>Ga0307515_10000428_pt1 | contig 101247 bp, 97 predicted proteins | sample 17_EM_MG_FD_194513 | JGI IMG/M metagenome (GOLD analysis project Ga0307515, IMG submission 194513) | Populus trichocarpa ectomycorrhiza microbial communities from riparian zone in the Pacific Northwest, United States - 17_EM | ecosystem: Host-associated > Plants > Roots > Unclassified | place...
GATTCCTTGTCGACCTCGTACTTGATCGGGTCGGCGTTCATCGGGATCTCGATGACGACGTTGAAGGCTTCAGGGGCGTCTTTGCCGGGAGAAACTTGGCCGAGGGACATAGAAGTCTTTGAGTAGTTGAAAGTGTTAGCGAGATGCGGACAAACCCGAAGTTTACTTTCCGTGTCACGGCCCGGTCGCACGAAACCTGACTTTTGCCTGTAAATTGCCCACGTTGGCCAATCGGCCCCTGCCTTTTTCCAGGCTCGGGGGCTTCGAGGAAGCAACGCGGCGGAAGCACTGACCCGTACGCGTTGCGCAAACGGCTACGTGCTTTCGTCTCCACAAGTCACACGAACTACTGGAGAAGCAAGGCAATGATCGGCAACACCCCTCTCGTCCTCGCCATCGTCTGCGGCCTCGTGGCCGTCGGCTACGGTTTCTGGGCGCGCAGCTGGATTCTTTCGAAAGACCCGGGCAACGCCCGAATGCAGGAGATCGCAGCCGCGATCCAGACCGGTGCGGCGGCCTATCTGGCCAAGCAGTACCGCACCATCGCCGTGGTCGGCATCGTGCTCGCAATCCTGATCGGGCTCTTCCTCGACGTGACCACGGCCGTCGGGTTCCTGATCGGCGCGGTGCTCTCGGGCGCCTGCGGCTTCATCGGCATGAACGTCTCCGTTCGCGCCAACGTGCGCACCGCGCAGGCCGCGACGCAAGGCATCGGCCCGGCGCTCGACGTCGCCTTCCGCGGCGGCGCCATCACCGGCATGCTGGTGGTCGGGCTGGGCCTCCTGGGCGTCTCGGTCTTCTACTGGTTCCTCGCGGGCAGCAGTCCGACGCCGGACAAGGGCCTCGCCGCCCTGCTCAACCCGCTGATCGGCTTCGCTTTCGGCTCCTCGCTGATCTCGATCTTCGCGCGGCTGGGCGGCGGCATCTTCACCAAGGGGGCCGACGTCGGCGCCGACCTGGTGGGCAAGGTCGAGGCCGGCATTCCGGAAGACGATCCGCGCAATCCGGCGGTGATCGCCGACAACGTGGGCGACAACGTCGGCGACTGCGCCGGCATGGCGGCCGACCTGTTCGAAACCTACGCGGTGACGCTGATCGCGACCATGGTGCTGGGCGCACTGATGGTGACTGCAGCGCCGGTCAACGCGGTGCTGTATCCGCTGGCGCTCGGCGCCGTGTCGATCATCGCGTCGATCATCGGCTGCTTCTTCGTCAAGGCCTCGCCGGGCATGGTCAACGTGATGCCGGCGCTCTACAAGGGCCTGGCGGTGGCGGGCATCCTGTCGCTGATCGCGTTCTGGTTCGTGACCAGTTGGCTGATTCCCGACAATGCGATCGCCGCCTCGGGCAGCCAGCTCAAGCTCTTCGGCGCTTGCTTCGTCGGCCTGGCGCTCACCGCCGCGCTGGTGTGGATCACCGAGTTCTATACCGGCACGCAGTATTCGCCGGTGCAGCACATCGCACAGGCGTCGACCACCGGGCACGGCACCAACATCATCGCCGGCCTCGGCGTGTCGATGCGCTCCACCGCCTGGCCGGTGATTTGCGTCTGTATCGCGATCCTGGCTTCCTACTGGCTCGCGGGCCTCTACGGCATCGCGGTGGCGGCAACGGCGATGCTGAGCATGGCCGGCATCGTGGTCGCGCTCGACGCCTACGGCCCCATCACCGACAACGCCGGCGGCATCGCCGAGATGTCGGACCTGCCCGCCAGCGTGCGTGCCGTGACCGACCCGCTGGATGCCGTCGGCAACACCACCAAGGCCGTGACCAAGGGCTACGCCATCGGCTCGGCCGGCCTGGCTGCGCTGGTGCTGTTCGCCGACTACACCCACAAGCTCGAGAGCTACGGCCTGGCCATCAGCTTCAACCTGAGCGACCCGATGGTGATCGTGGGCCTCTTCATCGGCGGCCTGATTCCCTACCTCTTCGGCGCGATGGCGATGGAAGCCGTGGGCCGCGCGGCCGGCGCGGTGGTCGAGGAAGTGCGCAGGCAGTTCCGCGAGATCCCCGGCATCATGGAAGGCACCGGCAAGCCCGAGTACGGACGCGCCGTGAGCATGCTGACCGGTGCGGCGATCAAGGAAATGATGATCCCGAGCCTGCTGCCGGTGGTGGTGCCGATCCTGGTCGGCCTGCTGCTGGGACCGAAGGCGCTGGGCGGGCTGCTGATGGGCACCATCGTCACCGGCCTGTTCGTCGCGATCTCGATGTGCACCGGCGGCGGCGCCTGGGACAACGCCAAGAAGTACATCGAGGACGGCCACCACGGCGGCAAGGGCTCCGAGGCGCACAAGGCCGCCGTCACCGGCGACACCGTGGGCGACCCCTACAAGGACACGGCCGGCCCGGCGGTGAACCCGCTGATCAAGATCATCAACATCGTGGCGCTCCTGATCGTGCCGCTGGTGGTCAAGTTCCACGCCGGCGACGCGGCCGCGATGACACCGCCAGCGCCGGCGCCTGCCGCGATCACTGCGCCTGCAGCGGCAGCGACCGACACCAGCGCCTCGATCAAGACCGAGAACGGCATGGTCAAGTTCTACTTCGCCACGGCCAGCGCCACGCTGCCCGCCGGCGCGAACGCCGCGCTCGCCGACATCGTGAAGACCGCGCAAGGCGGCGGCCGTGTGCTCGTGAGCGGCTACCACGATGCCTCCGGCGATCCCGCGAAGAACGCCGAGCTCGCCAAGCAGCGCGCCATGGCGGTGGGCGCCGCGCTGCAACTGGCCGGCGTGCCTGAAGACAAGGTCGAACTCGCCAAGCCCGCGCAGACGCAGGCCGACGGGCCGCCGGCCGAAGCGCGGCGGGTCGAAGTCAAGCTTCAGTGAAAGCGACGCCCGCTGCCGGCGAGGCCAGGCGGCGGGTCTTCAGTTCAGGCTGAGCCCGTGCGCGGGCAGCGCGCCCTGCTCGGTGCGCAGCGGCACGCCCTGCAGCGTGTCGAAATCGGACGGGGCGTCCGGCATGCGCATCTCTTCCAGCTCGTGCAGCGATGCGACCCAGCGCCCGGCCGCCGAATTGGCGGGCTCGTCGTTGGTGAAGATGCCGTCGCGGATGTAGAAGGTCTCGCCGGCGGGCCGCTCGGCATGCAATTCGATCAGGCGTGCAATCGGGAAGGTGTAGGTGACCAGCTTTTCCTTGCTCTTGCGGTCCTTGCCGCCGCAATTGAAGAAGCCTTCTGCGGCGATCACGATGCAGGAGCCTTCGACCTGGCTGTCGACGTCACCGCCACACCGCCAGATGGCCGTGGGCAGGCGCACGCGCACCTTGTCGATCACGAGGTCGCGCTGCTTGTTGAGGTTGTTGAGCGGCGGCACCAGCGAGCGCAGCTGGCGCAGGCGGTCGGCGAAGTTGTCGTCCATGCTGAATTCCACGTGGTGCGTGGCGCCGCCCGAGCGCTTGACGACCTGCATGATGACGTGACGCGGGGGCCTGCTCATACGCGCCCCAACCAATAGAAGCCAATGGTTTTAATTGGGATCATTGAATCGACCATGAATTAGAACTTTGGTGTTGATGCAAATAAGAGCATCAATTGTTTCTAACTGTAGATCGAAATCTGACGCTTTGGTAGCTCATTTGCAGAGCCAAATCGAATTTGTCAACTACGTCGCACTGCGCCGGATTACGTCGCAGCGCGTCGCAATAGCGTCACGAATCGACCAGCTCGTCCAGCGCCTTGCAGGAGGGTGCGCAGACGATCTGCGCCTTGCCGAGCAGTTGCCGGGTGCGCATTTGAGAGCGCACGCGGTGCTTGCCGCACATGAAGCAGGACATGGTCGCGCCGCTGAACGATGCAGAGGCGCGAAACGGGGAGCCCGAAGCCTTGGCCTTGTAGCGCAGGCCGTCGGCCACGACGGCGGTCTTGACTTCAGCCTTGGCCATGCGTCGTATCCGGCTCCACGCGGCGCATGGCGCGCGCGATCACATCCTTGGCGGCCATTTCGCCCGCGAGCGAGGCGTCCAGCCCGGAGCGGCACAGGCCGGCGTGCTGGTAATTGAGGTTCTCGTACACCTCGGAGGCGGCCGGATAGGCATCCAGCAATTGCCCGAGCCCGGCGCCGGGTTCCACATCGCGGAACTCGTCGACCAGGTGCATGACGACCGAACGGTATTGCTCGGCACCCACTGGCACCGCACTGTGCTCGAGCCGCTCTAGGAGCTGGGCCAGCACGTGCGTTACCGCCAGATCGGTCTTGGGAGCCGGGGTCTTGGTAGCGTTCATGGATTGCATCTGGGGAGTGTGCGCCCAAATGCAAGTCCCAGCCTCAGGCGGCATGTTCCGGTCCGCTGATGGTCTGGACCGGGTCGCCGGAAGCCTGCGCGGCCCGGAACCTCATCAGGAGGCTGTGCAGCATCTCGGTGGACAGCCCATGGATCACCAGCCGGTGCCCTGCGCGTAAGGTCGACAGCGGCACCAGCGGATGCTTGTTGTTCACCAGGATCAGGTGCTCGGGCGCGCCCAGCACGGTGGCGGCGTAGATGCCGATGGTCTCGTCGAGCTGCAGCGAATTGGCGGCGCGCCAGAAATCGTTGTCGGTCAGCATGAGCTGGTAGAGCGGCGTGAACAGCTCGATCGCGCTTTGCAGGTCGAGGAAGTTGAGCCTGCCCTGCGGCATGTCTTCGAGCCGCAGCGCGGGCTCGCGGATCATCGAAAAATCGACATGCGCCGCCTTGCGCAGTTCGAGCCCCCGCTCGCGCAGCGCCTGGTTCAGGCGGATCACGAAGTTGAACAGGTTCAGGTCGTGCTGCAGGAACATGTCGTCCTTCAGCGCGTCGATGTCGGCCGGCTCCAGGGGCGAGGTGGCGACCGGCGCCGGCGAATTGGTGCCGATGAAGGTCAGCACCTGCGAGCCCAGGTGGAAATGCCGCAGGATCAGCCAGTTGGCCTCGGGCGAGACGAAGCGCGTCAGGCCCCAGGCCAGCAGGCGGTGCAGCAGCCGCGAATGCGCCCACTTGCGCGGCACGAACACCTTGACCACCTGGAACAGGATGATCGCCAGGCGCGCCAGCGGCCGCAGGAAAGGCAGCAGGTACTGGCGCGAGCCCGAGCTCGAATCGGCGAGCCAGGCCGCCTTCACCGGGTCGGGCAGCGGCGTGCTCTGGTCGAGGTAGAGCGCGAGCCAGGGGCTGGGGTCGCGCAGGTCGTGCGCCTGGGCAAGAAAGTCCGGGGTTCGGCTCATGAAGGCATTCGTTCGGTGACGTGCTGGAACTGCATCAGATAAAGCGCCGCGGTGTGGCGCGCGGTGTCGACGATCTGCCGCGCCGCCTTGCCCTCGCCGTCGAGCGCCATCACCATCTCGACGGCGGCGAGCCAGCGGTTCAGGTGGTTCTCGTCGTTGTGGCCGTGGTATTCGAGGAAGCGGAAGGCTTCGGGCGGCAGCTTCAGGCCGGCCTTGATCAAGGGCAGCAGCGCCGGCACGATGCGCTGACCCGTGCCTTCGATGATGTAGATCGCGCCCAGCAGCCCGATCGGGTTGCGCGTCGCGGCCAGGCCATGCAGGTACGCATTGAGCGCTTCGCCCCCCGGGTTGCGCCGCAGCGCGTCGATGTCCGCCACGCCACCGCCGGCCTTGCGGTAGTCGTTGAACAGGATCATGAAATCGTCCTGCTCCTCGCCCGCGTGAACGCCGATCAGTGCGGCCAGCGCCTGGTAGGGCTCGACCAGCGAGGCGGCGCCTTCGCGCATCCACTTGCTGCCTTCGCGAACCTGGGGAATCCAGTTCTCCATCCAGTTCAGGTAGTCCGGCAATGCGAATCGGCGCTCGCGGATCTGCTGCACCAGCGGCGTACGCCAGACGCGCGAGCGGTAGTCGTGCCAGATCGACGCCAGCTCGGTGAGCAGTTCGCCCAGGCCGTCGGGCGCGGCGGCCGGATCGTGCGGCGGCGCGATGGCCTCGGCCGCAGGCTCGGGCGTCGCCTCCGCGCGGACCGGCGCAAGCGCAGCGGCAACGGCCGCGCCGGCCTCTTCGACCTCGAACAGCATGTACGCGGCCATGAAGCGGCCCGACTCGGGCACGTAGCAGAAGATCTGCTCGCCAGGCTTCAGGGTCTTCGTCTGCAGAAACTCGGCCAGCATGATCATGATCGAGGCCGCACCGGTGTTGCCGCGCCATGCCAGGTTGCTGTACCAGCGCTCGCGCGGAATCGCGAGGCCGGCCTTGTGCATCAGGCCGTCGACCACCGGGATGAATTTTTCCGACGAGTAGTGGCACAGGAAGTGATCGACCTTCGCCGGATCGAGCCAGCCCTCGCGCACCAGCCCCGCGTATTCGTGGATGCCGATGTCGAACAGGTGCGGCAGGAGCCGGATGTCCTGCCGCAGCGAGAGCGCACCCGCGGCCTCGGCCTCGCCCCAGGACGCGAAGTCCAGGTGCCCGCGCGCGCGGTCTTCGGTCAGGCCCAGCTGCATGCACACCGGGTAGTCGCCCGAGAAGGCGCGCTGGTGGATCCATTTGAGCTTCAAGCGCACACCGGGCATGCCGGCCAGCGCCGGCGCACCGTCGGACAGCAGCAACGCACCGGCGCCGTCGGAGAGCATCCAGCGCAGGAAGTGCGAGTCGAAGTCGGTGTCGTAACCACGCGCCGCGAAACGCGAGCGCTTGAACAGGCGCGAGGGCATCTCGCTTGCCACCGCGAGCGCCGTGCGATGCGCACCCAGCTCCACGCCCTGCGCCGCCGACTGGATCGCCGACACGCCGGCCGCGCAGATGCCGTGCACCGAGAGCGTCTCCATCGGCGGCGCGGCGAGTTCGCCCTGGATCATGTTGGCGAAGCCCGGCATCAGCGCGTCGCCGCCCGAGGATCCGCTGGCCAGCAGCGACACGCGCGAGATCTCGGCCGCGCCCACCTGCAGGCAATGGCGGATCGCGCCCGCCGCCAGCTGCGCATTGGTATGCACGGTGCGGCCCTCGCCGTCGATCGCGTAGTAGCGCTCGCGGATGCCGTTCTCGGCCAGGATGCGCCGCTTGATGCGCTCCGACATCCGGTTGAGCGGCGCGATGTAGGCGTCCATGCCTTCGTTGGACACGGGCTCGCCGGGCATGAAATAGCCGGCGCTTTCGAGGTAGACGCGTTGGAATGAGACGGGCATGGATCAGGCGGGTGGATGGGAATTCGGAGGCATCAGCGAACGGCTGCGAAAGCGCGGCACCAGTGCGCCCAGCACGAACACGCGCGCCATGTACGGCAACACGCCGCGCTCGTTGAGCGCAGGGTCGACGCGCGCACGGTAGTGCTCGCGGTGCAGCCGTGCAAGCGCCGACCAGTGCACCTTGGAGTGCTCGTGGTGCGCCGTGTGGAGGCCGATGTTGAACAGGAGCGGGTTGATCAGCCCTTCGAAATTGCGCGCGTAGTCGAAGGACGTGCCGCGCGGGCTCGGCCGGCCGTCCGCGTGCGCATGCTGCAGGTAGTTGGTGGCCAGCAGCCAGTGCAGGCCATGCAGCTGCGGCAGGATCACGAAGACCAGCGCCTTCTGCCAGTCGAGCGCGAGCAGCGCGGCCCAGCTGCCGAGCCACAGTGCGTACTGCGCCATGCAATAGCGCCAGGCGCCCGGCCAGTGGCGCCGCAGCTGGCCCAGCCACGCCATGAACATCGGGTAGAGCACGCCCGCGGCCTGCAGCGGATGCAGCAGATAGCCCCAGAGGTGATTGGTGTCGCCGCCGAAGCGATAGGTGCGCGCCGCGTCCTGCGGCCCGTGCCGGTGGCGATGATGATTGGCCACGTGCGCAGGCCAGAACACGAAGGTCGGATGCCCCTGCAGCAGCGTGAGCCAGAAATCGGTGAAGCGGTTCGCCCAGCGGCCCCGCCACAGGCGCAGGTGCGCATGGTTGTGATGGATCACGCCGACGCCCAGCGTGAGGAACAGCATCGCGCCATACAGCAGCCAGTGGAAGCCGTGAACCCATTGCCACGCCGCCAGCACCGGCAGTGCCGCAAGGTAGGCCAGGCTCTGCCAGTCGCGCCAATGGCGCAGGCGCGGCAGACGATCAGGCCGGGACGCCACGCTTCTCCTCTTTCTCGCGAAAGGCGCGCAGTTGCGGTTCAGCCGCATCGGCGGCGATGCGCGTACGGAACAGCCGGTCCATGAAGGTGAACTGGAATCCGTAGTTGCCGCTGTGGCAGGTGTGATGCAGGTGATGCCGGCGGCTGGCGGCGAACCAGTGGTCGTACGACACCTTCGGGAAGAAATCGTAGTTCGAATGCCCCACGTTGTTGAAGAACAGGCTGAACAGCGGCACCGAGGCCAGCGCCCAGAAGCTGAAGTCGTACACCAGCATCGGCGGCAGGATCACGTTGCCGAGCATCAGTGCTTCGAGCGGATGAAAACTGTAGGTGGCAAAAGGCGTGGTCACCGTCGATCGATGGTGCGGCCCGTGGAAGCGCCGCAGCAGCCGCGTGTGCAGCAGGCGATGGTTCAACCAGAAGTGCACGTCGTTCCAGACGGCGAGCGCGAGGATCTCCAGCGCGATCTGCAAGCCGCCCGCGTCCGCGTCGAGCCGTGCCCAGCCCAGTTGCAGCAGGCCCCACGGAAACACCATGCCGAGGCCGAAGACCAGCACGGACACGCCCGACTGCGCGAGCTCCCTGCGCAACTGCTCGGGCCGCACCGGCCGCGGGTCGAGCCTGCGGCCGATACCCAGCGCCGGCAGCAGCTTGCGCGTCAGCAGCCAATTGATGCCGCCGAAGCCGAGATAGATGCTGCCGAAGAAAGCCACGCCCCACAGCATGACCTGCAGTGCGGACAAGGATGCGAAGGTGTGCGCCACTCGCGGAGGCTACAACAGCATTTCCGGAACGATCGGCGAGATCAGCGTGTTGTAGAAGCGCTGGAAGAAGGTCGCCTCCGGCTCCGAGGTGAGGATCATCTCGTTTTCGCCATCGGTCGTGAGCCATTCGAGCGTGCCCGTGCCCTTGGCCAGGCGCAGCCGGTAGGAGTTCTGCAGCTTGCTGACGTTGATCACGCGCAACAGCTCGCGCGCCAGTTGCGGGCTGTCGACCATCATGCCCATCTCGGTGTTCTGGGTGGCCGATCGCGGGTCCAGATTCGCCGAGCCGATGAGGAGGCGCGACCGGTCGATGACCGCCGTCTTGGCATGCAGCCGCCCGAGCGAGGTGCCGAACGAGCCGAAGCGCTTGCTGGCGGTGGTGCGTTCCGGGCTCAATTCGTAGAGATCGGCGCCCGATTTCAGCAGCCGCACGCGATACCGCATGTAGCCCGTGTGGACCAGCGGTTCGTCGTTGGCCGCGAGCGAGTTGGTCAGGAGCACGAGCTTGACCTTCCGGCTGGCCAGGTCGTCGAAGGCGGCCATGCCTTTTTCGCCAGGCACGAGGTAGGGCGAGGTCAGCTGCACTTCGTCCTTCGCGCCCAGCAGGTTGGTCCAGATCCGCATGGTGACGCTCGTGGCGAGCGCCTCGTCGGCGGTCATGGTCTTGGGTTTGGTGGGTGGGTCCGCAACCGCATGGGCGACGCCCCAGAGCAGGCCCATGCGGCCGCCGTCGAGCTCCTCGCCGATCGGCCCGTAGCCGAGGATGTCGGACGGCGGCAGCACGATCTTGGGCGGCGGCGCGGCCATGCCGATCCAGGCGTCGAATTCCGCCGTGCCCGGCGTGCGGCCGCCTTCGCCGCGCACGATGTCCTCGATGGGCCAGACCTCCTCGCTGTTCCAGTAGGCGTCGAAGATGTTCTCCAGCTGCGGGATCACCTTGCCCACCACCACCGCGTCCATGTCGATGAAGTTCTGCGCTTCGCTCAGCACGAAATACTCGTCGGCGATGTTGCGCCCGCCGACCACCGCCATCACGCCGTCGGCGATGAAGAGCTTGTTGTGCATGCGGTGGTTGAGCCGGTAGATCTCGTGCGGCGAGGCGACGAAGCGCGAAAGAAATCCGTCGCGGCCGCAGCAGAAGGGGTTGTACAGCCGCACCTCGACGTTGGGCGTCTTCGAGAGCGCCAGCAGCAGGTACTGGCTCCTGGCGGTGTAGAGGTCGTCCACCAGCACGCGCACCTTGACGCCGCGGGCCGCGGCCTCGCGCAGCGAGCGCATCAGCAGCCGTCCGACGGCATCGTTCTCGAGCTGGTAGTACTGCACCACCAGCGAGCGCTCGGCCCGTTCCGCGAGCTGGATGCGCGCATCCAGCGAATAGACGCCCAGCGGCATCAGGCGAAAGCCGGAATGCTCGTCCGGCGGCGTGGAGGCGCTCACGATCTTCGCCAGCTTGGTCGACGGATCCGCCGGCGCCGAAAGCTCGGCGGGACGCTCGCGGGCCGGCGGCAGCGAGCCGCAGCCGGCGAACCCGGCGGCAATGACGCACAGCAGCGCGATGCGCAGCAGATGAACCCCTGCGTTCATGATCTTTCCTCTCTCTTGATCTGTTTGTAGTACGGCCGCGCGCCGCCGCTGGTTTCACCCCTCACTGCGCGACGCATCCAGTCCTAGAATTCGCGATGCCCCCTCCCGGAGTTACATCATGATCCGCCTGATTCTCGCGCGTGTCGCCGCGTTTGCACTCTTCTCGACGCTGCTTTCGCCAGCCTTCGCCGCGCTGGACATCGGAGACCCGGTGCCCAAGTTCACCGCCAATGCGGCGCTGGGCGGCAAGACTTTCCGCTATTCGCTCGCCGACGCGCTGGCCAAGGGGCCGGTGGTGCTGTACTTCTTTCCGGCAGCGGACTCCAACGACTGCTCGATCGAGGCCCATGCCTTCGCCGAGGCCGTCGACCAGTTCAGCGCGCTGGGCGCCACAGTGATCGGCGTCTCGGCCGACGACATCGACACGCTGTCGAAGTTCTCGGTCAAGTCCTGCCAGAGCCGCTTTCCGGTGGCCTCCGACCAGTCGAAGACGGTGATTCAAGGCTTCGATGCGCTGATGCAGACGCGGCCCGATTTCGCCAACCGGCTTTCCTACGTGATCGCGCCGAACGGCACGGTCGCGTACTACTACCAGAACCTCAATCCCGACAAGCATGTGGAGCGCATGCTCAATGCGGTGAAGGCGCTGCCGAAGCCGACCGCCAGCCGCTAACGGCGGCTCACGGCGGCGGCCGGCCGCTTTCGCGCACAATTTCGGCCATGCAACTCAACTACATCGGCAACGAAAGCGTTGCTTCCTCGTCCGGCCGCACGCTGCCGGTGATCGACCCCTCCGACGGCCAGACCTTCGACGAACTGCAGCGCAGCAACGCGGCCGACATCGACGCCGCGGTGCGCGCCGCACACGAATGCTTCGAGACCCGCTGGCAGAAGCTCAGCGCCGCCGACCGCAGCCGGCTGCTCTACAAGCTCTCGCTGAAGATCGCCGAGCACACCGACGAACTCGCGCTCATCGAGCAACGCGATTGCGGCAAGCCGGTCAAGCAGGCGCGCGCGGATGCGCTGGCGCTGGTGCGCTACTTCGAGTTCTATGCCGGCGCCTGCGACAAGCTGCACGGCGAGACCATCCCCTACCAGGACGGCTACAGCGTCTTCACCTGGCGCGAGCCGCATGGCGTCACGGGCCACATCATTCCGTGGAACTACCCGATGCAGATCTTCGGCCGCAGCGTCGGCGGCGCGCTGGCGGCCGGCAACGTCTGCGTGGTCAAGCCCTCCGAAGACGCCTGCATGTCGCTGATCCGGGTCGCGCAGCTCGCGGCGGAAGTCGGCTTCCCGCCCGGTGCGATCAACATCGTGACCGGCTACGGCCACGAGGTCGGCGACTCGCTCGCGCGCCACGCGGGCATCGACCACATCAGCTTCACCGGCAGCCCCAAGGTCGGCACGCTGATCCAGCAGGTCGCGGCCGAGCGCCACTGCCCGGTCACCCTCGAGCTTGGCGGCAAGAGCCCGCAGATCGTTTTCGCCGACGCCGACCTCGGCGCCGCCATTCCGGTGCTGATCAACGCGATCGTGCAGAACGCCGGCCAGACCTGCTCGGCCGGCTCGCGCGTGCTGGTCGAGCGCGAGATCTACGAGCCGCTGCTCGAACGCCTGGGCCACGCCTTCGAGGCGCTGCGCGTCGGCCCGGCGGCGATGGACCTCGACGTCGGCCCCCTGATCCGCCAGACGCAGCAGCAGCGTGTCTGGGACTTCCTCTCCGACGCCCAGCACGCCGGCATCCCGATGGTCGCGCAGGGCGTGGTGGTCGACGAGGCGCCCGACACCGGCTTCTACCAGGCGCCGACGCTGCTGCGCGACGTGCCGGTGGGCCACCGCCTGGCGCAGGAAGAAGTCTTCGGCCCGGTGCTGGCAGCGATGGCGTTCAGCGACGAAGACGAGGCCGTGGCGCTCGCCAACGCGACGCAGTTCGGCCTGGTCGCCGGCGTCTGGACCCAGAACGGCGCGCGCCAGTTCCGGATGGCCAAGCGCGTGAAGAGCGGCCAGGTCTTCATCAACAACTACGGCGCGGGCGGCGGCGTCGAGCTGCCCTTCGGCGGCGTCAAGTCATCGGGCTATGGCCGCGAGAAGGGCTTCGAAGCGCTCTACGGCTTCACCACGTTGAAAACGGTGGCAGTGAAGCACGGCTGACCGTGCCTAACCGAGCGCGGTGTCCAGCAGCATCATCAGTACGAAGCCCACCATCAGCCCGCCCGTCGCGAAGGCCTCGTGGCCCTTGCGGTGGGACTCGGGGATGATCTCGTGGCTGATCACGAACAGCATCGCGCCGGCCGCGAAGCCCAGGCCCCAGGGCAGCATTGCGGCCGATTCGCTCACGATCGCCGCGCCGAGCACGGCACCCAGCGGCTCGACCAGGCCGGACGCCATGCCGAGCCCGACCGCGAAGGCGCGCCGGTAGCCCGCTGCCAGCAGCGCCACCGCGACGACCAGCCCTTCGGGCACGTCCTGGATCGCGATGCCGGTCGCCAGCGCGCTGCCGCGCAGGGCATCCCCGCCGGCAAAACCCACGCCGATCGCCAGGCCTTCGGGCAGGTTGTGCAGGGCGATCGCGATCACGAAAAGCCAGGTGCGCCGAAGCAGGAGCGGGTTCTGACCTTCCACGCCCTTGATGAAATGCTCGTGCGGCAACACGCGGTCCAGCAGCAGCAGCGCCAGCCCGCCGAGCAGGATCGCGCTGCCGACGATGCCGCCGGCGCCCCACGCATTGGCGCCGCCGGCGCGCGCCGCGGCAATGCCGGGGATGATCAGCGAGAAGGCGCTGGCCGCCAGCATCACGCCGGCGCCGAAGCCGAACAAGGTGTCCTGCGTGCGGTCCGACAGGCGCTGCGAGAACACAACCGGCAAGCTGCCCAGCGCGGTCGCGAGCGCCGCCACCAAGCCGCCGGTCAGTGCCTGCAGAACCGTGGGCCGGCCGGCGGCGAACTGCCAGAACTGCGCACCCAGCACCAGCACGCCGCCCAGCACGATGGCGATGCCGACGAGCTGCCGCGCAGTCGGAAGAGGATTTTTCGCAACGGCGACGACGGTGGAACTGCGGTTCATGCCCAAATGATAATAATTCTCAACTGCAACGTCCCACAGGAATTTCAATCCCGGCGATAGGCATCCCGGCGAGGTGCCTACACTTGGCGCGTTCATTTTCCCGAGGAGACCTACTGCCATGCGCGTCAAAGACAAATCCATCATCGTGACCGGCGCCGGCGGCGGCATCGGCGAAGGCATCGCCAAGCGGCTGGCGGCCGAGGGCGCGCAGGTTGTCGTGAACGACATCAACGCCGCTGTGGGCGAACAGGTGGTCGAAGCCATCCTGCGCGCCGGCGGCCGGGCGTCCTTCTTCGCTGCCGATGTCACCCAGTCGGCCGAGGTCAAGGCGCTGGTCGAGGCTGCCGTTCAACGTCACGGCCGGCTCGACGTGATGGTCAACAACGCCGGCTGGACACACCGCAACCGCCCGGCGCTCGAGGTCAGCGAAGACGAGTTCGACCGCTGCTACGCGGTCAACGTGAAGAGCATCTACCTCTCGACCGTGCACGCCGTACCAGCCTTCCGCGCCAACGGCGGCGGCTCCTTCATCAACATCGCGTCCACCGCCGGCGTGCGCCCTCGCCCGGGCCTCACCTGGTACAACGGCTCGAAGGGCGCGGTGATCACCACCAGCAAGTCGCTCGCCGCCGAGTTCGGCCCCGACAACATCCGCGTGAACTGCATCAACCCGGTGTTCAACCCCGACACCGGCCTGGCCGCCGAATTCGCCGGCGGGCCGATCACGGAGGAGCGCAAGGCCAAGTTCCGCGCCACCATCCCGCTCGGCCGCTTCTCGACCGCGCTCGACGTCGCCAATGCGGCGCTCTACCTGGCCAGCGACGAGGCCTCCTTCATCAGCGGCGTCTGCATCGAGGTCGACGGCGCGCGCTGCGTGTAGCACGATGATGAAGCCGTTCAAGCACTGCCTGCGCCACATCGTCACCGGCCTGGCCTTCGCGGGGCCGCTGCTGGCCGCCGCGCAATCGCTGCCCACCACCAGCCCCGAACGCGTCGGGCTCTCCAGCGAGCGCCTGCAGATGATCACCGAGGTGCTGAAGGCCGACGTGGCCGCCAACAAGATTCCGGGCGCCGTGCTGCTGGTGGCGCGGGGCGGCAAGGTCGCCTGGTTCGAGGCCGTCGGCCGGCTCGACCCGGTCGCCGGCACGCCGATGCCGCGCGACGGCATCTTCCGCATCTACTCGATGAGCAAGCCCATCACGACGGTCGCCGCGATGATGCTGGTCGAAGACGGGCGCCTGAAGCTCGACGACCCGATCGCGATGTACCTGCCCGAATTCGCCAGCATGACGGTCGGCGTCGAGAAGCCGGGCAGCGACGGCAAGCCGGTGCTCGAGACCGTGCCGGCGCGGCGTCCGATCACGGTGCACGACCTCATGCGCCACACCTCGGGCCTGACCTACGGCTTCTTCGGGCCGGGGCTGGTGAAACAGGCCTACAACGCGGCCAAGCTGGATGCCGGCGATCCGTCCAACGCGGAGTTCTCGCAGCGCCTGGCCAAGTTGCCGCTGGCCTACCAGCCCGGCACCACCTGGGACTACAGCTACTCGACCGACATCCTCGGCCGCGTGGTCGAGGTGGTGTCGGGCCAGACGCTCTACCAGTTCGAGAAGACCCGCCTGCTCGATCCGCTGGGCATGAAGGACACCAGCTTCTACGTGACCGATGCGCCGCGCCAGCAGCGCATCGCGGAGCCGTTGGCGAACGATCGCAGCTTCGGCGTCGGCGCCGAGTTCAACGACCCGCGCGTTGCTCAAAAGGCCGAATCGGGCGGCGGCGGCATGGTGTCGACGGCCGCCGACTACGCGCGCTTCTTGCAGATGCTGCTGAACGGCGGCACGCTCGACGGCAAACGCTACCTCGGCTCGCGCACGCTGGGCTTCATGGTCTCGGATCATTCGAACGCCGGTGCCGGCATCACCCCCGGCCCGCTCTACCTGCCGGGACCGGGCTACGGCTTCGGCCTGGGTTTCGCGGTGCGCCGCAGCGACGGCGAAGCGCCCTACCCGGCGGCCGCCGGCGAGTTCAACTGGGGTGGCGCGGGCGGCACCTACATGTGGGTCGATCCCGAGAACCAGATGTTCGTCGTGCTCATGCTGCAGTCGCCCAAGTACCGCGTGCACTATCGCAGCCTGCTGCGCAACATGGTTTACGCCTCCGTGGTCAAGTAGCCTTGAAGCGGTATCGACCCGGTCGATGCGTTAAATTGACCTTCCCCATGAGAAAGCATGTCGTCCACGTCTCCGAGATCGGCCGCGCCCGCCGCGCGGCAGTGCCGGAGCGCGCGATGCCGGCCACCGGCCTGCTGCTCGACCGCCTCTCGCGCCCGCTCACCGACCTGCGCATCAGCGTCACCGACCGCTGCAACTTCCGCTGCAGCTACTGCATGCCCAAGGAAGTGTTCGACAAGGACTACCAGTACCTGCCCCACAGCGCGCTGCTGAGCTTCGAGGAGATCACGCGGCTGGCGCGCATCTTCGCCACCCACGGCGTGCGCAAGATCCGGCTCACCGGCGGCGAGCCTCTCCTGCGCAAGAACCTGGAAGTGCTGGTCGAGCAACTGGCCGCGATCCGCACCCCGGACGGCGCCCCGCTGGACCTCACGCTCACCACCAACGGATCACTGCTGGCGCGCAAGGCCGAGGCGCTGAAAGCCGCCGGCCTGAAGCGCGTGACCGTGAGCCTCGACGGCCTCGACGACACGGTGTTCCGCAGCATGAACGACGTCGACTTCCCGGTGGCCCAGGTGCTCGCGGGCATCGATGCGGCCCACGCCGCCGGCCTCGGGCCGATCAAGGTCAACATGGTCGTCAAGCGCGGCACCAACGACCAGGAAATCCTGCCGATGGCGCGGCGCTTCCGCGGCACCGGCGTGGTGCTGCGCTTCATCGAATACATGGACGTCGGCGCCACCAACGGCTGGCGCATGGACGAGGTGATGCCCTCGGCCGAGGTCGTGCGGCGCATCGGCGAAGAATTTCCGCTGGTGCCGCTCGAAGCCAGCACGCCGGGCGAAACCGCCCAGCGCTGGGCCTACGGCGACGGCGGCGGCGAGATCGGCGTGATCAGCAGCGTGACCCAGGCCTTCTGTCACGACTGCAGCCGCGCGCGTCTGTCGACGGAGGGCAGGCTCTACCTGTGCCTGTTCGCGAGCAGCGGACACGACCTGCGCCCGCTCTTGCGCGGCGAGGCCGACGATGCGCAGATCGCCTCCGCCATCGGCCACATCTGGCAGGGCCGCGCCGACCGCTACTCCGAGCTGCGCGCGCTGCGCGAACCGGACACGGATGCGGACGCACCGCGCCGCGTCGAGATGAGCTATATCGGCGGATGAACGCATCGGCTGCCATCGCCGCCGGCGAGATCACGGGCCTCGTGCTCGCCGGCGGACGCGGCGCGCGCATGGGCGGCGTCGACAAGGGCCTGCAGAACTTCAACGGCACGCCGCTCGCAATGCATGCGCTGAATCGCCTGCGCACGCAAGTCAGCGCGGTGATGGTCAATGCCAACCGCAACCTGTCGGCCTACGAAGCCTTCGGCGCGCCGGTCTGGCCCGACGGCCTGGCCGACTACGCCGGGCCGCTGGCCGGCTTCCTGACCGGCCTGGAACGCTGCACGACGCCCTACCTGCTCACCGTGCCCTGCGACACGCCGCTGTTCCCGCTCGATCTCGCCGATCGGCTGGGCGAGGCCTTGCTGGCCGGCAGTGCCGAGATCGCGATGGCGAGCGCGCCCGAGACCGCCGCCGAGTCCGATGGCGCATCGGCGCTGAGACCCCAGCCCGTGTTCTGCCTGCTGCGCGCCACGCTGCGCGAAAGCCTGCTGCGCTTCACCGCCGAAGGCGGCCGCAGGGTCGACCGATGGACCGCGCAGCAGCGCACGGTGTTCGTGCCCTTCGATCGCCCCGGCGACGCGCCCGACGCGTTCTTCAACGCCAACACGCTGGCCGAGCTGCACGCGCTCGAAAGCCGATGAGCCGCATCGCCGAGATCGCCGCGGCACTGGCCGGCTACGACCCGAAGGCCCTGGGTGTCGATGCGGTGCAGGCCTTTCTGGCCCGCCTCGTCGAACCCGCCCTCGTGACGCAAGCCGAGCGCATCGCGCTGCGCGACGCGCTCGGCCGGGTGCTGGCCGAGGACATCGTCTCGCCCATCAGCGTGCCGCCGCACGACAACTCGGCGATGGACGGCTTCGCCTTCGACGGCGCGCTGCTGCCTGCCGACGCATCGAGCGACGCTTCGGTCAAGCTGCGCGTGGTCGGCACCGCGCTCGCCGGCGCCGCCTGGCGCGGCACGCTCGGCGCGGGCGACGCCGTCAAGATCATGACGGGCGCCATGATGCCCGCCGGCCTCGACACCGTGATCCCGCAGGAGTTCTGTTTCGTCGAGGGCGACCAGGTCCGCTTCCCCGCCAAGGTGCTGCGCCGCGGCGACAACCGCCGCCTGGCCGGCGAGGACCTGATGCAGGGCAAGGCCGCCCTGCAGCGCGGCGAGCGCATCTCGCCCGCCGCGCTGGGCATGGTGGCCAGCCTCGGACTGCCGATGGTGCCGGTGCTGAGGCGCCTGCGCGTCGCCTGCTTCTCGACCGGCGACGAGATCCTGAGCCTCGGCGAGCCGCCGCGCGAAGGCGCGGTGTACGACAGCAACCGCTACACGGTGTTCGGCCTGCTCGCACGGCTCGGCTGCGAAGTGATCGATCTCGGCCTGGTGCGCGACGACCCGACGGCGCTGGCCGACACGCTGCGCCGCGCCGCCGGCTCTGCCGACGCGATCATCACCAGCGGCGGCGTCAGCGCCGGCGAGGCCGACCACACGCGCGCCGTGATGCAGCAGCTCGGCGACATGGCCTTCTGGGGCGTCGCGATGCGGCCCGGCCGGCCGATGGCCGTGGGCCTGATTCCGAAGCCCGATGAAGCCGACGGCACGGCCGTCCTGTTCGGCCTGCCCGGCAACCCGGTCGCCGTGATGGTCAGCTTCCTTGCCTTCGTGCGGCCGGCGCTGCTGCGCATGATGGGCTGCCACGCCGCAGGCTGCGCGCCGCCGCCCTTGCTGCGCGCGACCAGCGTGGGCGCGATCCGCAAGAAGCCGGGCCGCACCGAGTACCAGCGCGGCCGGGTGCAGGCGGTGCCGGGATCGATGCCCGAAGTCCGCATCGCCGGCAACCAGGGCTCGGGCGTGCTGAGTTCGATGGTCGAGGCCAACGGCCTGGTGGTGCTGCACCACGACCAGGGCAGCGTTGCGGCCGGCGAGGCGGTCGATGTGATGATGTTCGACGGAGTGGTGTAGATCATGCTGGCCGCGCGAATCGAGTTGATGCAGCAGATGCCGATCTTCGGCGCCATCAGTGCCGAGGCCATCGAGTTCCTGCTGGAGCCCGCGCCCGTGATCCGGGTCGCGGCCGGCGATTTCTTCTGCCGCGAGGGCGATCCGGCGGACTGCATGTATGTGCTCGAGAGGGGTCGCGTGACGGTCTCCAAGAGCTGGCAAGGCCGCCAGCTTCTGTTGAGGCACTTCAGCCAGGGCGACTGTTTCGGCGAGATGGCGCTGCTCGACCTATCTCCGCGCAGCGCCTCGGTCCGTGCCGACGAGGACTGCAGCGCGATCCGGATCACGCCGGACAATCTGCTTCGCCTGTTCGAGCACGATGCCGAGCAGTTCGCATTGATCCAGATGAACATCGGTCGCGAGATCAGCCGCCGCCTGCGCCTCACCGACGAGCTGCTGTTCCGGGCCCGCATGGGCGAGGCGCTGGAAGAGCCCGAGCGCGTCCACACGCTGCCGGGCCCGCTCTAGGCTGCACCCGCGGTGCCGTGGCACGTGCCACTCATCGTTGTCCATTTCCGCAGTGCTGGCGCTCCGGGACGAGTTGGAGCGATTCATCCTTGAGCGTCGGGATGCAACCATTACATCGCGCGCGTTCGCTCACGTCGCCGAACGCTAGGGCCTTTGGGATGTAGAGCAGTTCTCATGCCATCACTTCCACTGCGGTCCCTGCCTACCCAGGCTTTGAGCGCGAGCTTGCTCGCGTCCAGATGGGTGTAGGGCTTTGAGCATGCGCAAATCTTTGTGCCCGGTGGCGCTCGCGGCTTCCATGACGTTCAGTCCCTCTCGAACAAGCGTGAAATTGCCTCGGGCTGAAGGTCGTGGAAGTGGAAGTCCTGTAGCCCGGCTCCGTCACGGGCGCGCTGGAAAGCCTGCAGCTCGCCGGGCGCCTCGCGTTCGTAGCGCGCCGGTGGCACGACCGCATCGAGTGCCTTCAGGCTGGATAGCCCCAGGCAGGCGAGAAGGCGGCTGACGGTGGCCACGCTGCGTCCGACGACCGCCGCGATGCGCCGCATGGGCATGCGCAGGCGGCGAAGCTGCTCAATGCGCTCCACAGCGCCTCATCCAGGCTCGTGCGAGTCTTGGCAGGGCGCGAGCTGCGGCCTTGTAGACCTTGCTGACCGTGCTCGTCGAGGCGCTTGAGCCACTTGCGAGCGGTGCGCGCGCTGATGCCGGCAGCCTCGGCTGCCGGCATCAGCCCCATCACCACGATGCTAGGGCGCGAGGTATTTTTTGAGGATGCCAGCCCCCACCGTGTACTTGGGGTCGACGAAGTTGCCCAGCCGCACCTTGCCGCACTGGCTGAGCATCATGTAGGCGTCCCAGCGGTCGTAGCCGTACTCCTTCTCCATCCACAGGATGAGCTCCTTGTAGGCGATGCGGGTGGCGTCCTCGAGCGGGCGGGCGCTGCCGATGGCCATGATCACTTCTTCGTTCTCCAGCCGCGGCCAGGCCAGGTTCCAGCCCTTGATGAGGTCGACCCGGATCGTCGTGAGGCTGGGGTACTCGACCGCCGTCCCGCAGACCTCGCCGTCGCCCTGGCAAGCGTGCGCATCGCCGATGAAGAGGCGCCCGCCTGCGGTGCGAACCGGCAGGTAGGTGATGCTCCCGGGCCCCATGTCGGGCAAGTCCATGTTGCCGCCGTGCTGGTCGGGCGTGAGGCTGTTGATCGAGTCGATCTCCGGCGAGCAGCTCAAGGTACCGATGTGCGGCCGGTACGGCAGCGTGACACGCTTGCTCCAGTAGACGCCCTCTTCGTCGACGTCGATCTTGCGCACCTTTTCCGGCAGCGATTCGTTGAGCAGGGCCGTGAACGCGGTGCCGCTCAGCGCGCCGAAGTCCGGGATCATGCAGCAGGTGCCGCGTGGATTGGGCCCGCGCGGCGCCATCGATTCGATGTGGACGGCGATGGCATCGCCCGGCTGCGCCCCCTCGACCATGATCGGGCCGTTCTGCGGGTTCACGAAGGGCATCGTCAGCACCTTCGACGGCAGGTCCTGCTCGGTGTTGACCTTGCCGTTGAAGGCGTCGCGGGTCTCGACCACGATGCGGTCGCCCGGCTGGACCGTGAGCACCGGATCGGAATACGGACCGATGGTGAACAGGTAGGTGCCCTGGCGGGCCTCCGTCAGTTCATGGGTCGTGATGCTGCGTTCGCGGCCGACGCCGCGCGTGTTCATGATGGAAGTGTCGAGCCAGGTCATCGTTCGTCGCTCCGGGTTCAGATCAGCAGATGGTCGCGAACGGCATGCGCGTTCATGTGGCCGGGATCGATCTTTGCGACGATCCGGCCTTTCTCCATGACGTAGGCGCGCTCGCCGATATCGAGGATGGTGTCGAGGTTCTGCTCGACGAAGAGGATGGTCGTGCCGAGGTCGCGGCGGATCGCGCGCAGCACCTCGCAGATCAGCTGGACGATCGAGGGCTGGATGCCTTCGGACGGCTCGTCGAGCAGCATCAATGCGGGGTTGCCAACCAGTGCGCGGCCGATGGCCAGCTGCTGCTGCTCGCCGCCGGACATGGTGCCGGCCAGCTGCTTGCGGCGCTCGGCCAGGCGCGGGAAATACTGGTACACGAGCTCCGGCTGCTTCCTCCCCTTCGGGCCGCCGATCAGCTCGCCGACCATCAGGTTCTCGGCCACCGTCATGCGCGCGAACACCTCGCGCCCCTGTGGCACGTAGCCGACGCCGAGCCGGGCGCGCGCATCGCTCGGCAAGGTTGAGATGTCCTGCCCCAGCAGCCGGATGCTGCCCGCGCCGGCGCGCAGCAGCCCGATGAGGCAGCGCAGGGTCGTCGTCTTGCCGACGCCGTTGCGCCCGATCAGGCTCACGATCTCACCCTTGCGAACGTTCAGGTCCACGCCCTGGAGGATGGGCGTGGCGCCGTAGCTGGCCCGAAGGCCCTGCACTTCGAGAACCGTCTCAGGCGTCATGGGTCTTTCCCAGGTAGATCTCGGCCACGCGCGGATCGGCGATGACCTCGCCGATCGAGCCCTCGGCGAACACCTTGCCGAAATGCAGCACGGTGACGCGCTGGGCGATCTGCCGGATGAAGGCCATGTCGTGCTCGACCACCAGCACGGTCATGCCCTCGGCGTTGAGGCGCTGGATCAGCTCGCCGGTCTTGAAGGTTTCCTCCGGCGACAGGCCCGCCGTGGGCTCGTCCATCAGCAGCAGCACGGGCTTCAGGGCCAGGGCCATGCCGATCTCCAGCCACTGCTGCTGGCCGTGCGCCAGGGCGCCGGCGGGCTTGCCGGACTCGGCGGCGAGGTCGAGCAGCTCGAGCAGCCGCGCTTCCTCGCGCGCCAGGTCGGCGCCGCGCACGTGGTGCTGGAGCGCGATGTGGATGTTCTGCGCCACCGGCAGTTCCTTGAAGATGCTCGGCGTCTGCATCTTGATGCTCATGCCCTGCTTCACGCGCTGGAACGGATGCTGGCGCGTCACGTCCCGCCCGAGGAATTCGATGCGCCCGGCCGTTGCCTCGTGCGTGCCCACCACCAGCTTGAAGAGCGTGCTCTTGCCGGCACCGTTCGGGCCGATCAGGCAATGGATCTCGCCCCGGGCCACCGACAGGTCGACCTCGGAGACCGCGGCATGACCGCCGAAGCGCTTGGACAGGCCCGAGGTCTTCAGCACCGCCGTCATGCACTGCGCTCCTGCACCTCGAGCTTGCGGCGTGACCTGAAGAGCCGGCCGGCCAAATGCACCACGCCCATGACGAAGCCCTGCGGCGCCAGCATCACGGTGCACAGCAGCAGCGCACCCATGAGCAGCAGGGCCGCCTGCTGGCTGTAGACCGTGAGGGTTTGGAAGGCCCAGAGGATGACGAAGGAGCCCACCAGCGTGGCCGTGATGTCGCCGCGGCCGGAGAACGCGACCCACACGATCGGCATCGCGGCCGCCGGCAAGCCCACGCTGGCCGGCGTGATGAACTGCCCCCAGGAGGTGTAGAGCACGCCGCTCAGCCCCGCGAGGGCGGAACCGATCACGAAGGTGGCAAGCTGGTATTTGCGGATGTCGTAGCCGAGCAGCTCGGCGCGCTGCGGATCCTCGCGCACGGCGACGACGACGTTGCCGAAGCGCGAGTTCAACAGCATGCGAAGCCCAAGGTAGACGACCAGGATCAGCGCGATCACCAGGTAGTACAGCGCCGTGCCCTCGAAGAACAGCGCCTCGTCGCCGAACCACGGAATATTCAGCGACGCCATGTCCTTCATGCCGTTGAAGCCGTTGAGCCGCGCGCTGCCGATGCGCCATTCCGGCCCCGCGGTCTGGCCCAGGAAGAAGGCCAGCACCAGCGTCGCCGACAGGGTGACGATGCCGAAGAACACGCCGCCGACCTGGCCCCAGATCATGAAGTAGCCCAGCACGGCGGCGCTGAAGGCAGCGAGGCCGAGGGCCAGCACGAGCGCCAGCACCGTGGTCGCGCCTTCGCCGCCGAGGTTGATGGCCAGCACGCCATAGGCATAGCCCGCGATACCGAAGAAGAAGGTCTGCCCGAAGGACATCATGCCGCCGTAGCCCCACACCAGGCACAGGCCCATGGCCATGAAGACCCAGATCAGCAGGTAGGCCATGTTGCCGACGTCGTACGAATCGGCGAACACCGGATAGATCAGCGCGCCGGCGAGAACGGCAAGAAAGGGAATCCAGAACGCGCGCGTGGTGCCCGGCGTCTGCGGTCCGTTGAGGAGGTGGAACATGCGTGGACTCCGTCGATTCAGCGGGTGCGGCGCTTGAACCATCCCGACAGCCCCTCGGGCAGCAGCCGGATCACCACGATCACGGCGAGCAGCATGCCGATCTGGCCGATGATCTGGCCGCCCCAGCCGTTGAGCGCCGTGCGAACGCCTGCCAGCAGGATGCCGGCCGGTGCGGTGCCGAGCAGCACGTTCGCGCCGCCCACCACGACCGTGACGAAGCTCTCCACCAGGAAGCCGGCGCCCATCGTCGGGATCAGCGTCATCGTGGGCGCGTACATCGCGCCGCACAGACCAGCCAGCGCAGCGCCGATGCCGAAGCTCAACGCATACACCTTGCCGACTTTCACGCCGGTCGCCTGCGCGATCGATGCGTTCTGCATCGTGGCCCGCGCATGCACGCCGAAGCGCGTGCGCATGAAGATGAAGTAGATCAGCGCCAGCACCGCCACCGCGACCGCGAACAGCACCATCCGGTAGACCGAGAAGGTGTAGGGCCCGACCGTGAAGCTGCCCTCGGGCGTGCCGATGCCAGCGACCGAGGAACCCGCCGCGAGCAGCATGCCCTGCGTGACGATGAGACTCAGGCCCCAGGTCGCGAGCAGCGAATCGACCGGCCGCTTGTAGAGCTTGCGCACGATGCTCCACTCCACCGCCACGCCGATCAGGCCGGCGGCGAGCGTGCCGCAGGCCTGCGCCAGCGGCAGCGGAAAGCCGCCGTGCACCAGGCCCACGGTGACGTAGGCGCCGCACATGATGAACTCGCCGTGGGCCATGTTGATGACCCCCATCATTCCGAACACGATGGCCAGCCCGGCCGCCGACAGGATCAGGAAGGCGAAGACGTCGGCGAACTGGTAGGCGAAGGAAAAGACTTCGGCGAACACCGCGCTCCCTCCGTCAGAGCTTCTTCGGCAGGTCCGACGGCGTGTACTGCTTGCGGTCGTTCTTCTTCGTCAGGTCGCAGCCGATCTGGCCCAGCCAGTACGGCTGGATGACGCCGTAGTCCTTCAGCACCTTGACGCTGTGCTTCTCGTCCACCGCGATCAGGCGCATGCGGTGCGACATATGCTGACTCTTCGGATCGATGCAGATCTTGCCCTCGGGCGCGTCGACGCAGGCCTGGCCGGTAGCGATCACTTTGCGCAGGTCCGCCAGCTTGGTCGACTTGGCCGACTCGACCAGGTTCTTGTACATGTAGATCGCGGTGTAGGCGTTGTAGCCCATGTCGTTGATGTAGGGCTCGTTCGGGAACTTGGCGTGCCAGCGCTTCTTGAAGGCCTCGGCCTCCGGCGTGTCGATCTCCTCGAACCAGTTGGCCGCCGCATGCATGCGATTCAGCGCCGGCGGCGCGAAGCGCTTGTGTTCGAAGCCCAGCATCACCTTGATCGACGAGCCCATCGGCAGGTTCAGCTTGGCCGCCTGCGCCTGTTCGAAGAAGGAGTCCTGCGCCGCGCCGACGTTGATGGTCAGGATCCAGTCGGGCTTGGCCTTCTGGATGTTCTGGATGGTCTGCGCGAACTGCGACACGCCCAGCGGAATGAACTCCTCGCCGACCACGGTGCCGCCCAGTTCCTTCAGGATGGTGCGGTTCCATTCGGCGGAGATCTGGCCGAAGTTGTAGTCGGCCGCGATCACGTAGACCTTCTTGCCGAACTTCTCGACCATGTAGGGAATGAGCGTGGAGAACTGCTGCTCGGGGATGGCACCGACGCTGATCATGCTGGCATCGCAGACGCCGCCCTCGTACTGGTTGGTATAGAAGTAAGGCGTCTGCGTGCGGTCGACGATCGGCCGCACGGCCTCGCGCGAAGCGGAGGTGATGCCGCCGATCAGCACGTCGACCTTGTCCTTGCTCAACAGCCTGCGCGTGAATTCCTGGTAGCGCGCGTTGTCGCCCTGCGGATCGAGATGCACCATCTCGATCTGCCGGCCCATGATGCCGCCGGCCTTGTTGATCTCCTCCACCGCCAGCTGGGAGCCGTGCAGCTTGGGCAGGCCCATGAGCGCGAGGTCGCCCGAGATGTCCTCCATCAGGCCGATCTTCAGCGGTTCGGCCGCCGTGGCGGCGGCGCCGGGAAGCGCGGCCAGCACCAGCGCGGAAGCCACGGTGCACAGCGTCTTGCGTAGTTTCATGATGATCTTCTTTCGATACGGTGAGGAAGTGAATGAAGGCTCAGAGCGCGGGGTGCTTCTTGTGCCAGTCGCTGACCTGCTGGAAGGCCCAGCCGGCGCGCACGAGCAGGCTCTCCTCGAAGTGCCGCGAGACGAACTGGAAGGCAATCGGAGTGCCGGCGCCGGTGAAGCCGCCGGGCAAGGTGATGGTGGGGCTGCCCGTCATGTCGAAGGGGCAGGTGTAGCGCAGGATCGCGTTCATCAGATCGCTGTCCTCGCCGAGCGTGGCCATCTGCGCGACGGTCGGCGAGGCGATGCCGGTGGCCGGGATCAGCAGCAGGTCGATGTCCTGGAACATCGCGCGCACGCGACCGCTGAAGTCGAGGCGGTGCAGCACGATCTTCTGGTAGTCGGTGCCGCTCTGGGCCAGGCCCAGGTCGATGATGCCGGCCATGGCCGGGCCGTATTCGTCCTTGCGCGAGGGGTAGGTCTTCTCGTGCACCACGGCGGCTTCGACGCCGCACAACGGAAACCAGTCGGCGATGACCTGGGTCGGATCGGGAAAGCTCAGTTCGCGGATCTCGCCGCCGAGCGTCTGCACCGCCTTGATCACGGCCGCGAGCACCTCCCGCGTGGGCGCATCCACACCCTCGGTGGTCCAGCGCGCGTCGACGCCGACGCGCAGACCCTCGAGCCCCTGCTTCATCGTGGCGAGGTAGTCGGGTACCGGTTCGAGGCTGGCGGTCGGGTCGTTGACGTCCGCGCCTGCGATCACGCTCAGCATGGCGCCGGCATCGGCCGCGCTGCGCGTCATCGGGCCGATGTGGTCGAGCGTGGCGGCGAGTTCGAATGCGCCGTAGCGGCTGACGCGTCCCCAGGTCGGCTTCAGGCCCGTCAGCCCGTTGGCCGCCGAGGGAAAGCGGATGGAACCGCCGGTGTCCGTGCCCAGCGATCCGTAGCAAAGGCCGGCCGCGGTCGCCACGCCCGAGCCGCTGGAAGAAGCGCCCGACCAGTGCGCGGCGTTCCACGGGTTCACCGGCGGCGTGATGCTGGGGTGATGGTCGGCGTAGGCGCTTTCGGTCAACTGCAGCTTGCCCAGGATCACCGCGCCGGCCTCGCGCAGCTTGCGCACCACGGTGCCGTCGGTGGCCGGCTTGAAGTCCTTGTAGAGCGTCATGCCGGCGGCCGTCGTCACGCCCTCGGTCCAGCACAGGTCCTTGATGCCGATCGGCACGCCGTGCAGCAGGCCGCGCACCTTGCCCTGGCCGATCTCGGTCTCGGCCTGTTTCGCGTCGGCGAGCGCCTGGTCGGCCATCACCGTGGCATAGCTCTTGAGTTTGCCGTCGAGCTTCTGGATGCGGTCGAGCTGGGCCTTCGTCGCCTCGACGGGGGAAAGCTCCTTCGACTGGATGCGCTTCCCTATTTCGAGCAGTTCAAGATAGTGCAGATCGCTGTTCGGCATGGAATGGGGTTCCTCTCGTTGGATGGGGTCCAAGGTATCGGTCCTTCGCGGATGCCGCTTGGACCACGGCGCCACCTTGATGTGCTGACACGGCCAAGTCACGCAAGCGCCGGTGCGCGGAGATGGAATTCGGTGGCCTGCTGGAACGCATGACCGACGCGAAGCAGCGTGGCTTCGTCGAAAGGGCGGCCGATGATCTGCATGCCGATCGGCAGGCCGTCGGGGTCGAAGCCGCAGGGCACGTTCAGCGAAGGCAGGCCCGTGAGGCTGGCCACGCCGGTGAACTGCATGATGGCCGACAGCATGTCTTCCTCTTCGCCGTTCTCGATGACGACCCGGGTCTCGCCGACCCGCGTCGCGACGAAAGGCAGCGACGGGCAGACGAACACATCCACCGTCTTGAAGGCGTCCAGGAATTCGCCGCGCAGCAGCGCGCGGTAGCGCTGCGCCTGCAGGTAGTGCGTGGCGAGCAGCAGTTCGCCGGCTTCCAGCAGGGTCCGCACGTCCTCGCCGTAGTCGTCGGGCCGCTCGCGCAGGTTGCGCTGGTGGTAGGTGCTCGGCTCCGCCGACTCGATGGTCAACTGCGCCGAGATGTTGCCGTGGATGTTGCGGATGTCGACGTCAACCACCTCCGCGCCCAGCTCGACGAAGGTGGCGAGCGCGCCCTGCACTGCCTCGCGCACCGGCTGCTGCAGGTGCTCGAAGAAGTAGCCGGGCACGATGCCGATGCGCAGGTTGCGGCAGCCGCCCGAGAGCTCGCGCAGGTAGTCGTCGCAGGCGCGCGGCGCGCTGGCGGCATCCTTGGCGTCGAAGCCGGCCATGACGCCGAACATCAGGGCGCAGTCCTCGACGGTGCGCGTCATCGGCCCCGCGGTGTCCATGCTCCACGCCAGCGGAACGATGCCGTGATTGCTCACGCGCCCGTAGCTGGGCCGCAAGCCCACGGTGCCGTTGATGGCCGAAGGCAGCCGGATCGATCCGCCGGTGTCGGTGCCCACGGCGCCGAAGCAGAAGCGCGCCGCCACGGCGACGGCCGAGCCGCCGCTGGAGCCGGCCGGAAAGCGCTCGGTGTTCCAGGGGTTGCGCACCGCGCCATAGTGGGGATTGGCCGAGGTCCCGCCCCACGCGAACTCGTGCATGTTGGTCTTGCCGATGAAGATCGCGCCGGCCTGGCGCAGGCGCGTGGCCACCGTGGCGTCGGCTTCGGGCAGCCAGTCGGCCAGGATCCTGCTGCCCGCGGTGGTGCGCATGCCGCGCACGGCGACGTTGTCCTTCAACGCGATCGGAACACCCTGCAGCGGGCCCAGCTCGTGCCCCGCGGCCGAAAGCATCTCCGCCGCCTTGGCAACCTGCAGGGCCTGTTCCTCGAAGACGGTGATGAAGGACTTCAGGACGCCGTCGTGCGCCTTGATCCGCGCCAGCGCGGCCTCTACCAGCTCGACCGGCGAGATCTTGCGCTCGCGCACGAGGCGCGCCGCCTGCGCCAGCGTGAGCTCGACCACTTCGCTCATAAGGCAACCTCCGCGCTGCGCGCTAGGGTATTCGCCTTGGGAACGGCCCGGCGGCTCATGGCTCGCCCTCGATGGACTCGTGGGCGTGCGCGAAGACCGTCACCGGCATCAACTGCCGATGCGCTGGGTCGCTCATCTTTCGGCTCAGTTCGTTCGCATCGCGCACCCAAGCCGAGAGGACGGCCTCGACGGCCGCAGTGCGCGCCAAATTCAAGGGAAGCGCGGCATGTTCCGCGAGCGCGGCCACGTCGACCTGGATTGGCTGAGATTGCATCGTTGTCCCCGTTCGTGATCGATGGGGATCGACGATACGGAGCCCTCGCGGGCATCGCTTGGCTGGGATCGCCAACGGGATGGCCTGCGCGCGCCACGCGCAGCAACGGAAAAACTAGCTGCCGCGCAGCAGCGTCTGCGGCGTGATGCCGTAGGCCCTCTTGAAGACGCGGCAGAAATGCGAGAGATCGCTGAAGCCGTACTGGAATGCAGCCTGGGTGACCTGCCGCGCCCTGCCCTCACGCAATGCACAGTGGCTGGCCTCCAGGCGCTGCTTCCACAGCCACTGCATCGGCGTCGTGCCGTGCTCGGCAAAGACGCGCGTCAGCGTTCTGGCGGACACGTGCTGCGCGGCGGCGATCTGCTCCACGTCCAGCTCGCAATCGTCGAGGTGGGCGGCGACGAATTCCCTCGCCTTCCGGAACAGCGCGTCGTGCGAAGAGCGCACCACGCCCGAGTCATCGATCTGGAACTGCAATACGGCGGACAGCATGTCGAGCAGCGAGCTCGCCAGCGGGGCCTGCATGCCTTCGTGGTCGGAAAGCTCCATCACGGCGGCCTCGCGGATCATGCTCGCAAGCAGCCTGGCGATCGGATGTCCCTCCGCGAGGTGCATCGCCGTGAGGTTCTCGGCCTCGGGCACGCGAAACAGGAGCTGCTTGCGCGGGATGCGCACCAGCAGCGTGGACCTGGGCGAGAGGTCGAACGCGAACGGCCGTGCGGCATCGTAGAGCACGATGTCGCCGTCGCGCTGCACCACCTGGCGGCCCGCCTGCGACAGGCATCCCTGTCCGGACACCATGAGACTCAGCATGAAATCTTCGTTGGGACCGGTGCGCAGGTGCTGCGCATCGCGCTCCCAGTAGTGCTGCGGAGAAGACATCTCCGCGAGCGTCAGGCTGCCCAGCGAACGAACGGAAAAGCTCGCATTGAAGTGCTCGCGGTCCGGCACCCGGCTCGCCGCCGCGATGAAGTGCTTGCACACGACATCGCTCCAATAGTCGAACCGCTGACTGCGTTCGACGGTGTCCGTCGAGTAGTTGAGTTCCATGGTGCGAAGCTGGTGCTTGGCCCGAAGGGGCTGATGCGATGGTACGCCGCTTCTCTAGCAACAACCGTGCCCTGCCCCACGGCAAGCGCGCCCGACGGGCGCCTTCAGATGCGCCCCAACGCCCGGTCCACGCCCTTGTTGGCCAGCATGTCGGCCCGCTCGTTGCCCGGGTCGCCCGAATGGCCCTTGACCCAGCGCCATTCGATCTGGTGGCCACCCTCCGCCACCAGCTTGTCCAGCTCCTGCCAGAGCTCGACATTCTTCACCGGCTGCTTGGTCGAGGTGCGCCAGCCCTTGGCCTTCCAGCCGCGGATCCACTCGGTGATGCCCATGCGCACGTACTGGCTGTCCAGGTAGAGGATCACCTTGCAGGGGCGCTTGAGCGCACGCAGGCCCTCGATCACCGCCTTGAGCTCCATGCGGTTGTTGGTGGTGTTGAGCTCGCCGCCGAACAGCTCCTTCTCGGTGTCGCCCGACTTCAGCCATGCGCCCCAGCCGCCGGGGCCGGGATTGCCCTTGCAGGCACCGTCGGTGTAGATCTGTACTTCGTTCAAGAAGGCGTTTCCTCGTTGTGATCGATGTGATCGATGTGATCGTTGTTATCGTTGACCGCGGTCGCGGTGTATCTTGCCGACGATCGGCACCGGCGCGCTGGCGCGCTGGGCCGCGCGCCGCCAGTCGGCGCTCAGCAGCCGCATGCCGCGCACGCGCTTGACCGCGACCAGAAAATAAACGGCGCCGAAGATCGGCCACCAGCGCTCGCCGGCACTGTCGAACCAGCGGCAGCGCTCCAGCCAGGCTTCGCTGCGCACCGCCGGCCGGTAGATGCCGAAATTCCCCGATTCGACTTCGAAGCTCAGAAGCCGCAGCCAGTCGCGCATGCGCCGGTAGCCGATGAAGTCGCCGGAATCGGGCAGGAAGAGTTCGCCGAAGCCCAGCCGCCTGTAAAGCTGCGCGCGGCGCTGCCGCATGCCCCACAGGCTGGCCGGGTTGAGCCCGCAGATGACGACGCGGCCTTCGGGCACCAGCACACGCTCGACCTCGCGCAGCGTCGCATGAGGGTCCTGGCTGAGTTCGAGCGCGTGGGGCAGCAGGACCAGGTCGAGGCTGTTGGCAGAAAAAGGCAGCGCCGTGAAGTCGGTGACCAGCGCGCTCTTCGCCGCCAGCGAAGCATCGTCCAGCGCCAGCCAGCGATGCGGCATGCGGTTGGCGCGCAGGCCTTCGACCTCGGCCAACCCGAGCTGCAGCGCGTGGTAGCCGAAGATATCGGCCACGGCCTGGTCGAACTGGGCCTGTTCCCAGGCCAGCAGGTAGCGGCCGGGGGGGGTCTCGAACCAATGATGCAAACCTATAATTTGACCGCTCATGACCCTCGTTCCATTGCCCGCCTTCGCTGACAATCACATCTGGATGCTGCAGGAGGGTCGCAACGCGATCGTGGTGGACCCGGAAGATGCCGCGCCGCCGTTCGAGGCGCCGGCGCATGGCAATCTGCAGTTGGCCGCGATTCTAGTCACGCACCACCGCCCCGATCACACACTTGCTAACCTTCGGTTCGCGCAAAGGGTGGAACCGGGCCGCACCGATCCGACTCACTCCACCGCGCGCTGCGAAGCGCTGCGCCGCATCTCCGCCGCACGGCGCCACTGGAAAAAAAACATTCGATGAAATTTATCGTTGCTGCCTGCCTCGCAGGCTCCCTGTTTCTTGCAGGCTGCGCGAGCACCACCGGCACGAGTTCCACCACCACCTCCGGCACGGCGCCCTCCACCGCATCGGGCGGCTCCGCGGCGCCGGTCTATCCCGGCGGCGCGCTCACGCCCATCACCTCGAGCGACACCAAGTCGCGCGCAGTGGCCACGCTCGCGACGCCGACCGACATGTGGGACCGCATCCGCCGCGGCTTCAAGATGCCCAACCTGCAGAGCGATCTGGTGACCGACCGCGAGCAGTGGTATGCGAGCCGGCCCGACTACATGCAGCGCATGACCGAGCGCTCGAGCCGCTACATCTTCCACATCGTCGAAGAGCTCGAACGCCGCGACATGCCGACCGAACTCGCGCTGCTGCCCTATATCGAGAGCGCCTTCAACCCGCAGGCGATCTCCAGCGCCAAGGCCGCCGGCATGTGGCAGTTCATGCCCGCCACCGGCACCGACTTCGACCTGAAGCAGAACATCTTCCGCGACGACCGGCGCGACGTCGTGGCCTCCACGCGCGCGGCGCTGGACTATCTGCAGAAGCTCTACGGCATGTTCGGCGACTGGCACCTGGCGCTGGCCGCCTACAACTGGGGCGAAGGCAGCGTGGGCCGCGCCATCGCCAGGAACCAGCGCGCCGGCCTGCCCACCGGCTACACCGACCTCAACATGCCGGCCGAGACCCGGCTCTACGTGCCGAAGCTGCAGGCGGTCAAGAACATCGTCGCCAATCCGGAGCGCTTCAACGCCGACCTGCCGCTGATCGCCAACCACCCCTACTTCCAGACCGTCACGCTCAAGCGCGACCTCGACGTGACGCTGGCCGCCAAGCTGGCCGACGTGAAGATCGAGGACTTCCGCGCACTCAACCCCTCCGCGCACAAGCCCGTGCTGCTGGCCGCCGGCACGCCCGAGATCCTGCTGCCGTGGGACAACGCCGCCGTGTTCCAGCGCAACTTCGAGGCCTACGCCCAGGGGCAGTACGCCAGCTGGACGGCATGGACCGTGCCGACGACCATGACGGTGGCCGATGCCGCGCTGCGCTCGGGCATGAGCGAGACCGACCTGCGCGCCATCAACAGCGTGCCGCCGCGCATGCTCATCAAGGCCGGCTCGACGCTGATCGTGCCGCGCAGCGCCCGGGTGCTGGAAGACGTCAACGCCGCGGTCGCCGACACGGGCCACCTGAGCTTCCAGCCCGAGATCGTCACGCGCCGCACGCTCGTCAAGGCCGGCCGCAGCGACAACGTCGCGAGCATCGCGCGCCGCTACCGCCTGAACCCGGCGAACGTGGCCGAATGGAACGATGTCAAGGCCGGCCACGCCTTCCAGCGCGGCGTCCAGGTGGTGGTCTACCTGCCTGTGAAGGCCGCGGTGGCCGAACGCGTCGGCAGGGGCATACCTCCCCGCGGCGCCCATGCAAGCACGGTGGTGACCAGCAAGCGCGGCGGCGGCGTGGTCAAGACCGTGGCCACGAAGGGCGCGCCCGCGAAGGAGGCGCCATCGGCCAAGGTGACCCGGGAGAAGCGCGGCGGCACGCCGTCGAAGAAGAAGCGCTAGGCGGACCCGGCGCGCCGCTGCCGGCGCCTCACGACCGCCTCGAAACTCGCGACCGCGACCATCACGAGCGTGGTCAACGCCCCGACCGCGAACACCGTCAGCTGTGACGCAAACAGCGCCAGCAGCACGAGCAGCACCAGTCCGCCGACGTGCGATTGCGGCGTGAAACCGTAGACCACCCGCTTGAAAAGCGCGTTGCCGAACAGGTAGATCGCCGGCCCGCCGAGCAAGGCGCCGAGGTATTTCCACTCGGCATGGTGCGCGCCCTCGCTGATTACCAGTTCATCGGCCACGGCCGACACGATGATGCCCGCCACCAGGATCACGTGCGTGTAGTGGAAGTTGGCGCCGATGCGGCCCGGGTCGTCGGAATGCTCGATCACGTGCGTGGCGTCCTTGCTGCTGGTGTCGAAATACATCCACCACATGGCCAGGCTGCCCACGAAGCTCACGAAGAAGGCCGTCATCTCCGCGGCATGCCATGCATGGTGATGGCCGAAGGCCACGCCGCTCGCCAGGATCGATTCGCCGAGCGCCACGATGACGAAGAGCTGGCAGCGTTCGGCCAGGTGACCGCCATCGATGGTCCACTCCGCAGTCGACGAACGGCCCAGGCCGGGGAACGGAAGGCCGAACATCGGCGACACGTACTCGCACAGCACGGCCACGATCCAGAGCGCGATCCGAAGCGGCCCGTCCGACAGGCCGCCGGCGATCCAGAACACGGCCGCCACGCTGCTCCAGGCGAGAATGCGCCGGAAATTCGGCGCCAGCGGGCTCCCGGGCCCCGCCGCCAGCAGCATGACGATGGTCCGCCCCACCTGGATGCTCGCGAAGCAGGCCGCGAACACCAGCCCCCGCGCCCCGAAAGCTTCCGGCAACGCCGACGCCATCACGAGCGCGACCAGCATGATCGCGAACAGCACGCCGCGCACCGGCAGCGTGCCGGGGTCGAACCAGTTGGTGGTCCAGGCCGTGTACTGCCATCCCAGCCACACGGCAAACCACATGACCAGGGTCTGCAGCGCGCCCAGCGGCGTGAGATGCTCCAGCAGGTAGTGCGAGAGCTGAGTCACCGCGAACACATAGACCAGATCGAAGAACAGTTCTTCGTTCGAGACCCTGGCAGCGGCGTCGCGCGAGCGCAAGGTCATGGGGTGGGGCTTGGAGGTCTGCTTCATGGCACCCGGATGCTAAGACGAAGCCTAGAGTTTTTCGGTTTCGCCGCTGCGCGGCTGCCATTTCATGAGGCGCTTCTCGACGATGCCGACGATGCCGTCGAGCACCAGCGCAAAGGCCGTCAGCACCACGATGCCGGCGAAGACCGTGTTGACGTCGAAAGTGCCTTCGGCCTGCAGGATCAGGTAGCCGACGCCGCGCGCCGAGCCCAGGTACTCGCCCACCACGGCACCGACGAAGGCCAGCCCCACCGAGGTGTGCAGGCTCGAGAACACCCAGCTGGTCGCGCTGGGCAGGTACACCGTGCGCAGCAGCTGCCGCTGGTTGGCGCCCAGCATGCGCGCGTTGGCCAGCACCACCGGGCTCACTTCGCGCACGCCCTGGTAGACGTTGAAGAACACGATGAAGAACACCAGCGTGACGGCAAGCGCCACCTTGCTCCAGATGCCCAGGCCGAACCACAGCGCGAAGATCGGCGCCAGGATCACGCGCGGCATCGAGTTCGCGGCCTTGATGTAGGGGTCGAGGATCAGGCTCGCCGTCGGCGCGAGCGCCAGCCAGAGGCCGCAGGCCAGCCCCAGCAGCGTGCCGATGCCGAACGCGAGCACGGTTTCGAGCAGCGTGGTGCCGAGGTGCCGGTAAATGTCGGCATTGCCCGGCAGGCCTTCGGGAAAGAGCAGGTTCGGCGGCACGGCGAAGGGCAGGAACCAGCTCCAGATCCGGCCCGCGACCTTGATCGGTTCGCCGAGGAAGAAGGCGAACTGGTCATCGCGCGAAAACAGATGCCACAGCACCAGCAGCACGACCAAGAGCGCGATCTGCCAGAAGCGCGCGTTGCCTTCATTGGGCCGAAGGCGCATTCAGGCCGCCTTCTTGAGCTGCTGCGCATAGCCCTTCAACACCTCGTCGCGCAGCACATTCCAGATCTGCGTGTGCAGCTCGACGAAGCGCGGATGCGTGCGCACCTCGGCCACGTCGCGCGGCCGCGGAAGGTCGATCGCGAATTCGCCGATCGGGTGCGTGGCCGGCCCGGCCGACAGCACCACCACGCGGTCGCTCATCGCGATCGCTTCGTCGAGGTCGTGGGTGATGAAAAGCACCGCTTTCTTCTTCGCTGCCCAGAGCTCGAGCACCTCGTTCTCCATCAACTGCCGCGTCTGGACGTCGAGCGCGCTGAAGGGCTCGTCCATCAGGATGATGTCGGGGTCCAGCGCCAGCACCTGAGCCAACGCCGTGCGCTTGCGCATGCCGCCGGAAAGCTGGTGCGGATAGCGGTCGCCGAAGCCCGTGAGGCCCACGCGCGCCAACCACTGCTCGGCCTGCGCCTTCGCATCGCCATCGGGCACGCCGCGGTACTGCAAGCCCACCATCACATTGGCGAGCGTGCTGCGCCAGGGCATCAGCGCCTCGGTCTGGAACATGTAGCCGGCCCGCGCATTGATGCCCGCGAGCGCTTGCCCGAATACCTTGATCGTGCCCGACGAAGGCTCGAGCAGTCCGGCACCGACGTTGAGCAGGGTCGACTTGCCGCATCCGGTGGGCCCGACCACCGACACGAACTCGCCCGCCCGGATGCGCAGCGTGGTGCCGGCGACGGCGGTGTAGCGCTGGCTGAGGTCGTCCTTCGAGCGGAACGTGCAACTGATGTCCAGGAGTTCGAGCGCGTAATCGGACATGGCCGGAAAGAAAGAAAAAACCGGCCGAAGCCGGGTCGCAGAACGTTCGAGTCAGGCTTTGAACCTGTCCTTCGCGCGCCGCGCAAAATCGTTGGTGTAGGTCTTGGCGAGGTCGATCTTGTCGGCCTTCACGGTCGGGTCGAAGCTCGCGATGGCGCCGAGCGCGGTCTTCGGACCTTCCAGCGGAACCAGCCCGTCGGTGGCGATGGCCTCGCGCACCTTGTCGAAAGACGCCAGGTACAGCGCGCGGTCGCCGAGCAGGTAGGTCTCAGGCACGGTCTTGATGATGTCGCCCGGCCCGGCCGTCTGCAGCCACTTGAGGCCGTGCACGATGGCATTGGCGAGCGCCTGGCAGGTGTTGGGATGCTTCTGGATGAATTCGGTCGGCGCATAGAGGCAGGCGGCCGGCATCGGGCCGCCGAACACGTCCTGCGTTCCCTTGAGCGTGCGCGTGTCGCTGATGATCTTCACGTCGCCCTTCTGCTCGAGCATCGTCATCACCGGGTCGGTGTTGCTGATGGCGTCGATCTGGCCCGAGCGCAGCGCCGTCAGCGCGCCGGCTGCGACGCCGACGCCGATGAAGCTCACGTCGCTCGCCTTCAGCCCGCCGCGCGACAGCACGAGGTTGGCCACCATGTTGGTGGACGAGCCCGGCGCCGAGACCCCGATCTTCTTGCCCTTGAGGTCGGCGATGGTCATGTAGTGCGCCATGTTCTTGGTCGACACGCCGATCGCGATCTGCGGCGCGCGGCCCTGCAGCACGAAGGACTGGAAGAACTGGTTCTTGGCCTGCAGGTTGATGGTGTGCTCGTAGGCACCCGAGCAGACGTCGGCCGAGCCGCCCACCACCGCCTGCAGTGCGCGGGCACCGCCGGCGAAGTCGGAGATCTCGACGTCGAGGCCTTCGGCCTTGAAGTAGCCGAGCTGTTCGGAAATGGTGAGAGGCAGGTAGTAGAACGCCGCCTTGCCGCCGACTGCGATGGAGATCTTCGACTTCTCAAGCTTGCCCTGCGCCCTGACGCCCGGTGCCGAGACGAATGCGGCGCCCAGGGTCGCGGCGGCGGTGAAGGTACGGCGTTTGAGCATGAGATGGGGGGCGCCTGCAGGGGCTCTTTGGTTCCTGTTATTCGAATCGAGCTTAGGGGCGCGGCCCGTCTGCCTGCATCGGGAACATCCCCGTGCGGGTTTCCACGTAAGCACGAAGGCCACTAGCGCCCGGCGAACAGGATGGCGATGTTGACCACGAACGCGAGCGCCCAGACCGCGCTGCGTGCCGAGCCCAGACCCTTGACGTAGAGCGCGATGTAGACGACGCGCAGCACCACGTACGCGGCGGCCAGCGTGTTCAGCCAGACCTGCGCCGCACCGAGCTGGTGGGCGATGATCACCGCGCCGATGAAGAGCGGGAGGCCCTCGAAGCTGTTGGCCTGCGCGCTGTTGGCGCGCGCACGCCAGCCGCTCTGGCGCGCGCCCCACTCGCGCGGCATCTCGTTGTCGCGCCGCTTGAAGCTGCCGATCTTGGCGATATAGGAAGCGAGGTAGGGCAAACCCGCCGCGATCAGCACGCACCAGTAGGCCAGCGTCAATGGCGGCAGCATCATGTGCGTGTTCCGATTCGCAGGGTCAGCGTCGATCGACCAGGGCGTGCGCGATCGTGCCCAGGTCGACATACTCCAGCTCGCTGCCGGCCGGCACGCCGCGCGCGAGCCGCGTCACCGTGAGGCCGCGCTGCCGGAGCGCCTCGCCGATCACGTGCGCCGTGGCCTCGCCCTCGGCGGTGAAGTTGGTGGCGAGGATCACCTCGCTCACCGAGCCGTCGAGTGCCCGATCGAACAGCTTCCCCAGTCCGATGTCCTTGGGCCCGATGCCGTCGAGCGGGCTGAGCTTGCCCATCAGCACGAAGTAATAGCCGCGAAAGGCGCCCGTGCGTTCGAGCGCGGCCTGGTCGGCCGGCGTCTCGACCACGCACAGCTTGGTCGCATCGCGGCGCGTGTCGAGGCACACGCTGCAGACCGGCGCCTCGGTGAAAGTGTTGCAACGCTCGCAATGCCGCACCTGGGTGGCCGCCTGCTGCAAGGCGCGCGCGAGCAGCTGGGTGCCTTCGCGGTCGTGCTGCAGCAGATGGAAAGCCATGCGCGAAGCCGACTTGACGCCGACGCCGGGCAGGCGGCGCAGCGCCTGGACCAGCGCTTCGAGCGAACTGGAATCCGCCATTCAGTCCTAGAACGGCAGCTTCATGCCGGGCGGCAGGCCGGGCATCCCGGCGGTCAGCTTGCCCATCTTTTGCTCGCTGGTCTCCTCGGCCTTGCGCACCGCGGCGTTGAAGGCTGCGGCCACCAGGTCTTCGAGCATGTCCTTGTCGTCGGCCAGCAGGCTGGGGTCGATGGTGATGCGCTTGACGTCGTGCTTGCAGGTCATCACTACTTTCACCAGGCCGGCGCCCGACTCGCCCTCGACCTCGATGGTGGCCAGCTCTTCCTGCGCCTTCTTGAGGTTGTCCTGCATTGCCTGCGCCTGCTTCATGAGGCCGGCCAGTTGTCCTTTGTTGAACATGTGTGGTCCTGTCGATCGTTGGATGAAAAATAAGAAGACTCAGGCGGGCCGCAGCGTCCCCGGGACGATTCTCGCGTCCCAGTCGCGCATCATCGACTGAATCTCGGGGTCGTTGCGGATCGCTTCCTCGGCCACGCGCTGGCGCTCGTCGGCCGCCTGCTTGTTGCGGCGCGCCGGACTGTCGATCACGGCGCCGATCTCGATGGCGATTTTCACGCCATGGCCCAGTGCTGCCAGCGCGGCCTGCAGCTTCTCGCGGCTGCTGGCCTGGTTGAGCGATTCGCGCTCGACGCGCAAGAGCCACTGGTCGACATCGCGCGCCACCAGCTGCGATTGCAATGCGAGCTCGCGCGCGAGTGCCGTGATGGCTTCGGCCACGACCATCTGCGTGACCGTCGCATGCCAGAAGTCGCCCTCCTCGCTGGGCACGATGGGCACTGGCGCGCTCTCGCGCTCCGCGTCGCGCGCGCCGGGCGGCGGCTGGACGCGCACCTGCATGGCCATGACCCTTGCTGCGGGCTGAGCCGCTTCGGCAGCAGCCGGCGGCCGTGGCGTCGTCGAAGCGGCGAGCGAAGGTTCGCTGCGCACCGGCAGCCGGTGGCCGGGCGGCGCTGCCGTCGTTGTCGATTCGGCCGGCACGACAGGCGGGCGCAACGGTTCGACGGGCGCGCGCGGCGCTTCATTCAGAGTTTTTTTTTCCGCGCCGGCCGCGCCGGCGGGCTTGAAGGCCAGCAGGCGCAGCAGCACCATCGTGAGCGCCGCGTATTCGTCGGGCGCCAGGCCCAGCTCGGTGCGGCCGTGCAGGCAGAGGCTGTAGAGCAGCTGCGTTTCGTCGGCCGGCATCAGGGCCGCAAGACGCGCGGTCTCGGCCGCGTCCGGATCGGTGGCATCGTTGGCCTCGGCACGCGAAGGCACGGCCTGCAGCACGGCCATGCCCTGCAGCACCGCGGTCATTTCCTCCAGCGTGGAAGCCGCCGACATGCCGTCGCGGCGCAGCGCCTCGGAGGTGTCGACCACCGTCTTGCCGTCGCCCTGCGCCAGCGCCTCGATCAGGCGGAACACATGGCCGCGGTCGACGCTGCCGAGCATCTGGCGCACGCCGGTCTCCAGCAGTTCGCCGTTGCCGAAGGCGATGGCCTGATCGGTCAGCGAGAGCGCGTCGCGCATCGAGCCGCGCGCCGCGCGCGCGATCAGGCGCAGCGCATGCGGCTCGGCCGGCACCGCCTCGGCCTGCAGCACCCGCGTGAGATGCTCCAGCACCGTCTCGGGCGCCATCGGCCGCAGGTTGAACTGCAGGCAGCGCGACAGCACGGTGACGGGCACCTTCTGCGGGTCGGTGGTCGCGAGCACGAACTTGAGGTATTCCGGCGGCTCTTCCAGCGTCTTGAGCATCGCGTTGAAGGCATGGCCGGTGAGCATGTGCACTTCGTCGATCATGAAGACCTTGAAGCGGCCCTGCACCGGCTTGTAGACCGCCTGCTCCAGCAGGGCCTGCACCTCGTCGACGCCGCGGTTTGAGGCCGCATCCAGCTCGGTGTAGTCGATGAAGCGCCCGGCATCGATGTCCTTGCAGGCCTGGCACACGCCGCAGGGCGCGGCCGTGATGCCGCCCTGCCCGTCCGGGCCCTGGCAGTTGAGCGACTTGGCCAGGATGCGCGACACGGTGGTCTTGCCGACGCCGCGGGTGCCGGTGAACAGGTAGGCGTGGTGCAGCCGCTGCGAGCCGAGGGCGTTCTCGAGCGCCTGCACGACATGCTCCTGGCCCACCATCTCGCTGAAGGTCTTGGGGCGGTGTTTGCGAGCGAGCACGAGATAGGCCATCGGTGCATTTTAGGTCGCTCGCCGACACGCTCTCCCTGGCCGGCCTAGGCCTTTCTGCAGATGGTTTTTCGCGCCCGCGGCCCTAGCATGAAAAAACCCTTCGAGGAGATCGACATGTCCAGTGCGAAGCACAAGGCCGCGCGCTCCACCGCGGCCGGAAAAGCCAAAGCGGGCGACACCGGTGCGCGCCGATATTGCGTGCAACCCGTGCAGACGCCGCGGCAGTTCGACAGCAGCGTCTCCGCCGGGCGCGCGTCCGCGATCCTGGCCTCAGGCAAGAAATGGGTGAACGGCACGCAGCTCAGCTACTACTGCTTCAAGCGCGGCGACCCGGTGCCGGCCGCATGGCAGGGCGACAGCGCCGACATCGGCGTGGTCGACGAGGCCTTCGAGGCCTGGGCCAAGCTGGGCATCGGCATCAGCTTCCGGCGCGTCGACGTTGCCGAAGACGCAACGGTGCGCATCGGCTTCGACCCGCAGGGCGGCTCCTGGTCGTACGTGGGACGCGACGTGCTCACCGTCCGCGACCCGCTGCAGCGCACGATGAATTTCGGCTGGCCGCTCGACACCGACTACGGCCACGACACGGCCCTGCACGAGATCGGCCACACGCTCGGCCTCGAGCACGAGCACCAGAACCCGAACGCCGGCATCACCTGGAATCGCCAGGCCGTGCTCGACTATTTTCAGGGCCCTCCGAACAACTGGCAGGAGGCGCAGATCGAATGGAACATCCTGCGCAAGATCCCGCAGGCCGAAGTCAAGGGCACGATCTGGGATCCGGATTCGGTCATGGAGTACCAGTTCCAGCCCGGGCTCATCGATGCGCCGGCACAGTACAAGAGCGGGCTCACGCCCAAGGGCGGGCTCTCCTATGCCGACAAGGCCTGGGTGGTCGAGTCCTATCCGGGCGTCAGGGCGCCGGCCGTCTCGACGCTCAAGGTCGGGCTGTCGCAACTGCTCAAGCTCAAGGCCGGCGAAACCCGCAACTTCGATTTCGTGCCGACACGCACGCGCACCTACAACATCGGCACCTTCGGCACCTCCGACACGGTGCTGGTGCTGTTCGAGGTCACGCCTGCCGGCAACGTGCAGATCGCCGGCAACGACGACAGCGGCACCGACCGCAACGCCCACGTCAGCATGCGCCTGCAGAAGGGCCGCCACTACCAGGTCGGCGTGCGCCTCTACTACGCCGATGCGGCGCTCGAGACCTCATTGATGGCTTGGTGATTGCGCTCGCCTACAATCTCGGCTGACGGGCCTCCCCGCATGGTGAAGTGGCCAACCGGGTCAGGTGGGGAACCAAGCAGCCCTAACTGCGTAGTCAGTGCCGGGGGTAAGGCTCGTCAACCTCACATCCACGGAACCCGCGCCTTTCTCAGGTGGCGGGCTCCGTCTGCGCGAGCTTGGCAACCAGCGTGTCGGCCAGCGCCACGGTCTTGTGCTCCATGCTCGCGACGTGATAGCAACCCAGCGCGCGCCCCTCGTAGCTGAGGGCGGCGATCGGAAAGTGGTGGCCCAGCGCGGTCGCCGCATCGTGCAGACATTCCGCGATCGATCGCAGGCCCTGGCGGGCATAACGCTTGTCGGATTTGCCGATGCTCACGCTGTAGTTGAAGTATCGCTCTCTGATTTTCTGGATGTCGACCTGCGGGTACATGTTCTTTTTGTCAGGCTCAAGGAGCGTGGCATTGTCTGCGGCCCTGCAAACAAATGCACGTCAACCGGAAGTATGCAATTTGGCCGATACCGTCATTCCTGGCGCTGCAACACGCCGCGCGCCGCCAAGCGGCCGCTGGCCATCGAGGCGGTCAGCAGATAGCCGCCGGTCGGCGCCTCCCAGTCGAGCATCTCGCCCGCAAAGAAAACGCCCGGCAGCGCTGGGCTCATCAGGTGGGCATCGAGCGCTTCGAAGCGCACGCCGCCTGCAGTGCTGATCGCTTCGTTGATCGGCCTCGGCGCGATGAGTTTCAGGGGCAGCGCCTTGATGGTTTCGGCCAGCTTCTCGGGCAGATGCATGTCCTCGCGCGTGAGCACTTCGTGCAGCACGCCGGTCTTGATGCCTTCGAGGCCGAGCCGACTCTTGAGATGGCTCGCAACGGAGCGTGCGCCACGCGGATGCAGCACGGCCGCGCGCACCTGCTCGGCGCTGCGATCGGGCAGCAGGTCGAGCAGCAAGGTGGCGCTGCCCTGCGCGGAGATTTCATCGCGCAGCAGCGCTGAAGCCGCATAGACGAGGCTTCCTTCGATACCCGTGGCGGTCGCGACGAATTCACCCTTGCGCGCGAAGCGGCGGCCGTGCGCATCGGTGAAGGAGATCGCGACCGACTTGAACGGCACACCCGCGAAGCGTTCGGCGAAATAGCTTGTCCAGGGGATATCGAAACCGCAGTTGGCCGGCGCCAGCGGCGCAACGTCCACGCCGCGCTCGCTGATCCATGGCACCCAGGCGCCATCGGAACCCAGACGCGACCAACTGGCGCCGCCGAGCGCGAGCACCACGGCATCGGCCTGCACGTTCAGCTCGCCGGCCGGTGTCGCGAAGCGCAGCACAGTCGGCGCCGCCGACGCATCGGGCCAGCCCTGCCAGCGATGGCGCATGTGAAAGTGCACGCCGGCCGCTCGCAGGCGGTGCATCCAGGCGCGCAGCAGGGGTGCGGCCTTCATCTCGGCGGGAAACACGCGCCCCGAAGTACCGACGAAGGTCTCGATGCCGAGCCCGTGAACCCATTCGCACAGCGCGTCGGGCCCGAAGGCGCGCAGCAGCGGCTCGATCTGCGCGCGGCGCTCGCCGAAGCGGCCGACAAAGATGTCGAAGGGCTCCGAATGCGTGAGATTGAGGCCGCCGCGGCCGGCCAGCAGGAACTTGCGTCCGACCGAGGGCATGGCGTCGTAGAGGTGCACTTGCGCACCCTGCGCACTCAGCACCTCGGCCGCCATCAGTCCGGCCGGGCCGCCACCGACGACGGCAACTTTCATTTCGTGTTTCTTCTTCATTCGACGTGCACCAGTTCGCCTTTTCCGGTGAGGAAGGCGGCGCGCACCGTTTCGCCGGGGTAGGCCTTCTGCACCGCTTCGCGATAGCGCTGCATTTGCGCGATCAACGTGAGGTCATCTTCCGGTCGACCGACGGACTTGTAGTCGAGCACCCACCAGGCACCGCTCTCGCGATGCCGCACCAGGCGATCGATGCGCAGGGTCTGGCCATCGTGGATCAGCGTGACCTCGTTGCCGTGCCACGCGAGCGCGGCGGCATCCCATGCCCATGCGCCGGCGCCGGAACGAATGCGCTGCGCCATCGTGGCGGCCACGCGCGCCGCGGCGAAGTCGAGCCCGAACTCGCGTCCCGCGGCGCGCACGTGCGTCGGCGGCAAGGGCACGCCGGGCTGCGCCCACTCGAGCAGGCGGTGCATGGCCTGGCCCAGGGCCGAGGCGCGCGCGTCGGTGGCCGGCGCCTTGCGCTCCGTGGTCGGCACGCGTTCGGCCGACAGCGGCAGCGCGGGCAGCTTCAACATGCGGAATGTCGAGGGGGCCGGCGGCGCAGCGATGGGCACCGCGCCCTCCGCGCCTGCGATCGGCTCGCAGCGCATCTCCAGGCGCGACCACCAGCTCTGCGGATTCGGCCGCGCGGCCGTCACGGCCGACAGCACGAGCTCGGTTCGCGCGCGGGTAGTCGCCACGTAGAGCGCATTGATCTCCTCGCGATGCCTCGCGGCCTGCTCTTCGGCGAGATCGTCGACGGTGCAGGCCGGCGGATTCTTTTCGCTGGCGACGAACACGAAGCGCTCGGGCGCGGCCGCATGGCCCGGCCATCTCACAAGCACACCCATGGTCTGCGCCCGCGGGCCCGAGGCGTCGGTGTCCAGCAGCAGGACAAGCTCGGCCTCGAGGCCCTTGGCGCCATGGACCGTGAGCAATTGCACCGCATCGGCCGCGGCAATCGAGGGTGCGCGGACGCCGCCGCTGCGCAGCGCGCGCACCAGCGCATAGGGCGTCGCGAAGCGGGCGCCGTCGATCTCGAGCGACGCGGCCATCAGCCCGCGCAGATTGCTCAGCACGCCTGCGCGCAACGCGGCGGGCGCGGCGGCGGCGAACCTCGCGAGCACATCGGCATCGTGGTAGATCGCGCTCAGCGCGTCGTGCGGCGGCCATGCGGCCAGCCACTGCTGCCATTGCCGCAGGCGCGGGCCGATGCCTGCGAGCGGCGCGGGCAGATCGGCGGCCTGGAGCAGCTCGAACCAGCTCGCAAATCGCTCGCGCTGGCGCAAGGCCAGTTGTACCAGCGCGTCGTCGTCGAGACCGAACAGCGGTGACTTGAGCGCGCGCGCCAGCGACAGGTCGTGGTCCGGCGAAACCAGCGCATCGAGCAGCGCCACCAGGTCCTGCACCTCCGGTGCGTCGTGAAGCTCGTTCTTCTCGGGCTGCTGGACCGCGATGTGCAGCTTCCGCAACTCGTCCTGCAGCACGGCCAGCCGGCTGCGGCGGCGCGCCAGCACCATGATGCGGCTGGGCGCGAGACCGCCGGCGATGCGCTCCGCGATCCAGCGGGCCGCCTGCCCGCATTCCTTCTGCAGCAGCCGCTCTTCGGGCAGCACGCGCGGCGTCGTGAGGCTGTCGCGCCACTGCATCGCGCCGTGCGCGTCTTCCTGCGCGTCGCGGGCCGCTGCGGCATCGCGCGCGATGGGCGGCAACTTGCGCACGCTGCCGGGCGTGTGCGATTCGGTCGTGTGGTCGCGAAAGCCGCTGAACTCGCCGGCCCTCTGCGCATCGCTCATGGTCGCGTTGACCAGGCCGACCACGGCCTGCGCGTTGCGGTGCGTATGGTCGCAGTTGAGCAGATCGCCATCGAGGCCCTGCTGCACGAACAGCTTGGCGGCGATGAACACCTGCGGTTCGGCGCGGCGAAAGCGGTAGATGCTCTGCTTGGGATCGCCGACGATGAAGACGCCCGGCCGCCGGCCGACCGCGCCCGCATAGCTGCCGAGCCAGCCATGCAGCGCCTGCCATTGCAGCGGGTTGGTGTCCTGGAACTCGTCGATGAGCAGGTGACGCACGCGTGCATCGAGCCGCTCCTGCACCCAGCCCCACAGTTCCGAGTTGCCGAGCAGCAGGTGCGCTGCCTGCTCGACGTCGTTCATGTCGACCCAGCCGTGCGCGGCCTTGACCTCGGCAAAACAGCGGATCAGGACGCGCGTGAGCCGCGCCATGCGCTGCTGGTAGAGCCAGGCCGCGTGCTGGGCCTGTGCGGCGCAGTACTGCAATGCGCGCTCCTGCGCAGCGCGCACGTCCGGCAGGCCCGCGAGTTTTTCGCTGAACTTGCGCGGCTCGCCTTTGCGGGTGAGCAACGCATCGAGCACGCCGGCGGCGCGCGATTCGGTCAGGGCCCGTTCGAGTTCGACGCCTCTGCGCGAGAAGGTCGGCGCGCCGGCGCGGCCCAGCGCGCGGGCAGCCGCCAGCAGCGCATTGCGCGAGGCCGGATCGTGCAGCAGCGCCTCGTCGGGCGACGCGGCGTGAGCGAACGCGGGATACATCAGGCCCATCGGCACCACGGCCTCGTCGACTGCGTGATGCATGTCGGCCAGCATGAACTCCACGCGCCGCGTGAGCGCGTCGTCCAGCGCCTTGGCGGTCTGCGAGCGGCCGTAGGCCGCGACCAGCGCGTGGTAGTCGGCCAAGGCCTCGGCATCTGCCGCCACGGCCGAGAAAAAAGGCCGCCAGACACGTGCGCGTGCTTCGGCATCGTCTTCGAGCAGCTGGTAGTTGGCGGGCAGCCGCAGCCGCTCGAGCACCGCCACCGGCGCGCTGCGCAGCAGGCCGGCGAACCAGGCGTGGAAAGTACGGAACTGCACTGGTCGGCCACTCGCGAGCAACTCGCGATAAAGGCCTTGCAGGCGTGGCGCGGCGACCTCGGCGGCGGCTGGGTCCATGCCGCGCATCACGAGCTCGGGCACCAGACTTTGCACCGGGCGCTGGGCAAAGTCCTCCAGCCACTGGTCGAGCCGCTCGCGCATCTCGCCGGCCGCCTTCTTGGTGAAGGTGATCGCGAGGATCTCGTGCGGCGCGCAGGCGCCCTCGCCTTCCTCGAGCAAGGCACGCAGGATGCGCGACACCAGCATCCAGGTCTTGCCCGCACCGGCGCAGGCCTCGACCGCGACGCAGCGGCGCGGGTCGCAGGCGATCGCGTAGAAGCGCTCGCGCGCCACCGGGGCGCCGTTGTGTTCGTAGGCGGCCATGCTCATTCCGCCAGCTCCCAGAAATCCTTGCGGCACAGCCCGCGCGCCGCGCAGTGCGTGCAGACGGTTCCTTCGCCGAGCGCCGGCAATGCCGCGCCGCGACCGATGCGCGCGAGGTCGTCCATCACGCCGGCCACCAGCGCATCGCGCGCGGCGACCACATCCGTCTGCTCGACGGTGCGCGTCCCGGAGGCTTTTTCTCCGACATTGACGTAGGCGGCGCGCAGGCTGTCGTCGGGGAAAAGTGCGGCGTAGAAGGCAAGCTGGGTGTCCTCGGTCGGGTCCTTGACGCGGTCCTTGGTCTTGTCGACGGACTCGGTCTTGTAGTCGATCACGAAGGCGCGGTCGTCGGGCGTGGCATCGACGCGGTCCAGGCGGCCGACCAGCGTCACGCTGCCGAGCGGCACCTCTTTCCAGGGCTCGGCTTCGACGAACACGGCGCCTTCGCCGGCCTCGTGCCCGGCCAGCCAGTCGAGGTAGCCGTCCCGCACCGCGGGCCAGGCCGCGGCGAAGGGCAAGAACTCGGCCTCCGAGAGGCCGAACTCGCGCGTCGCCGCTTCTTGCGCGACGGCCATCAGCGCGCGCCGGGCCGGCAGCGCCGCGAGCGGCGCATCTTTCAAGGCTTCATGAAAGTGGCCCAGCACCGCGTGCAGCCAGTTGCCGAAATCGCGCTTGTCGACTTCCGCATCGAGTTCGTCGCTGCTGCGCAGGCGAAGCTGGCGCAGCGCGAAGAAGCGGTAGGGACAGCGGCGCAGGTCTTCATAGGCGGTCGATGAGAGCGTGATCGGGAGCAGCGCGTCCCCCTGCGGCTGCGGTCGCAGCGTCGGCTGCGCGGCCATCTGAACGGGCGTGCGAGGGTCATCGGCCTCGGCCGCGGCGTGTTCCAGCTGCAGGATCTGCACGAGCCCGCTGGGGCGCACGGGTTCGCCGCTGGCATCGAACTGGCGCCAGAGCACGTCGCAGTGCGGCGCACGCAATGCGATGGCCCACGCGGCGCGCTGTGCCGCCTCGAGCGCTTCGCGTGCGGGCAGCGAAAGCGCGAGGCGCTGTGCCGGGTTCCAGTCGCCCGGCGGCTCCGGCGATGCGGGCAGGCGCTGGTCGTCGCAGCCCGGCACCACGACGGCGCCGAAGGCGCGGCCCAGCAACTGGTGCAGCGGCAGCACGATGACCTGCGGCGCGTCGGCATCCGACGGCAGGCGCACGCTGGCGGCCTCGAGCACGTCGCGCACCCACGCCGTGAACTCGGCGAGGGTGCAGCGTGCGCCGCGGATCTCGCCCTCTTCGGCATCGAGATAGAGCGCCGCAATGACTTCGATGCCGACCACGTCGCCGTTCAGCATGGCCCACTGGCCGCCGGCTTCGAGCAAGGCGCGCGTGGCGCCGAGCCATTCGGCAAGCGGTCGGGCGCGGGCCAGCGTCGCGCGCTGCGCCTCGACGTCGTTGGTGAAAGGCAGCAGCGCCAGTTCCTGCGGCTTCTCGCTGGCCGCGACGTAGGCACACCAGCTGCGCCAATCGCGCATGCCGCGATCGCGCAGGCGCGCCTCGAGCGCCCGGACCGAGCGGCCGTCGAGGGCGGTGGCGCTCTTGAGCCAATCGAGCACCTGATCGCTGGAGGCATCGTGGGCGCAGGCGCGCAGTGCACTCATCAAGGTGGCGGCTGCACGCGTGGTGGAGAGCTTCCAGCCGGTCTCGTCGCGCGGCGCCACGCCCTGTGCGCTCAGCTGCGCACTGATGCGCCGCGTCAATGCGCGGTCGGTGGCCACCAGCGCGACCGGCGCACGACCTTCGGCGAGGTGGCGCAGCACGCAAGCCGCGGCGCGCTGGGCCTCGTCTTCGGGATCGGCTGCGGGATGCAGGGCGGCGGTGCAGGCCGGCGCGTCGAGCGTCGCCAGCGGGAGACGCAACGCGCGCTCGCCGAACAAGGCCGCGAGCTTGTTGGCGAGCGGATCGCTTTGCAGGCCGTCGAGCACGATCAGCTGGTCGACCTGCGTCAGCGCGCCGTCCATCAGCACGTCGGTCGCGTAGGCGGAGTTGGCGGCCCATGCGAGCGCGATGCCGTTCAGCGCGCTTTCGGTGTCGAACCATTCCGAGCCCTTGCCGGCCTCGATGGCGGTGCGCACGCGCAGAGCCCAGGCCGCGCGTTCGTGCGGATGCTCGGCCGCGGCCAGCGGCGCAAGCTGCTGCGCGATCTCGACCAGCCTGCCGGCCAGCGCGATCCGCGACGCGGCAAAGCCCGCGCGGACCAGCAGCGATTGCGCGGTGAGCAGGTCGCGCGCCATGTCGAAGGCGATGTCGTCGGCCCCGGGCAAGAAGCCTCCCGCGCTGCGCGCCCAGTTGCGCGTGGTTTCGAAGCGCGGGGCGAAGCCTGTCGCGCCATTCGCGGCCCACATGTCGCGCGCCACCTGCATCAGCTGCGCGTAAGGCACCAGCACCACGGTGCGCGCGGCATGCACCCGGCGTTCGGCCAGCGCTTGCGAGATCCGCGCGACGATGCCTTGCACCGGGTCGCGCCAAAGGGCATGCGCGGGGTGGCGCTCATAAGGATTCATCGGCTGTTCTTGTAGGGCTTTGGCTATCGAGGCCATAGCGTCCGCGCCGACCACGCCGGCACTTGGTTTCTGTCACAATGACCTGCACTTTAGCTGCACCGCCACTCAGCGCAGAAGGACACATTCCATGGCCAGCGAACTCATCAAACACATCTCCGACTCTTCTTTCGAAGCCGACGTGCTCAAGTCCGGCAAACCCGTGCTGGTGGACTACTGGGCCGAATGGTGCGGCCCCTGCAAAATGATCGCGCCCATCCTGGACGAGGTCTCCAGCACCTACGAAGGCAAGCTGCAGGTCGCCAAGATGAACGTCGACGAAAACCGCGACATCCCCGCCAAGTTCGGCATCCGCGGGATTCCGACGCTGATGCTCTTCAAGGACGGGCAACTGGCTGCGACCAAGGTCGGCGCGATGAGCAAGGCGCAACTGACGGCCTTCATCGATCAGCAACTCGCCTGACCCCGATCCCGACTGCCCGCGCGCAATGCGCCGGCAGTCTCGCTTTTCCTGTCATAATCTCCCGCAGATCACCGGCCCGCTCAGGCACCCGGTTCGAGTTCCCCGGTTTGTGAGGCATCTCTCGCCTCTCCTCAAACCTCCCCCCTGGTTTTCTTCCGACTGATTTCCCCGCACGGGGTCACTCCATGCACTTAAACGAACTCAAGGCACTCCACGTGTCTGAAGTCTTCAAGCAGGCTGAAGCACTCGAGATCGAAAACACCGGCCGCATGCGCAAGCAGGAGCTGATGTTCGCGATCATCAAGAAGCGTGCAAAGGCCGGCGAGCAGGTTTTCGCCGACGGCGTGCTCGAAATCCTGCCGGACGGCTTCGGCTTCCTGCGCAGCCCCGACACCAGCTTCACGGCCAGCACCGACGACATCTACATCAGCCCCAGCCAGGTGCGCCGCTTCAACCTGCACACCGGCGACATGATCGAGGGCGAGGTGCGCATCCCCAAGGACGGCGAACGCTATTTCGCGCTGACCAAGCTCGACAAGGTAAACGACGGCCTGCCGGAGAACAACAAGCACAAGGTGATGTTCGAGAACCTCACGCCGCTGTTCCCCAAGGAGCAGATGAAGCTGGAGCGCGACGGTTTCAAGGGCGAAGAGAACATCACCGGCCGCATCATCGACATCATCGCCCCGATCGGCAAAGGCCAGCGCGCCCTGCTGGTGGCGCCGCCCAAGAGCGGCAAGACGGTCATGATGCAGCACATGGCGCACGCGATCAGCGCCAACTACCCCGAAGTGCACATGATGGTGCTGCTCGTCGACGAGCGGCCCGAAGAAGTCACCGAGATGCAGCGCACCGTGAAGGGCGAGGTCATTGCCTCGACCTTCGACGAGCCCGCTGCGCGCCACGTGCACGTGGCCGAGATGGTGATCGAGCGCGCCAAGCGCCTGGTCGAACTCAAGAAGGACGTGGTGATCCTGCTGGACTCGATCACCCGCCTCGCCCGCGCCTACAACAACGTCGTGCCTTCGTCAGGCAAGGTGCTGACCGGCGGTGTCGACTCCAACGCGCTGCAGCGCCCCAAGCGCTTCCTCGGCGCTGCGCGCAACGTGGAAGAAGGCGGCTCGCTGACCATCATCGGCACCGCGCTCATCGATACCGGCAGCCGCATGGACGAAGTGATTTTCGAAGAGTTCAAGGGCACCGGCAACTCCGAAATCCACCTCGACCGCCGCCTCTACGAGAAGCGCGTGTTCCCCTCGATCCAGCTCAACCGCAGCGGCACGCGCCGTGAAGAGCTGCTGCTGCCGCCCGAGATCCTGCAGAAGACCCGCATCCTGCGCCAGCTCATGTACAACATGGACGAGATCGAGGCGATGGAGCTCATGCTGAAGAACATGAAGGCGACCAAGACCAATGTCGAGTTCTTCGACATGATGCGTCGCGGCGGCTGAGCTTCCTCAGCCCACCGCCAGAGCCCGGCCTTCGGCTGCACTTTGGCGGCCAAGGTCCAGCAGTTCCATGAGTTCGACCGCCTGCTCCGGCGGTACCGGATTCGAACCCTGGCCGAGAATCGCGTCGCGCACGGCGGCGTAGTAGGCGACATAGTTTCCAGGCAGGGTCTGTACCTCCCGTGTCACGACACGGCCGTCATCGGCCGGCACGGTGAGCTCGCCGTCGAGCGCGTCAGCGCCCCACCCTTCGCCGCCCGGACGCCCGCCGGCCCGCAATGCGTCCTCTTGCGGATCTACCCCCTCCTTGACATAGCTGGCGCGCGTGCCGTGCACGATGTAGCGCGGCGCTGCATGGGCCGCCAGGGTGGTCGCGTGCAGCACCACGCGCAAGGGCGCATGTGCGCGGCTCTCGTAGCGCAGCACCGCATGGAAATAATCCTCGACCAGCGCGCCATCGCGCAGCGCCGCGGTGTCGAGCTGCAGGGTGTCGGGCCGGCCGAAAAGCTGGACCGCCTGGTCGACCAGATGCGAACCGAGGTCCACCCAGAGGCCCGCCCCCGGCACCGCCTGCTCGCGCCAGCGCTCGCGGACCTGCGGCCGGAAGCGGTCGAAATGCGATTCGAAATAAACCGGGCGGCCCAGCTCGCCGCTCGCGAGCAGGCTCTTCAGCGTCAGGAAGTCCGAATCGAAGCGCCGGTTCTGGTAGACCGACAGCACGCGGCCGCTGCGCTGCGCCAGCGCCGCCAGCTCGCGCGCCTGGACGGCGTCGAGGGTGAAGGGCTTGTCGACCACCACATGCTTGCCCGCCGCCAGCGCCGCCATGGCCAGCGGATGGTGCTGTGCATTGGGTGCCGCGATCACGACCAGATCGATGTCGGCCCGGCCCAGCAGGGCCGGCACGTCGGGCACCACGTCGACGCCGGGCCAGGCGGCGTGCACCTTGTGCGGCTGCGAGCTCGCCACCGCACCCAATTGAAGTCCGGGCACGGCCGACAGCACCGGTGCATGAAAAGTCTGGCCGGCAAAGCCGAAACCGACGAGGCCGGCGCGTAAAGGGCGTGAAATCATTGGGAAAATGGGCTCTGGCGCTCAAAACACCCAGTATGCGATAATTGCGGGCTTAGCGAAAAGTGCAGCCCGGCGCCGTGCCGGGAGAGTTTGCAGCTCTATGTGGCTCAATGTGGCTCTCGCATCGACCAAAGGAAAGACCATGAAAGAAGGCATTCACCCGAACTACCGCGAAATTCTGTTCGTCGACCTGTCGAACGGTTTCGAGTTCGTGACCCGTTCGTGCGCGAACACCAAGGAAATGGGCAAGAGCAAGGACGGCCGCGAGCTGCCTCTCTTCAAGCTCGACACCTCGAGCGAATCGCACCCCTTCTACACCGGCACGCAAAAGTCGGTCGACAACATGGGCGGCCGCGTCGAGAAGTTCCGCAACCGCTTCGGCAAGACCACCGGCACCGCCTCCAAGTAAGGCAGGCGCTTCCAAGTCGAGGGCAGCCCGGTTTACCGCGCTGCCCTTTTTCTTTCCTTCCAACCACCCCGCTCTCTTCCGTTGAACCAGCCGACGCCCGCGATCGTTGCACAGAGCGCCGTGCGCCGCCTGCCGCGCGTTGCGTTGCTGCTGCTGTGCGCGGCCTACCTGATGCCCGGCCTGCTGGGCCGCGGACCCTGGAAGAGCGCCGACATCACGGCCTTCGGCTACATGGCCGAGCTCGCGCACAGCACCGAAGGCCTGGCGCGCTGGCTCGATCCGCTCCTGCTCGGCATGCGGCCCGAGACGCCGGCGCTGATCCCCTACTGGATCGGCGCGTGGGCGATCAAGATCGCGCCCGCGTGGGTGCATCCCGACCTCGCGGTCCGCATCGCCTTCGCCCTCCTGCTCTGGGGCACCTTCACGGCGACCTGGTACGCGGTGTACTACCTCGCCCGCACGACGCAGGCGCAGCCCGTGGCCTTCGCCTTCGGCGGCGAAGCCCGCCCCACCGACTACGCGCGCGCCATCGCCGATGGCGCACTGCTGGCGTTGATCGCCTGCCTCGGGCTTGCCCAGCTGGGGCATGAAACCACGCCGGCGCTGGCGCAGCTTTTCTTCGCATCGCATCTGTTCTACGGGGTCGCGGCGCTGCCGTACCGTCGCGTCGGTCCGGTCATCGCGCTGGTAGTCGGGACCGTGGGGATGACGCTGAGCGGCGGACCCACCGTCGGGCTGGCGCTGGGCGTCGGCTGTGTGGTCCTCCTCGCAGCCGAGCGGCGGCGCAATGCCCTGGAGACGAGCGACAGCGAACCCACCTATTCCGCCGGAGGGATCGCAACGATCCTCGGCGCGACGCTGCTGGCCGGCCTGCTCGCGGCCTGGCTCGGCCTGCTGCAATGGAAGATCGAACTGCCGGGCAGCCAGACCGGCACCAGCGTCGCAGGCGAAGTGCGCAGCCAGGCCAAGCTCCTCCTGTGGTTCACCTGGCCGGCCTGGCCGCTCGCGCTGTGGACACTCTGGCGCTGGCGGCGCCAGCTTACGGCGCGCCATGTCGCGCTTCCGTTCTGGTTCGCGCTGGTGCCGCTGGCCGCAACCTGGACCACCAGTTTTTCCGAGCGATCGCTGCTGCTGGCCCTGCCGGCCTTCGCGACGCTGGCAGCCTTCGCGCTGCCGACCTTCCGGCGCAGCGTGGCGGCGCTGGTCGACTGGTTCACGCTGCTGTTCTTCAGCGTCTGGGCCATCATCATCTGGGTGATCTGGGTGGCGATGCAGACCGGCGTGCCGGCCAAGACGGCTTCCAATGTGGCCAAGCTGGCACCCGGCTTCGTGCCTGAATTCTCCGCCGTCGCCCTGGTGTTCGCGCTGGCTGCGACGCTGGCCTGGGCCTGGCTCGTGCGCTGGCGCACCGGCCGCCATCGCGCCGCACTCTGGAAGACGCTGGTGCTGCCGGCCGGCGGCGCGGCGCTGTGCTGGATGCTGCTGATGACCCTGTGGCTGCCGCTGCTCGACTACGCGCGCAGCTACATACCGCAGGTGCGCGCGATCTCCGACCGGGTCGGCCAGCCGGCCTGCATTTCGGAGCTGGCCTTGAGCCGGCCCCACATCGCGGCGCTGCGCCATCACGGCCGCTTCAACCTGCAGCCGTTGATCGGAACCCAGAGCTGCCCCTGGCTGCTGGTCAGCCCCGACGCGATCGGACGCCTGCACACAATCGTGAATCTCGAAGGCTGGCGCTTCATCGGCACGCTGCGCCGCCCGACCAGTCCGAGCGACGACCTCCTGCTCTACCAAAGAAGCGCGCCTTGAGCGAGCGGCGGGTCATCGCGCGGCATGCCGCGACGGTCCTGGTCGGCCAGTTGGCGGTGATGGCCTTCGGCGTCACCGACACCATCGTCGCCGGCCGCTACGCCGAAGGCGCGCTGGCTGCGCTCTCGGTGGGCTCGGCGATCTTCATCAGCGTCTTCGTCTCGCTGATGGGCGTGCTGCAGGCGCTGCTTCCGGTGTGGGCCGAGCTGCACGGCGCCCGGCGCACGGCCGAGGTCGGCCAGTCGGTGCGGCAGTCGCTGTACCTGTGCGGCCTCACGATCGCGCTCGGCATGGTGGTGCTGCTCTTCCCCGCGCCGATGCTGCGCTGGGCCGAGGTGCCGCTGGCCATGCGCGACGACGTCGAGGCTTACCTTCGCGTGCTGGCCTTCGCCCTGCCGCCCGCGCTGCTGTTCCGCGTTTTCAGCACGCTGAACCAGAGCCTGGGCAAGCCAAAGCTCGTGACCTGGCTGCAACTGGGTTCGCTGTGCCTGAAGCTGCCGCTGTCGATCTGGTTCACCTTCGGCGGCGCCGGATGGCCGGCGATGGGACTGGCGGGCTGCGCCTGGGCCACGCTGGTAGTGAACTGGGCGATGCTCGCCTGCGCGATCTGGCTGCTGCGCAGCCGGCCCTTCTACCGTGAATACCGCTTCTGGCGGCGCATCGAGGCGCCCGACTGGCGCCAGATCGGCCAGTTCGCCCGGCTCGGCCTTCCGGCAGGACTCGCCGTGCTGGTCGAGGTGACTTCGTTCACGCTGATGGCCTTGTTCATCGCGCGCCTGGGCACCGTCGCATCGGCGGCCCACCAGATCGCGTCGAACCTCACGGCGGTCGCGTACATGATGCCGCTGTCCCTTGCGATCGCCACCAGCGCGCGCGTGAGCTTCTGGCTCGGCGCCGGCGACGCCGCACTGGCGCGCCGGGCTTGCGCCAAGGGCTTCGAACTGACCTTTCTTTTCGCGTTGCTGATCTCGGGTGCGATGGCCGCACTGCGCTGGCAGCTGCCCGCGGTCTACTCCGGCAATCCGGCCGTGGTGGCGCTCGGCGCCACGCTGCTGCTGGCCACGGCCGCCTACCATCTGGCGGACGCGCTGCAGACGCTGTGCGTCTTCGTGCTGCGCTGCTACCGGGTCACGGTGATGCCGCTGGTCCTCTACTGCACCTTGCTCTGGGGCGTGGGCCTCGGCGGCAGCTACCTGCTCGCCTATCGCGGCCTCGGACCCTGGCCGGCGATGCAATCGCCGCTGGCCTTCTGGCTCATGAGCGCCATTGCCCTTGCGCTGACCGCGACGCTGTTCCTCGCGCTGCTGTGGTCGACCGTCAGGCGACGGCGCTGAGCGCGGCAGCCGGCCGCAGTCGCGTGAGCGGGAACACAAGCGCGAAACGCGAACCCTTGCCGATGGTGCTTTCGATGCGCAGTTCGGCGCCATGGCGTTGCGCCACGTGTTTCACGATTGCCAGCCCGAGCCCGGTGCCGCCGGTCTCGCGCGATCGGCTGCGATCGATGCGATAGAAGCGTTCGGTCAGGCGCGGGATGTGCTCGGCCGCGATCCCGGGGCCGCTGTCGCGCACCGCGTACTCGCCGCGGCCATCCGGCAGAAGGCGCCAGCTGACCTCCACTTCGCCACCGCCGGGCGTGTAGCGAATGGCGTTGCTCACCAGGTTCGACATCGCGCTCTGCAGTTCGGTCGGCGCACCGGCGATCTCGGTGTCGGCGTCCATCGTGAACGACAGGCGATGGCCCTGCGACGCGAGCCGGCTCGACAGGCCCCGGCCTTCGTCCTCGCACTGCGCCATCAGCGCCCGCATGCGGGTCCACCGGCTGGGTGGAGGGGCCGCGCTGCCTTCCAGGCGCGACAGCGTCAGCAGGTCGTTGACCAGCGTCTCCATCCGGTGCGATTGCTGGCCCATGAGCGCCAGATAGCGGGACCGCTCGGCGGCATCGAGCGGCAGGTTCTGCAGCGTCTCGACGAAGCCCGCCAGCACCGTGAGCGGCGTGCGGATCTCATGCGAGACATTGGCGACGAAATCGCGCCGCATGGCCTCGGCCTGCTCCAGCGAAGTGATGTCGCGCGTCAACAGCATGCGGCGGTTGCCCGCGTAGGGGTGCACCTGCACCGACAGCCGCACCGGATGGCTGCGGTGCGCCCGCGTCTGCGAGGGCGCATCGATCACCACGTCGCGGCTGTAGTTCCACGAGGCCAGATAGGCCACGAAGGCCGGATCGCGCACCAGGTTCGCGAGGTGCTGCAGCAGGTCGCGTTCGGCGTCGATGCCGAACTGCGCGGCTGCCGTCTGGTTGCACCATTCGATGCGCCCCTGTTCGTCGAGCAGCACGACGCCGTTGGGCGAGGCCTGGATGGCCGCGAGGAACTCCTGCAACCGATCTTCAGCCTGCCGGGTCTGCTGCTCCCGCAGGCGCAACAGCTTGCGGATGCGCTCGGCCAGTTCGCCCCACACGCCGGAACCGCGAGACGGCAGGCTGGCAGCGTCGTTGCGCAGCACCTGCAGCAGCCGGTGGGCGCGCCAGGCATCGAGTGCAAGCCAGAGCACCGCACCCAGCCATGCGCCCAGCCACATGAAGCGCCAGCCGAAAGGCACCGTGGCCACCACCCCTCCGAGGAGCGATGCGATCAGGAAGGTTGCGATACGAAACGGCATTCCGGCCCATTATCCCGCCGGGCTTGCGCCGGCGTGTTCCTCAGACCGTTGCCTGGGCGGTGAGCCTGTAGCCCGCGCCGCGCACGGTTTCGACCATCGGCGCCGCCGGGCCGAGCGATTCGCGCAGGCGTTTCACGTGCACATCGACCGTGCGCTCTTCGATGTAGACGTGGTCGCCCCATACCTTGTCCAGAAGCTGCGCGCGGCTGTGCACGCGCTCGGCATGCTGCATCAGGTAGCCGAGCAGCTTGAACTCGGTCGGTCCCACCTTCAGCGGCGTTCCCTGCCAGGTCACGCGATGGGTCGCGGTATCGAGGGCGAGCTCGCCGATCTCGACGCGCTCGGTCACGACCTCGGGCGCACGGCGGCGCAGCACCGCGCGGATGCGGGCCAGCATCTCCTGCGTCGAGAAGGGCTTGGTGATGTAGTCGTCGGCGCCGGCGTCGAGCCCGGCGACCTTGTCAGGCTCGTCGCCGCGCGCCGTCAGCATGAGGATCGGCATGGACTTGGTGCGCGGATCCTTGCGCCACTGGCGCGCCAGCTGGAGGCCGCTCTGGCCCGGCAGCATCCAGTCGAGCAGCACCAGGTCGGGCAGGAAGGCATCGATCTCGCGCTGTGCTGCCGCGCCATCCTCCGCCCAGATCGGCTCGAAGCCGTTGTGACGCAGGTTGACGGCAATCAGCTCGGCAATCGAGGACTCGTCTTCGACGATCAGGACGCGGGGTTTCTTCATTGATTGAAGTGCGGGCCTATTGGAGAGCAGACTCGATCTCTTGCATCGAAGTGTGCCGCACGTCGGCACCCTTGACGATGTAGATGATGAACTCGGCGATGTTCTTCGCATGATCGCCGATGCGCTCGATGGCCTTGGCCAGGAACAGCAGGTCGAGGCTGGCCGAGATGGTGCGCGGGTCTTCCATCATGTAGGTGACCAGCTTGCGCACGAAGCCGTCGAATTCCTTGTCGATCAGGTCGTCGTCCTTCAGGATCGACAGCGCTGCGGCCGTGTCGAGCCGCGCGAAGGCGTCGAGCGCCTTGCGCAGCAGGCCCGAGGCCAGGTCGGACGCGATGCGCAGTTCGGTGGACGGCAGGGCGCGCGCCGAACCGCTTTCGATGATCGACTTGACCATGCGGGCGATCTTGTTGGCCTCGTCGCCCACGCGCTCCAGGTTGGCGGTGGTCTTCGAGATCGCGATCAGCAGGCGCAGATCGCGCGCCGTCGGCTGGCGGCGCGCGATGATCGAAGACAGCTCGCGGTCGATCTCGATCTCCATCGCATTGACGCGGTTCTCGGTCTCCATCACCCGATCGGCCGCTTCGGGGTCGAACTGCGACAACGCATAGACCGCCTGGTGGATCTGGGCCTCGACCATGCCGCCGAGTTCCATCACGCGCGACGAAACGCCGTTGAGTTCGCTGTCGAACTGGCTCGAGAGATGCTTTTCAGTCATGGTGCTTCCTTCAACCGAAACGGCCTGTGATGTAGTCTTCCGTCTCTTTGCGCTTCGGCTTGAAGAACAGTTCTTCCGTTGCGCCGAATTCGATCAGATCCCCGAGGTACATGTAAGCGGTGTAGTCGCTGCAGCGTGCGGCCTGTTGCATGTTGTGGGTCACGATAACCACGGTGTACTCGCTTTTTAGCTCGGCGATCAACTCCTCGATTTTCGCCGTGGAGATCGGATCGAGCGCCGAGCAGGGTTCGTCGAGCAGAAGCACCTCGGGCTTGATCGCGATGCCGCGAGCGATGCACAGGCGCTGCTGCTGGCCGCCCGACAGGCCGGAGCCGCTTTGCTGCAGCTTGTCGCGCACCTCGGTCCAGAGCGCCGCCTTCTTGAGCGCCCACTCGACGCGGTCGTCCATCTCGGAAGCGCTCAGGCTCTCGAACAGCTTCACGCCGAAGGCGATGTTGTCGTAGATCGACATCGGGAACGGCGTCGGCTTCTGGAACACCATGCCGACCTTGGCGCGGATCAGCGCCACGTCCTGCTTGGAGGTCAGCAGGTTCTCGCCGTCCAGCGAGATCACGCCCTCGGCGCGCTGCTCGGGATAGAGCTCGAACATGCGGTTGAAGGTGCGCAGCAGAGTCGATTTGCCGCAGCCCGACGGACCGATGAAGGCCGTCACCTTGTTCTCGGGAATCTCGAGATTGATGCTCTTGAGCGCGTGGAACTTGCCATAGTAGAAGTTCAGGTCCTTGACCGAGATCTTCGAGGGCGACGGCTGAGCGATTGTGGTTGGCATGATGTTCAGAGTTTGTTGCGCGTGAGGACCCGCGCGAGGATGTTGAGGCCCAGCACTGCGACGGTGATCAGGAACACGCCGGCCCAGGCCAGCTGTTGCCAGTTCTCGTACGGGCTCATCGCGAACTTGAAGATGGTCACCGGCAGGCTGGCCATCGGCTGCGTCACGTCCGAGGTCCAGAACTGATTGCTGAGCGCGGTGAAGAGCAGCGGCGCGGTTTCGCCCGCGATGCGCGCGACCGCCAGCAGAATGCCCGTCACCACCCCGGCGCGCGCGGCGCGCAGCGTGATGCTGAGGATGACCTTCCACTTCGGCGTGCCCAGCGCATAGGCCGCTTCGCGCAGGCCGGCCGGAATCAGCTGCAGCATGTTCTCGGTGGTGCGGATCACGACCGGAATCACGATCAGCGCCAGCGCCAGCGCGCCGGCCAGGCCCGAGAAGGACTTGAAGTAGGCCACCACCACCGCGTAGACGAACAGGCCGATCACGATCGACGGCGCCGACAAGAGGATGTCGTTGACGAAACGGATGACGTTCGACAGCCAGCTCTTCGGGTTGTACTCGGCCAGGTAGATGCCGGCCATGATGCCGATCGGCGTGCCGACGAAGGTGGCCATCACCACCATCACGAGGGAGCCGAAGATCGCGTTGGCGATGCCGCCGGATTCGTTTGGCGGCGGCGTCATTTCGGTGAAGGTGGCCAGCGCCAGGCCGCCCACGCCGAGGCGCAGCGTCTCCCAGAGGATCCAGACCAGCCAGAACACGCCGAAAGCCATCGCGGCCAGCGACAGCGTGAGCGCGACGATGTTGACGCGCTTGCGGCTGGCGAACCTGGCCGCGCGCGTTTCGTCGAGCGCCTTGGCGCTCAGCAGGCGTTCTGCCGTGCTCATGATTTGGTCCCTTCGCTCTTCTTCATCTGCTGCAGCAGGATCTTGGACAGCGACAGCACCACGAAGGTGATGAAGAACAGCACCAGGCCGAGGTACATCAGCGAAGCCTGGTGCAGGCCTTCGCCGGCCTCGGCGAATTCGTTGGCCAGCACCGAGGTGATGCTGTTGGCCGCCTCGAAGACCGAGAGCGAATTGAGCTGGTTGGTGTTGCCGATGACGAAGGTCACGGCCATCGTCTCGCCCAATGCGCGGCCGAGGCCGAGCATGATGCCGCCGATGACGCCGGCCTTGGTGTAAGGCAGCACCACCTTGGAAACCACTTCCCAGGTCGTGGAGCCGAGGCCGTAGGCCGACTCCTTGAGCAGCGGCGGCGTCACTTCGAACACGTCGCGCATCACCGATGCGATGAACGGGATGATCATGATCGCGAGGATGATGCCGGCCGACAGGATGCCGATGCCCACCGGCGGGCCGGACACCAGCGCGCCGAGGTAAGGCACCCCGTCGAACAGCTTCTGCAGCGGCTGCTGAACGAAGGTCGAAAGAATCGGCCCGAACACCAGCAGGCCCCACATGCCATAGACGATCGAGGGCACGGCGGCCAGCAGTTCGATGGCCGTGCCGAGCGGACGCTTCAGCCAGGCAGGCGACATCTCGGTCAGGAAGAGCGCGATGCCGAAGCTCACCGGCACCGCGATCACCAGCGCAATCAGCGAGGTGGCGAGCGTGCCGTAGATCATCACCAGGCCGCCGTACTCGTTCTTCACCGGGTCCCACACGCTGCTCGTGAGGAAGCCGAGGCCGAACTTGGAGATGGCCGGCCAGGCACCGGCCAAGAGCGACAGCAGGATGCCGATCAGCATCGCGAGCGTCAGCAGCGCGGCGCCCTTGGCGGCCCAGCCGAACAGGCGATCGGTGGCAGCGCCGGTGCGCGGCCGCTTGGCCGGCGGCGGGGTCGAGGACGCGCTGGCACGCTCGCGGTCGAGCGGGGGAGCGTTGGTGGGGAAGGTGGATGACACAGGTCGCTCCGACGAGATCGGCGCGCGGTCGAGCGGGGTGCTGCTCATACGCGCCGGTCTGCTTTACTTGAAGGCGACGGGCTTGCCCGACGAGTCCTTGATCTCGCCCCAGGCGGTCGCGATGGTGCCCTTCACCTTGTCGGGCATCGGCACGTAGTCGAGGTCGCCGGCAGTCTTGTCGCCGTTCTTGTAGGCCCAGTCGAAGAACTTGAGCGTGGTCGTGGCCTGCGCCGGCTTGTCCTGGGACTTGTGCATCAGGATGAAGGTCGCGCCGGTGATCGGCCAAGCGTCCTTGCCGGGCTGGTTGGTCAGCACCTGATAGAAGGTCTTGGACCAGTCGGCGCCGGCAGCGGCGGCCTTGAACGTGTCATCGTCCGGCGAGACGAAACTGCCGGAGGCATTCTGCATCTGGGCGTACGTCATCTTGTTCTGCTTGACGTAGGCGTACTCGACATAGCCGATCGAGTTGGGCAGCTTGCTCACGAACTGCGCAACGCCTTCGTTGCCCTTGCCGCCCGCGCCGGTGGGCCAGTTGACGGCCGTGCCGTCGCCGACCTTGCTCTTCCAGTCCGGGTTGGCCTTGCTCAGGTAGTTGGTGAACAGGAAGGTGGTGCCCGAACCGTCGGCGCGGCGAACAGGTGCGATGGCCGCGTCAGGCAGCGCCAGCGAACCGTTCAGCGCCTTGATGGCGGGGTCGTTCCACTTGGTGATCTTGCCGAGGTAGATGTCGCCCAGGACCTGGCCGTTGAGCTTGAGTTCGCCGGGCTTGATGCCCTGGATGTTGACCACGGGGATCACGCCGCCGATCACGGTGGGGAACTGCATGAGGCCCTTGGCCTTGAGTTCGTCGTCCGTCAAGGGCATGTCGGAAGCGCCGAAATCGACCGTCTTGGCGTCGATCTGCTTGATGCCGGCGCCGGAGCCGACCGACTGGTAGTTGATCTTGGAGCCGGTGGCCTTGTTGAAATCCGACGCCCACTTGGAGTACAGCGGGGCCGGGAAGCTCGCGCCGGCGCCGGTGGCGTCCTGTGCAAAAGCGGGAACATGGGCCAAGGCCGCGGCAACCAGGCCGGCGGCGGCAAACTTGAACGTCGTTTTCATGAAAACTTCCTTTTGATATGCAGAAGGACCCCCTGGCAGGGGCTTGGCAGGCACTCTAGGAAGCTTGTGTGACACCGGTGTGACATCGCCCTACAGAGGGGAATCGCACCCTTCCGCCCCTCGGTGTTTATGACGTTGTCACACAAACGTCATGTGCGGCACCTAGCCTTGGACACCCGCCGCGCTACGATCGGGTCCCGCCCTCTTCTCCTCAACATGCAAAACGGAACCCGCCTCGCCGCGGTCGATCTCGGCTCGAACAGCTTTCGCCTCGAGATCGGCCAGGTCGACCACGGCCAGATCCACCGCACCGAATACCTGAAGGAAACCGTTCGCCAAGGCAACGGTCTCGACAGCGCCCGCAACCTGACGCCTGAAGCCATGCAGCGCGGCTGGGACGCGCTGGCCCGTTTCGGCGAACGCCTGGCGGGCTTCAAGCGCTCCCAGGTTCGCGCCGTCGCCACCCAGACCCTGCGCGAAGCCCGCAACCGCGACGAATTCCTGCTGCGCGCGCGCACCATTCTGGGATTCGGCATCGACGTCATCACCGGCCGCGAGGAGGCCCGCCTGATCTACCAGGGCGTGGCGCACATGCTGCCGCACACCGACGCCTCGAACCGCGAACGCCGCCTGGTGGTGGACGTCGGCGGCCGCTCCACCGAGATGATCATCGGCCAGGCCCTCGAGGCCGGGGTGATGGAGTCGTACCGGGTCGGCAGCGTCGCCTGGTCGATGAAGCACTTTCCCGAAGGCCAGTTCACGACCGCGGCCTTCAAGGCCGCCGAGATCGCGGCCAAGGCGGTGCTCGACGACGCGCTCGGAACCTACGTGCCCGATCGCTGGGACGTGGCCTACGGCGCCTCCGGCACCATCGGCGCGGTGGGTGACGTGCTCGGGGCCGCGGGCGGCGAGCCGGGCCTGATCACGCGCGAGGGGCTCGACTGGCTGGTCGATCGCTTGCTCAAGGCCGGCAGCGCCGACCGCCTGCGCATCGAGGGCATGCGGGAAGACCGCAAGGCCGTGATCGGCGGCGGCGTCAGCGTGCTGCGCGCGGTGTTCGACCTGCTCGAGATCGAAGAGATGAAAGTCGCGCAGGGTGCGCTGCGCCACGGCGTGCTGTACGAACTGCTCGAGCGCGACGACAGCGTCGCCGACCTGCGCGCCAGCACGGTGGCGCGCCTGTCCAACCGATTCGCGGTCGATGCGGCGCAGGTCCGGCGCGTCAGCGAGACCGCTGCTGCGCTGTTCCTGCAGCTCGAACCGGGCGCGCGCGGCGGCAGCACCACCAGTCGGCCCGGACGGGCGCTGCGCAAGATCGACTGGGCTGCACAGCTGCACGAGATCGGCGCCCAGATTTCGCACAGCGAATACCACAAGCACGGCGCCTACATCCTGGACAACGCCGACGCAGCGGGCTTCGCGGTGAACGAGATGCACTGGCTCAGTCAACTGGTGCTCGGCCACCGGGGCAAGCTGCGCAAGGTCGAAGGCTCGATGAACGACGACACCTTCGTCGCGCAGCTGCTTGCGCTGCGGCTGGCGGTCATCCTGTGCCACGCACGGCGCGATCCCGATCTCGGTGGCCTGCGGCTCGCGCGCACGGACAGCCGGCTCTTCATCGTCTCGTGCCGCTCGGGCTGGTCCGAGGCCTACCCGCAATCGGCCCACCTGCTCCGGGAAGAAGTGCTGGCCTGGCAGAAGACCCCGTGGCGGGTTGCGCTGGACGGCTGCTGAAGAGACGCCTCAGAGCAGCTCCGGCGATTGCACCGTGACCACCACGGTCTGAACGTCGCCGTCACGCTCGCGCGTGCGAATCCACCAGACGGCGCCCTTGCGCACCGGGCAGCTGTCCTGCTTCAGACCGAGCAGCAGCGAGATGGCTTCGCCCAGCGAAGGCTGGTGCCCGATCAGCAGCACCACCGACTTGCCGTTGGGCCAGCCGGCCGCACCCAGCAGCGCGTCCGCGGTGGTGTCGGGCGCGAGCTCGCTGCGCAGCTTGTACTTGCGACCCAGCGCCAGCGCGGTCTGTTCGCAGCGCCTGGCCGGGCTGCAGACGATGCGCGTGCCTTCGGGCAGTTGGCGGTCGAGCCAGGCGGCCATGCGCTTGGCCTGCTTCTCGCCGCGCTGGGTCAGCGAGCGCTGCAGGTCGTCGCAGCCTTCGGTCCAGTCATCGGCTTCGGCGTGGCGCCAGAAAATCAGGTCCATGGCTTGTTGTGAAGTCATTCCCGCGCGGCAGCACGGCTGCGGCCTCGGGATGCATAGCGTTCCATGAGCGCGGCCTGCGCACCATGCTTCTCGGCAGCGCCCTCCTCGCCCGGAGGGCTGACGCGGTAGTAGACGCCGTCGGCACCGAGATCCCAGGCGTCGCGCCCATCGTGCAGATAGGCCACCAGGCATTCGTCGATCAGCCGCTGGCGCAGCAGCGGGTCGGTCACCGGCCAAGCCAGCTCGATGCGCCGCATCATGTTGCGGTTCATCCAGTCGGCGCTCGACAGGTACAGGGCTTCGTCGTCGCCCTGGCGGAAGTAGAAGACGCGCGAGTGCTCGAGAAAGCGCCCGATCACGGAGCGCACGCGGATGTTGTCGGTCAGCCCCGGCACCTGGGCCGGCAAGGTGCAGGCGCCGCGCACGATCAGGTCGATCTTCGCGCCCTTCCGCCCGGCGTTGACCAGCGAAGCGATTAGCGCCTCGTCGGTCAGCGCGTTCATCTTGGCGACGATGCGCGCGGATTCGCCGCGCCCCGCGGCTGCGGCCAGAGCGTCGATGCGCGCGATCAGGTTGCGATGCAGGTCGAAGGGCGCCACCCACATGCGATGGAGCTTGGGCAGCCGGCTCTGGCTGGCCATGTGCACGAACACGGCCTCCATGTCGGCGGTCAGCAGCGGGTCGGCGGTCAGGTGGCTGATGTCGGTGTAGAGGCTGGCCGTGCGCGGGTTGTAGTTGCCGGTCGACAAATGGCCGTAGCGCCGCATCTGCTTGCCCTCGCGGCGCGTCACCAGCAGCATCTTGGCGTGCGTCTTCAGGCCCACCACGCCGTAGACCACCTGGGCGCCGATCGATTCGAGCATCTCGGCCCAGTTGATGTTGGCTTCCTCGTCGAAGCGCGCCTTCAGCTCCACCACCACGGTGACTTCCTTGCCGCGGCGAACCGCTTCGCGCAGCAGGTCCATGAGCTCGGAATCGGTTCCGGTGCGATAGATGGTTTGCTTGATCGCGAGCACCTGCGGGTCCTGCACTGCCTCGCTTAGGAAGGCCAGCACGCCGTCGAAGCTCTCGAAAGGCTGGTGGATCAGGGCATCGCCCTGCTGCAGCCGTTCGAAGAAGGACTGCCCCGGCGACAGCATGACCGGATAGGACCCCTGGTAGGGCGCAAAGCGCAGCTGCGGCTCGTCCAGCAGGTCGATCAACTGCGTCAGGCGGGCCAGGTTGACCGGGCCGTGCACGCGATAGAGCGCCTGCGGCGGCAGGTTGAACTGCGCCATGAGAAAGCTCGCCAGCGACTCCGCGCAGCTGGCCGAAACCTCGAGCCGCACCGCCTGCCCGTAGTGGCGGTGCTGCAGCCCCTGCCGCAGCGCCGTGCGCAGGTTCTTGACGTCTTCCTCGTCGACCGCGAGGTCGGAGTGGCGCGTCACCCGGAACTGCGAGAACTCGCCCACCTCGCGGCCCGGGAACATGCTCGACAGGTGCGCCCGCACGATGCTCGACAGCGCGACGAACAAGGTCTTGCCGCCGGACACCTTGGCCGGCATGCGGATCAGGCGCGGCAGCACGCGCGGCACCTTGACGATGGCGATCGGGTTTTCGCGCCCGAACGCATCCTTGCCGCTCAGCCGCACGATGAAATTGAGCGACTTGTTGGCGACCTGCGGGAAGGGATGCGCCGGATCGAGGCCGACCGGGATCAACAGCGGCCGGACCTCGCGCTCGTAGTACTCGTGCACCCATTTGCGCTGGGCCGGATTGCGCTCGCCGTGCGAGATGATGTGGATGCCCTGGGTCGCGAAGGTCGGCATCAGCTCGTCGTTGTAGAGCGCGTACTGGCGGGCCACCAGGGCGTGCGCCGCCTCGGCCAGCCGCTCGAACGACTCCACGGTGTAGTTGCCCTTGTGATCGCCTGCCACGCCGGCAATCAGGTGGGGCGCGGTCCGTACCTCGAAGAACTCGTCGAGATTGGACGAAACGATGCACAGATAGCGCAAGCGCTCGATCAGCGGCACGTCGGGCCGATACGCCCAGTCGAGCACCCGCTCGTTGAAGGAAAGGATGCTGTGGTCGCGATCGAGCAGCGTCAGCGACGGCTCAGCGACGACAGGCGCGCTATCGGCTGGAGCTGGCGGCATGGCAAAGGATTCTGGGACTACCGGCACGGAAGAAGTGTACGTAGGCGGAAACATGACAGTGTCGAACGCTGTTATGACAGTTACGTGACATTTCCATGACGGCGCCGAAGCGCTGTCTTATTGCTCAGTTGCCCAGGAAATGCTTCCGGTAGCGCGCCGGCAGGTCGTCGATGCGCATCAGCATCGGCAGGTCGGCGGTGTTGAAGTCCGGATCCCAGGCCGGCGGACCCAGAACCTTGGCACCGAGCCGCAGGTAGCCCTTGATCAGCGCCGGCGGCTCGATGTCGAGCTCGCCGTCGAGTCGGTGCACCGGCAGCGGCAGGCGCGGCTGCACGTGGTACTGGATGGGCGCCATGTGCGTGGCCGAAAGCTGGCGCCAGATGCTGGCCGCCGCGTCGCCGCTGGTCACGCCGTTGTGCCACATGGGAATGCTGGCGCAGCCGATCATGGTGTCCAGCTTGTTCCGGTTCATGAACCCGGCCAGCGCGCCCCAGAGCGCAAGAATCACTCCGCCCTGGCGATGGTCCGCGTGGACGCAGCTGCGGCCCAGTTCGACCATGCGTTCGCGCAGGTCGCGCAGGCGCGTCAGGTCGAACTCGGTGTCGCTGTAGGTGCTGCCGATGCGCCGGGCCTGCGCCGGCGTCAGCACGCGGTAGGTGCCGATCACCTGCCCCGTCGCTTCTTCGCGCACCAGCAGGTGCTCGCAGAAGTCGTCGAACAGGTCGACGTCGTGGCCCTCCAGCGTCGTCGTGAGGCGTGCGCCCATCTCGCCGGCAAACACCTGATAGCGCAGGCGCTGCGCGGCGCGAACGTCGTCCTGATGGCGCGCCCAGCCTACGCTGATGCCGCTGCCGGTCTCGATCGCCGCCGGCAGCACCGGCGCCACAGGGGAAACGGGAACGGCAACAGGGGTGCGAACGGGGTTCGGCGCCGGCCAGAGAGCGGCGCGCAATCCCAGTTGCGAGAACGGAAACGTCGGCGTGGGCAGTTCTTTCATGCGAGACCCTTTCTGCCGACGGAGTCTGTGAGAGCGCAGTGAAACAAGCGTGTCAATCCGATGGCAGTTGCATGACGCGCGTTGCATGGCATGCTCTTCAGCGTCTAATGCCGGACGCCCCCGTCAACTGGAGTTTTTTCATGGCCGCCGAAAAAGTCAGGGTCGAGGTCGAAACCCGACGCCATCAGATGTTTCCCGTGCTGGGCGCGGCGGACATCGAGCGCATCAAGCGTTTCGGCAACGTGCGGCACTTCGTGCGCGGGGACTGCCTCTTCCGCGCCGGCGAACCCGGGCCGGGGATGTTCGTGGTGCTGCGGGGCATCGTGGCGATCACGCAGCGCGACGGGCTCGGGCGCGTGGTGCCGATCGAACGCCAGGGCCCGGGTCAGTTCCTGGCCGAGATCGCGCAGCTCTCCGGCCGCCCTGCCCTGGTCGACGGCCATGCGGAAGAAGAGGTCGAAACCCTGCTGGTGCCGCCCGATCAGCTGCGCGCACTGATCATTGCCGAAGCTGACCTCGGCGAGCGGCTCGTCCGCGCCATGATCCTGCGCCGCGTGGCGCTGATCGAATCGGGCGCCAGCGGCCCGGTGCTGATCGGCCCGCCGCAATCGTCCGCGCTGGTTCGGCTGCAGAGCTTCCTCACACGCAACGGCCATCCCTACCATGTGGTCGATGCCACGCAGGATGCCGATGCCGCGGCCCTGCTCCAACAATATGGAGAAGCGGAGCTGCTGGTCGTCTGCCCCGACGGCTCGGTCATGATCAATCCGGCTGACAACGCGCTCGCGCGCTGCCTCGGCATGGTCGACACCATCGCGCACGAGGATCTCTTCGACGTCGTGGTGGTCGGCGCCGGACCGGCCGGCCTCGCGACCGCCGTCTATGCGGCCTCGGAAGGCCTGCGCGTGATCGTCGTCGACTGCCGCTCCTTCGGCGGCCAGGCCGGCGCGAGCGCGCGCATCGAGAACTACCTGGGCTTTCCGACCGGCATCTCCGGCGGCGCACTGGCGGGCCGCGCCTACGTGCAGGCCCAGAAGTTCGGCGTCGAGATGCTGATCCCGGCCGAAGTCGAGTCGATGGACTGCAGCGTGGCCGAGTCCAAGGGGGAGCTCGCGGTCAGGCTCAGCGACGGCCGGCGCCTGCGCTCGAGGACCGTCGTGATCGCGAGCGGCGCGCGCTATCGCCGGCCCGAGGTGCCGCGCCTGGCCGAATTCGAAGGCCGCGGCATCTGGTACTGGGCCTCGGCGCTGGAGGCAAAAATCTGCGCTCAGCAGGAGGTGGCGCTGGTCGGCGGCGGCAACTCGGCCGGCCAGGCCGCGGTGTTCCTGTCGCAGCACGCCGCCAAGGTCAACGTGCTGGTGCGCGGCCCCTCGCTCGCAGCGACCATGTCGCGCTACCTGATCGACCGCATCGAGGCCGCGCCCAACATCGAACTGCATCCGCACACCGAACTGGTCCATCTGCACGGCGAGCCGGCTTCGGGCTTGAACGGCGCGACCTGGCGCGACCGCCGGACCGGCGGCGAAGAACAGTGCCCGGCGCGCAACATCTTCCTGTTCATCGGCGCCGTGCCGGAGACCGACTGGCTCGAGGGCTGCGGCGTCTCGGTCGACAAGCATGGTTTCGTGCAGACCGGCGACGCGGCGCGCGGCGGATTCCCCGCCCGGCCCGCCGCAGCGCTGGAAACCAGCGTCCCGGGCGTGTTCGCGGTGGGAGACGTGCGCTCCGGCTCCGTCAAGCGCGTCGGCGGCGCGATCGGCGAAGGCGCCGCCGTAGTTGCGCTGATTCACAAGCACCTGGCGCCGACCGCAGTGGCCGCCTGAGCGCCGGGCCGTCAGCCTGCGCCCTGCATGAAAAGCCATCGGCCGCTATGCTGGCCGGCTCTTCCTCTTTCGCTGGAATCAAGCCCATGCCCCAAGCAGCCATCGACGTCTATTCCTGGCCCACACCCAACGGCCACAAGATCCACATCATGCTGGAGGAATGCGGCCTTCCGTACCGCGCGCTTCCGATCAACATCGGCAAGGGCGATCAGTTCGAAGCCGGCTTTCTCAAGATCAGCCCCAACAACAAGATCCCGGCCATCACCGACCCGGAGGGACCGGACGGCAAGCCCATCTCGCTCTTCGAATCCGGTGCCATCCTGGTCTATCTGGCCGGCAAGACCGGGCAGTTCCTGCCCGAGGGCGACCGCGCGCGCTACGAGGTGCTGCAGTGGCTCATGTTCCAGATGGGCAGCGTCGGCCCAATGCTCGGCCAGGCGCATCACTTCCGCATGTATGCGCCCGAAAAACTTGCCTACGCGATCGACCGCTATACCAACGAAGCCCGCCGGATCTATGGCGTGATCGACAAGCAGCTCGGCACCAGCAAGTTCATTGCCGGCGATGTCTACACGATCGCTGACATCGCGATCTTCCCGTGGCTGCGCAGTTGGGAGAACCAGGGCATCGTGCTCACCGACTTCCCGCATCTGAAGAAGTGGTTCGACGCCATCGCCGCCCGGCCCGCCGTGCAGCGTGGCGTCAAGGTGCTGGCCGACCTGCGCGCGCCGATCACCGGCGACAAGGAACGCGAGATCCTGTTCGGCAAGACGCAATACGCAAGGCGCTGAAAGTAGAGGCCTCCCGGCAGGCTAGAATCGCAGGCTTCGTCGGGGTGTAGCGCAGCCTGGTAGCGCATCTGGTTTGGGACCAGAGGGTCGAAGGTTCGAATCCTTTCGCCCCGACCATCAATTCTTCAACTCACAGGCAGCTGTTCCGGCATCGGCTCGGGCGGCTGCCCCTGTGAATCCTTCTTCTTGGCCTTGTCCTGGCCGAGCTCGTCGATCATCTTCTCGCCTACGGCGTCCTTGCCATCCGAAGGGATCGACTCCTCGAACGTAATCTCGGGTTCTTCGTTGGGGCGGGTGGTATCGGTCATGTTGAACTCCATCGGAAGCTCCCACCCTCGCTCCCGCAAAGAGACCGGCGCCTCGGGCAAATCCCACAGCCTCTGTCGGCCGATGCCGACGGAAGCCGGCACCGTAAAATCGCGCACCCATCACTGCCCGTAGCTCAGTTGGATAGAGCACCTGCCTTCTAAGCAGGTTGTCGGGGGTTCGATCCCCTCCGGGCAGGCCAGCGCTGTCGCAATCTCGGTGAGTTCGTCTTGAAGGAGCCTCACGATGACCATCACCATCACCGCCTTTGAACGGTCACCCGATGGCGGCAAGGGGTTGGCGCGTGATACGCGCGTTCGCTGGGCGCTGGAAGAAGTGGGCCAACCCTACGAGGTTCGCCTTATTTCGTTCCGTGCGATGAAGGAACCCGCGCATCTCGCGCTTCATCCTTTCGGCCAGATTCCGACCTATGAGGAAGGCGATCTCGCGCTGTTCGAGACAGGGGCGATCGTGTTCCATATCGCCGAGCGCCATGCCGGCCTGCTGCCGGACGATGCGAATGACCGGGCGCGCGCAATCACTTGGATGTTTGCCGCGCTCAACACGGTGGAGCCGCCGATCCTTGAACTCGCATACGCCAGGCTCCTGGAGGGCGACAAGCCCTGGTCCCAGCAGCGTATGCCACTGGTCGAGGGGCGCGTGCGCGGCCCGCTCGCTCAACTTTCCGCTCGCCTGGGCGATGCCCACTGGCTCGATGGTGCGTTCAGCGCAGGCGACCTGATGATGGTGTCGGTGCTGCTCAGGCTGAAATCGTCCGGCATTCTGGACGAGTATCCGACCCTGGCCGCCTATGTCGCCCGCGGCGAAGCGCGGCCCGCCTACAAGCGGGCTTTCGACGCTCAATTGGCGGTTTACACCGGCAAGCCTCCGACCGGCTGATTGAGGTCCGTCCTGCGCAGGCCAATCGGGGAGTCACTGTCCGAACAGGCGCGCGATGCCCCCGCGCAGGTGCGCCTCCATGGCCTGCCGCGCAGCGGCGGTGTCCTGCTGCTCGATGGCCTGCTCCACGGCCGCGTGCTCCTGACCGGTTCGTCGCTGCCCACGCGGCCGCCCCGCGAGGCTGCGTGAAAGTCCGATGCTGAAGCGGGTCTGCGGGGCCAGAGCGGCCATCGTCATGCTGAAGAAGCGGTTGCCGCAGGCTTGGGCTACCGCGTCGTGAAAGGCGATGTCTTCTTCTACCGCATCGCTTCCGTCCGCGAGGGCCTGCTCGAAGCGCTCGCGGCACAGGCGGACGTGGTGCATCTGGTCGGTGGTGCGCATCAGCGCCGCGCGGGCGGCGGCTTCGCCTTCCATGAAGCAGCGGAACTCCAGGAATGCGCGGATGTCCGCAATGTTCTCCAGCGTGCTGAGCGAGATGGGCCTGGCTTGCGGCAGCGCATCGGTGACGAAAGTGCCCGAGCCCTTGCGCGCGTAGATGCGCCCCTCTTCGCGAAGGCGCGCCAGCGCTTGGCGCAACACCGGGCGCGACACGCCAAGGCGCTGTGACAGCGCCGTTTCGCCGGGCAGGCGCGCGCGCGGCTCGAAGCCCGGCGTGCCCATCAATTGCATGAGTTCTTCGTAGACCTTGTCGGCCAGCAGCCGATCCGCTCTGCCCGCATGGTTTGCAGTGTTTCTGTCTTCGGAAGGTATTTTCATATAACAGCTATTTACAGGGTAAACAGGTTAATTGTCCGCGTTGACGGCAGCATGGCCCACAAGGACAATTGATTTCAGGCTCAAACGAGCTCAAGAATACCCCAAAGATATAAAAAGCTGTAAATCATGTCAATCATCCGCTGTCTTCGTACCTACCGGCTGCCGGACCGGCCCAGCCTGATCTGGCTCGAGCTGGAAACGAGCGACGGCCTCGTCGGCCTGGGCGAGACCTTTCGCGGAGCGGCTTCGGTCGAGACCTGCCTGCATGAGGAACTCGCCCCCTGGCTGCTCGAGCGTGACGCGAGGCACATCGAAGGCATTTCACGCCACCTGCTCACGCCTTATGTCGGCTACAACGGCTCGGGCGTGGAAGTGCGCTCGGCCAGTGCCGTCGACATCGCGTTGTGGGACCTGGCGGGCCAGCGTCAGGGTGTGCCTGTCTACGAGGCACTGGGCGGAGGGGCGCGCCTGAGCGTGCCGGTCTACAACACCTGTGCGGGATACAGCTTCAACACCACCGGCAAGCGTCGCGACATCGGCGCGGACGACCAGCCCCAGGGGCCTTACGACGACCAGGTTGCCTTCATGCGCGACGCTGGCGCGCTCGCTCGCAGCCTGCTGGACGAAGGCTACAAGGCCATGAAGATCTGGCCCTTCGACATCTATGCGCCCGCCACCGGAGGCCATCTGATCAGCCTGCCCGACCTGGAAAAGGGCCTGGAGCCGTTCCGCCGGATCCGCGAGGCTGTGGGCAACCGCATCGAAGTGATGTGTGAACTGCACAGCCTGTTCGGTGGCCACTCGGCCTTGCGCATTTGCCAAGCGCTGGAGGAATACAACGTGTTCTGGGTCGAAGACCCGCTGTGCAAGATGGACGACGCCGCCGGCCTCGCCGACCTGCGGCGCCGCACGCGCGTGCCGGTGTGCGGCAGCGAAACGCTCGGCGGCCTGCGCCCCTTCCGCGACCTGCTGGCCAACGATGCGCTCGACGTGGTGATGCTGGACCTGGCCTGGTGCGGCGGCTTCACCGAGGGACGCAAGATCGCGGCGCTGGCCCAGGCGTACAACCGGCCGCTGGCACCGCACGACTGCACCGGCCCCATCACCTTGATGGCAGGCCTGCACATGGCACTGCATGCGCCGACGGCCATCTACCAGGAGGTGGTGCGCGCCACGCTGGCCACCTGGTATCGCGACATCGTCACCGACCTGCCGGTGATCCGTGAGGGCATGGCCCAACCGCCCGTGGCGCCCGGGCTGGGGACCCGCCTGCAGGACGCCTTCAAGCAGCAGCAGGGCCTCATCGTCCGCGAGACCCGATAGCGGAACAAGGCTTTCCATGCATATCCAGATCGTCGGGCTCCATGCGCCCAACGCGCCCCGGTTGCGCGAGTTGCTCGGACCCGGGCACGAGGTCGAGCCCCTGCCAACCTTCCCCGAGGGTGGCGACATCCAGTCGGACGTCGTCATCAGCAACAGCGTCAGCGCCGACGAGGCCGCCCGCCTGCGCTGCCGGCTGCTGCACGTGCCCGGGGCAGGATGGGAACAGATCGCCTGCGATTCGCTGCCCTCGGGAACCACGGTGTGCAACGTGCACGGTCACGAGGTGCCCATCGCCGAGTTCACCCTGCACGCCATCCTGGAGCACTTCCTGCAACTCTGGCAGTACCCGGCGCGCCTGGACGCGGCCGCCTGGGCGCAGGCCTACGCCAACCGGGCGCAGCACGACGAGGCCGATGGCAAGACCGTCGCCATCCTGGGCTTCGGTCACATCGGGGAGGAGATCGCACGCCGCGCGCGGGCCCTGGGCATGCATGTGATTGCGGTCACGCGCAGCGGCAAGCAGGGCCCTTCGGACCTGGCTCACGAATACCTTGCCGTGTCGGCGCTGGACGAGGTGGTCGGGCGGGTTCGGGTTCTGGTGGTCTGCTGCCCGCTGGACGACAGCACCCGAGGCCTGATCGGCGCGCGCCAGCTCGCATTGCTGCCCGCGCAGTCCCTGCTGGTCAATGTGGCCCGTGCAGAGGTGGTGGACGAGCAGGCGCTGTACGAGGCCCTGCGCGACAAGCGACTGGGGCGGGCAGTCCTCGACGTCTGGTACCAGTATCCGAAGAAGGGCCAGGCGCCGGTGAATCCTTCGCGCTGGCCTCTGCACGAACTGCCCAACGTGCGCGCCACGCCCCACATCTCGGCGATGACGCCGGCCTTGCTCGACCGGCGCTACCGCTTCATGGCCGGAAACATCGTGCGGCTGCAGCAGGGGCAGCCGCTTTTGAACGTGATCCATCAGGTGCCCTGACACCCCTTCCCTACTCAACGGAGATACCCATGAAAGCCGAGACTTCAACCACCCCTTCAGCTCCAACCCTGTTCAGACGCGCACTGCTCGGCATGGCCGCCGCAGCGATGCTGGCAGGCGCGTCCCTGCCGGCCCATGCGCAGGACGCGGCGAGCTATCCCAACAAGATGATCCGCATCACCGTGCCCAACCCGGCGGGCGGCACCTCCGACGTGCTGGGGCGCCTGCTGGCCAAGGAGTTGGGCGAGATGTTCAAGCAGCCGGTCATCGTGGAGAACAAGGCGGGAGGCAATGGCAACATCGGTGCGGCGTTCGTGGCCAAGTCCGCACCGGATGGCTACAACCTGCTGCTGCTGGACATGAGCGTGCTGACCATCGGCCCCAGCGTGGTTGCGCAACTGCCCTACAACCCGCAGAAGGACCTGACGCCGATCGCGATTCCGGCCTATTCGCCGCACCTGCTGGTGGTCCGGAATGACCTTCCCGTGAAGAACATCGACGAACTCGCCGCCTACGCCAAGAAGAGCGGCAAGCCCCTGAGCTTCGGCACGCCGCTGGCTTCCATCAGCCAGCTTGCGGGCATCCTGCTCGCGCAGGACCGCGGCTTCGAGTTCAACGTCATCGGCTACAAGGGCGGCGCCCAGGCCCTTGCCGACCTCGCGGGCGGCCAGATCGACAGCGCGATGGCGAGCGTGATCGCCACCAACCAACTCGTGCAGGGCGGCAAGGTCAAGGCCATTGCGGTCACCAGCGCCAAGCCGTTTGCGGCGACTCCCGGCGTGCCGACCGTCGCCTCGCAGATCCCCAACTTCGTCACGGGCTCCTGGCAGGGGCTGCTGGCGCCCGCCAACACACCACCTGCCGTACTCGACAAGCTGCAGGACGCCGTGCAGCGCATCGTGACGCGCCCCGAATTCGCCAAGCGTCTGCAGGAGCTCGGCTCCGAGCCATCGGCCATGAACCGCCAGCAGATCACGGAATGGATGCGTACCGAGACCACGCGCTGGGGCAAGGTGGTCAAGGACAACAACATCAAGGCGGAGTAGAGCGCACGCGCGCGCGGTGGCTGTCAGTAGGTCTGGTCGGCAATCACGCGGGCTACCGTTTCCAGGGACTGCTTGAGCCTTGTCAGGTCGACGGAGCCGAGCGCCAATCGAATGGCGTGAGGCACATGGGCCGAGGTCGAGAACGGCACGGCGGTCGATACTGAAATCCGTTCACGACTCAATGCCATCGCAATGGCATCCGCACGGACCTCCTGCGCCAGTGGGAGCCAGAGGAAGTACGAATTGGGATGGCCGATCCTTTTCAGTCCGCCCAGGATGTCGGTGGCGAGGCTCTGGCGCAGCGTGGCATCGCGTCGCTTCTCGTCTTCGAGGCGGGCCACCGTGCCGTCCTCCAGCCACCCGCAGGCGATGGCCGTCATGGTCGCCGGGGTGTTCCAGGTCGTCGCCCCGATGACGCGTTCGATCTTGGGTACCCATGGGTGCGGTGCGCAGACGAAGCCCACGCGCAGACCGGTCGCGACACTCTTCGACAAGCCCGACACATAGACCGTCGTCTCCGGAGCAAGTGCCGCCAACGGGGGCGGCGCGCGCTCGGCCAGGAACGCATAGGCCGCGTCCTCGATCAGGATCAGTCCATGCCGTCGAGCGATGGCGACGAGTTCCCGACGCCGCGTCGCGCTCATCACCCAACCGAGCGGGTTGTGCAGCGTCGGCATGGTGTAGACGGCGCGCACCCGCCGCCGCTTGCACAAGTCCGCCAATGCGTCCAGATCGGGGCCCTGCCCCGCGGACGGGATCGGCGCGAGCTCCAACCGGTGGGTTTCGGCAGCTAACTTGAAACCCGGGTAGGTCAGCGCATCCACAGCGATCACATCGCCGGGCTCGAGCAAGGCCATGGCGGTCGTTGCCAGGCCGTGCAGCGCACCACTCACGAGCAACACCGTGTCGGCCGACACCGAGAGGCCCCGGCTGGCCAGGTGGCGCGCCACCGTCGCGCGCTCATGCGCGCGACCGCCGTGGGGCTGGTATCGCAGCAGGGACTCCAGGTCGCCCGTCGCCGCAAGCTGGCGCAAGGCCGTCCTGAGCAGGTCGGCCTGGTCCGGCAAGGACGGATAGTTGAAGCTCAGGTCCACCATGTCCGCGCCGACGGCATGCATGCCGATGCCTTCGCCTCCAGGGAGAGGCTCCTTGACGAACGTGCCGCGGCCGGTCTCGCCGCTGACCAGCCCCATGGCTTGCAGCTCCGCGTAGACACGCGTGGCGGTGACCAATGCAATGCCTTCGTGCGCGGCGAGTTTGCGGTGCGTTGGAAGAGACGTCCCTGGACGCAACCGGCCTGCACGAATGTCATCCGCGAGCCGGTCGACGAGTTGCTTGTAGCGGGCGTGGGCCATGCCTCATGTATCCATGACAATTATTTGAGTGTATTGATTTTGACTCCTACCATGGCGCAACACAACAGTTTCCAACCCCACTGAACGACGCCATGCACATCGCCATCCTCACCTTCGAAGGCTTCAACGAGCTCGACTCGCTCATCGCGCTCGGCATCCTCAACCGCGTCAAGAAGCCGGACTGGCGGGTGTCGATCGCCAGCCCCACGGCGCGCGTGCGGTCGATGAACGGCGTGGTGCTGGAAGCCCACACGAATCTGCGCGAGGCCAGTGCTGCCGATGCGGTCATCGTCGGAAGTGGCAGCCAGACGCGGGAGGTTGTCGCCGACCCGGCCTTGATGGCGCAACTGCGGCTCGACCCTTCCCGGCAGCTGCTCGGCGCGCAGTGCTCCGGCACGCTCGTGCTTGCCAAGCTGGGGCTGCTCGACGACGTGCCGGCCTGCACGGATCTGATCTCGAAGCCCTGGGTCGAGGAAGCCGGCGTCTGTGTGCTGAACCAGCCGTTCGTCGCCAAGGGCAACGTGGCCACCGCGGGCGGCTGCCTCGCGTCGCAGTACCTGGCCGCGTGGGTGATCGCCCGCCTGGAGGGCATCGAGGCGGCAAAGAGCGCAATGCACTACGTCGCTCCCGTGGGGGAGAAGGACGAGTACGTCGCACGCGCGTTGCGAAACATTGCGCCATTCCTTGAAGGGATTCTTGCGACGCCTTGACGCCCTCGCATGGCGGCAAGGTCCGGGATTGTTCCCCGATCTGCAAATACCAATTGGCGCGGGTTGTCTTTCCGGCACGGACTGCGACCACTAGATTTGGGACATACGAGTCTCCCATTGGAAGTAGCCATGATTCCCCAAACGACCTGTTCTGGACAGAACGCTCAGTTCGAAATCCGGACCGGCACGCACTTGCGCGGCGAGCACTCGGCATTGCACCTCGAAGCAACCTCGCCATGAGCGTCCTCAACTCCCGCGGCATCGTCTACGCATTCAACTGCACCGTCGCAGCGCTGCTGGCCCTGTCCGTCGCCTTCAGCGCCGGTCTGCCCAACCCCGGATGGGCGTCGTTGACCGTGTTCATCGTGAGCCAACCGTTGGGCGCGGCCTCCGGATCCGTCGTCTCGCGCGCGCTGTACCGCTCCGCGGGCACGATCACCGGCGTCATCGCTTCGATGCTGATCCTTCCGGCGCTGGTCCACGCGCCCGAGCTGCTAATCGCAGGCGTCGCAGCCTGGGTGGCGCTGTGCATCTACGTCTCGCTCCTGGATCGCAGCCCGCGCAGCTATGCCTTCCTGCTGGCCGGCTACACCGTCGCGCTGGTGGGGATCCCGCTGATCAGCGACGTCTCGCAGCTCTTCGACATTGGGGTCGCGCGCATCGAGGAGATCGTCATCGGGGCGCTCAGCGCGGCGCTGGTGCACAGCCTGCTTTTTCCCCGCGCGCTCAAGTCCCAGGTGGACGCCAGGCTGGGCGCGATCCTGAAGGATGCACGCGCCTGGATGACCGCGGCGCTGTCGCCCCAGGGGTCGACGGCTGCGGAACAGGCCGCGCGCCGGCGGGTTGCCGCCGACCTCACGGAGTTGCACCAGCTCGCCAACGGCCAGCGCTTCGACGCGGGTGCGGGCGCGGCGGACCCTCGCATCGTCTCGGCGCTCGAAGCACGCCTGGTCGCCCTGCTGCCCTTGATGACCGCCGTCGAAGATCGGCTCGGCGCCATCGGCGACGCCATGCCGCCGGCACTGGCGCGGCACGTGACGGAGGTCAGGCAATGGATCGAGGAAGCCGCGCAAGGCGATCAGGATCGTGTCGAACAGCTGGTCGCGGCGGGACGACAGGCGCTGCCGGCTCCCGGCACCTTGCCTGCGTGGATCGAGATGCTGGCCGCGAGCGCAGTCCAGCGCCTGGCCGAACTCGTGGAGGCATGGAACGACTGCCTTCATCTCATGCCCTTCGTTCGCGAGCCGCTGCGCGAGCAGGATGCGCGGGCACGGCAGCTCGCCGACGCGCAGCGCCCGCGTCGTCTGCACGTGGATCATGGGCTGGCCGCCTTCGCGGGTCTGGCGGCCGGCGTGGCCGTGGCCCTTGCGGGGACAGTGGCCGCAACCATCGGCTGGTCGCAGGGCACGGCAATGATCGGCATTGCGGCCGCCGGCTCTTCGGTCTTCGCCTTCATCGACGATCCCCGTCCGATGCAGAAGCTGATGGTCCTGTGGTCGCTGGTCGCCGTGCCCGTCGCCGCGCTCTATGTCTTCGCGATTCTTCCGGCGGTCGACGGCTTCGGCGCATTCGCGCTGGTCATGTCCCCGCTGTTCTTCGGCACCGCGCTGTACCTGGCCTCGCCGCAGCATTGGCTGCGCGCCCTGGGCTTCGCGCTCATCTCGCAGACGTTGCTCGCACTGCAACCCGCGCTGCGTGCCGACTTCGAGAGCTTCATGAACCTCGCCGTCGGGGCAGTGACAGGCGCCATCATCGCGCTCCTGGTGACCTCGCTCATGCGTGTCGTGAGCGCCGAGACCAGCGCGTCCCGCATCCTGCGCGCAGGGTGGCGCGATCTCGCAGCGCTGGCGGCGGGACGGCGGTCGTCGGTCCCCGATGCATGGGCCAGCCGGATGCTCGATCGCGTCGGCCTGCTGATCCCGCGCCTCGCACGCGTGGCCGGCGACGCAGGACTTGGCCATGTGGATGCGCTCAATGACCTGCGACTCGGCGTCAACACGGCGGTGCTGCGCGAGGTGGCGCGCGAAGCCGACGGTGCCCTGCTCGCACCGGCCATCGACGCGCTGATGCGACATCTGGCATTCCACTTTCGCGTCCAGGCGCGCCAGAGCCATGTGCCACCGGCGGCAGCTCTGCTCGGCGCCATGGACGACACCATTCGGCAGCTTCTCGCCCTTTGTGGCGGGGGACTGCGCCTCAAGGGCCTGGCTGCGGCGACGGGCCTTCGTCGAGGCTTGTTTCCCGATGCGCCGCCCTTTGACGATCAGGAGCGTGCGACGTGCTAGCCGAAATCAGTCTGTTCGGAATCCTCATCAATGTGGGATTGGTGTCGGCGTTGCTGGCCGGCGTGCTCCTGCTCCTGCTGCGCAAGGCCTTGGCGCGCATGGGCGCCTATCGCCTGGTATGGCACCCGGCGCTCGTCGACCTCGCCTTCTTCATCCTTCTGTGGAGCGCGGTGGCTTTCGCGGCCAGCGCCCTGCAAGTCCGATTGCTTTCTCTTCTGGGGTGAGACACCATGAAACCAACCATCCAAACCATCGGGCGCGTGGCCCTCACGCTGGCGCTCGTCGGTGCCGCCCTCGGCGTCGGCCGTCTCACCTGGGACCACTACCGCGAGGCGCCCTGGACGCGCGACGGGCGCGTGCGCGCAGACGTGATCCAGGTCGCGCCCGATGTGTCGGGCCTGGTCGAGCAGGTCGTGGTGCGCGACAACCAGGACGTGCGCCAGGGTGAGGTGCTCTTCACCATCGACCGCGCCCGGCACCAGCTCGCAGTGGCGCAGGCTGAGGCCACCGTGCAGGGGCTGCGCGTGCAGATCGAGCAGGCGCGGCGCGAGACCCGCCGCAACGTGACCCTGGGCGACCTGGTGCCGGCCGAGCTGCGCGAGCAAGGCGTGACCAAGGTGGACCAGCTCAAGGCCAGCCTGGCGCAGGCCTCGGCGACACTGGATACCGCACGGCTCAACCTGGCCCGCACCGAGGTGCGCGCACCGGTGGACGGCTGGGTGACGAATCTGGATCTTCGCCCCGGCGCCTATGCGACGGCGGGCCGTCCCGTCTTCGCGCTGGTGGACCGGCAGTCCCTGCACGTGCAGGGCTACTTCGAGGAGACCAAACTCGGGCGCATCTCGGTCGGCGCGCCGGTGCGCGTGCGCCTGATCGGCGAGACGCAATGGCTCGAAGGACATGTCGACAGCATCGCGGCCGGCATCGAGGACCGCGAAAGGGGCGGCAGCACGAGCCTGCTGGCCAACGTCAATCCGACCTTCAACTGGGTTCGCCTCGCACAGCGCATCCCGGTGCGGGTGCAGCTCGACCACGTGCCGCAGGATGCGCGGCTGATTGCGGGACGCACGGCCACCGTCGAAGTCGTCGAGGCGCCGCGCAGTACGACCGTTGCGCAAGGAGGACGGTGATGAGCCGCCGGGCCGCTCCCAAGGCGAATAGCACCGTAGCCGAAGGCGAAGGTACTCTAGTGACCCGCCTGCTCATGCTCGTCATGGCCGCGCTGCTGGCGGCCTGCACCGCCGTCGGCCCGAACTACCAGCGGCCGGCCGATGCGGCGATCAACGGCAAGGCCGCGAACGGCCCCTTGCTCAGCGGCTCCGAGGCGGCCTTCGTGCGCGAGCCCGTGCCCGGCGACTGGTGGCGCCTCTATGAAAACCCCACGCTCGATGGCCTGGTGCAGGAAGCCCTGGCGGCCAACACCGATCTGCGCATCGCCGCCGGGAACATCGAGCGCGCCCTCGCCGGCCAGGACTACGCCGATGCCGGGCGCCGCCCGACCACCAACCTGCTGGCCACCACGACCTATGGGCGCCGCTCGGCCGAGGAAGAGCTGCGGCCGGGCAAGCCGTTCGACAACAAGGTCACCTATGGCCTCGGCGCCAGCGTGTCCTACCAGGTGGATCTGTTCGGGCAGATCGCGCGCACCATCGAATCGGCGCAGGCGGACACCAGCGCGGCCCGCGCTGCCTACGACGCGACGCGGGTCACGGTGGTGGCCGAAACCACTCGCGCCTTCCTCGACGCCTGCTCGGCAGGACGCGAGATCGCCGTGGCGAACCGCTCCGTCGCGCTGCAGGAGAAGAGTGCCGAGCTGACCCAGGCGCTGTTCCACGGGGGCCGGGGCAACACGCTGGACGTCACGCGCGCCTCGGCGCAGGTGGACCAGGTGCGCGCCAGCCTGCCGGTCTTGAAAGCGCAAAGACGCCTCGCGCTCTACCGCCTGGCGGTGCTGACCGGCCATGCACCCGAGGACTTCCCGCGCGCGGTGCAGGCCTGCGAGCAGGAGCCGCGACTGGCACAGCCGATCCCCATCGGCGACGGCGCCGGCCTGCTGAGCCGCAGGCCCGACATCCGGCGTGCCGAACTCGAGCTTCATTCGGCGACCGCGCGCATCGGCGTCGTGACGGCCGACCTGTACCCGAAGGTCACGCTGGGCGCATCGCTCGGCTCGGCGGGGCTGGGCAAGAACTTTCTCGATGCCGACACCTTCAAGTTCTCGATCGGCCCGCTGATCAACTGGCAGTTTCCCGACCGCTCCCGCATCCAGGCGCGCATCCGCTCCGCAGACGCCGACCAGCAGGTGGCGCTGGCCCGCTTCGACGGCACGGTGCTGAACGCGTTGAAGGAGGCCGAGAGCGCGCTCGAGACCTATGCCCGCGACTTGGAGCGGCGCGCGCTGCTCGAGGCTGCGCGCCAGAAGGCCCGCCGTGCGGCGGAGGACACGCAGCAGCTCTTCGCGCTGGGCCGGCAAGGCTATCTTCCGGTGCTCGATGCGGACCGCACCCTGACGGCGGTCGAGCAGTCGGTGGCCGCGGCCGACAGCAAGCTGGCCTCGGACCAGGTGAATCTGTTTCTCGCACTGGGCGGGGGCTGGGAAGACGAGGGCAAGCGCTCGCGCGCTCCCTGATGACGAGCTGCCGCGCATTGTTCTAGATCCATCAAAACGGCAATTCGATCTCGAGGGTTTATCAAATGGATGCCCGCTCCCAAACTACCTTCAGCAGAGCAGCCACCGGCTGGTCTGAGTGAACAGGGAGAGGTGCATGGTGATCCGCCTCGAAGGGGCCACCATCCGCCGAAGACCTGTTCGACATCGTCCCCAGCCTATCTATCAAAGGAAGTGAAATGAAGATCTCCAAGACCATCGCCGCTGCCGCACTCTCGATGCTCGCTGCTGCCGGCGTACAAGCCGAAACGTACCAAGGCGTGCATTCGATCTCTTCGACCGTCAGCCGCTCCGCGGTGAACGTGCAAGCCGTGGTTGCCGCCCATAGCGAGAACCCCTATGCCGAAGGCGCGTCCTCGCACGTTGCCCCGGTTTCGTCCGGCAATGTCGCTCGCGCCACTGTTCGTTCGCAGGCCGTTGTGGCTGCCCATAGTGCGGACCCGTACGCGGAAGGCTACGGCCAAGGCGTCACGCCTGCGCCGGCCGGATCGGTCGACCGTGCCACGGTGCGTGCCGCAGCACGTGCCGCGGCGCACGGTGTCGACCAGCTCGCGCTGTAGAACGCGGACGGCCGGGGCCGGGCTCTTCGTGTTGCCCGGCTTCCGGTGGAAGAAATCTTTCTCGCAAACGAATTCAAATGAACAATCTTCTCAAGAATGCCGTCGCCGCTGCGGCTATCGGCCTCACCCTCACGGCGGGTGCAGCCACCTCCGGGTCCGCGCCCTCGGCCGCGACACCGCCCACCACCGTCGTGCTGGTGCACGGCGCCTTTGCGGACGGTTCTGCATGGAACCGTGTGGTGCCTTTCCTGCAGGCCAAGGGCCTGAAGGTCGTGTCGGTCCAGAATCCGCTGACCTCGCTGGCTGACGACGTGGCCGCGACCCGGCGAGTGCTCGACGCGCAGGCCGGGCCGGTGGTGCTGGTCGGCCACTCCTGGGGCGGCGTCGTCATCTCCGAGGCCGGCCAGCACGAACGCGTCAAGGCGCTGGTCTACGTCGCTGCCTTTGCGCCCGCCGAAGGTCTATCCGTGGCCGACCTGTCCAAGGGCTACGCGACGCCGGCGGGCTCCGAGCACATCGTGGCCGACAAGGAGGGCTTCCTCACGCTGACGCCGGAAGGCGTCTCCAAACACTTTGCGCAGGACCTCCCGGCTGCGGAGACCAGGCTGATGACGGTCACGCAAGGGCCGGTGCGCGGCGCCAACTTCGACGAGAAGACGAGCACTGCAGCATGGCGGACGCGGCCGTCGTGGTTCATCCTGAGCCGGCAGGACCACATGATCCAGCCCGCCCTGCAGGAAGCCATGGCAAGGACCATCGGCGCGACGGTCGTGAGCCTGCCCACCAGCCACGTGCCCCAGCAGTCGCGGCCGAAGGATGTCGCCAACGCCATCGCCGCTGCCGCATCTCGCTGAAGCACGCTGCTGAAGAACGCGCATGTCCACCATCCGCCTCCACCAGGCAACCACCTCCACGCCCGAGCAGTACCTCGCCGGGCTCACCGATTTCGGGCCCGGTCGCTCGAAGATTTTTGGCAACAGCGCCGACGAGTACCTCGAGGTGCATCACCGGGGCCGCTCGCAGGCCGAGGTCACCGAAGGCTCGGGCGGAATCTGGGAACGCCTGCACTACGACTGGTCCGACCCCGACCTCGTCGTCCTCACGACGACCGACTCCAATGTCTGGGGAGGCACATCGGGCCACACCTATGCCTTCACGCGCCGGCTCGATGGCACGACCGACATCGACGTGGTCGTCGTACGCGAAGGCAAGAACCTCAAGGGGCGCCTGCTCGGCCTCGTGCTCGGGACCATCGGCAGGCGCGTTCTGGAAAGAGCGTTCGAGAACTCTGTCAAGGCCATCGAAGTCCGGAAAACGGGTCATCAATAAATTGAGTTGCCAATTGATTCCTCCCGACCCCGACCCCGAGCACGAGCTGATGCGCCGGCGCCTCGCCGACGGAATCCTGCTTGAGTCGCTTCGTGCCAACGCGCCTCCGGGGATCCGGGTCCGTACCGACGCGGAGTTGGACCAGTCCCTCGCAGACGCCCTTCGCCACCAGGATCCAGCCGAGGATTTGTACGTCTTCGGGTACGGATCGCTGATGTGGAATCCGGCGATGGACGTGGTTCACATGAGCGTCGCGCGTGTGCAGGGGTGGCACCGGCGGTTCTGTCTGCGCATGCTCTTCGGGCGAGGCACGATCGGGCAGCCCGGCGCCATGCTCGCGCTGGACCGAGGCGGGGCATGCCACGGGATGCTGTTCCGCATCGAAGCAGCCAAAGTGCTGCCAGAGACGCGATTGCTCTGGCGGCGAGAGATGCTGGCCGGCTCCTACGAGGCTCGATGGGTCAGGGCGCACGCGGGCGGAGCACCGGTCCGGGCACTCACCTTCGTTGCGAGCCGAAGCCATGAGAGGTACATCGGCGCCCAACCGCTCGAGTACGTCGCCCGCCTCATTCGAACCGGCCAGGGGCCGCTCGGTACTTCGCGTGCCTATTTCGAGTCCATGCTCCAGGCGCTCGAAAGACTCTGCATCCGGGATTCGGGCATGGAACGGCTGCGGCGAGCGATCCTTCTCGCGGATCGGGATGTGCTGTAGCCCGACGATCAGTCGCGTCGCAGGCCGTCCTGTCGCTCGAAGAGCGCGACGGCCCAATCGATGAAGACGCGGACCTTGGCGCTCAGGTAGCGATTCGGTGGGTAGAGAACGTGCACGGGAGTGCGCGGAGTCTGCCAGTCCCCCAGCAGGGCGACGAGCTGGCCGGCCTTCACGGCTGCGTGCACCGCGTACCCCGGCGCGTGGATGATGCCCAGCCCCGCAAGGCCGGCTGCGACGTAGGAGTTGGTGTCGTTCACAACGAGCTTGTGCCTGGGCGTGAGGGCCGATTCGCTGGTTCCATCGGAAAAGCGGAACGGCAATGGGCGGCCGGTTTCCGCGGACAGCATGCCCACCGTGGGACGCGCCGCCAGCTCATCGGGAGTCTGCGGCGCGCCGTGGGCCTGCAGGAAGCCAGGCGTCGCGCAGGTCGTGAATTGAAAGGCGCCGATCTGCCGAGCCACGATCATCTGCTCGCTGATCTCGCCGGCCCGGATCGCGCAGTCGATCCCTTCGGCGACCAGGTCGCTGCGCCGGTTCCCGACGCCGAGTTCCACTTCGACCTCGGGGTAGTCCCGGTAGAACTCGGCAAGTGCGGGCAGGATGACCATCGTGCCGATCGCCACGGCAGTTTCGACGCGTACCTTGCCTGCTGGCTTGCCTCGGGACAGCCTGGTGGAGGATTCGATGTCGGCAAAATCAGCGAGCAGTCGCACCACGCGTTCGTAGTAGGTCGCGCCTTCCGGCGTGAGGGTGACGGCGCGGGTCGTGCGGTGCAGCAGGCGCACCTTCAGGTCCTGTTCGAGATGCTGGATCAGCCGGGTCACGGTGGCGTTCGGCACATCGAGCGTGTCGGCCGCCTTCGTGAACGAGCCGGCTTCAACCACCCGGACGAAGGCATTCATTGCAGTGATTCGGTCCATGAACTGTCCCTCCTCCGAAGTCCGCGAGACGATCATTAGACCGCATCGGATCGGCCCTGAATTCGAAGACGAAGCGCGTCTTTGCGGTCGCCGTGTTTGCGATTCCAACAAACGTCTTTTGTGGCAGTCGCTCTTTTTCTGTGCGGCTCGGCTCTCTACATTCATGACACCGCATCAAGCTCCCTCCAGACAAAGACCCGTTCATGACTTCATCTCTCACGCGGCGCGGCTTTCTCGCCAGTTCGGCAGCTGCGCTGACCGCCAGTCCCTTGTTGTTCGCCACTTCCGCCGACGCCGAGACCGTGCCGGCGCATCCCGCCATCCGTCCGTTCAAGGTGAAAACGCCTCAGGGCAAGCTGGACGACCTGCGCCGGCGCATCGCCGCTGCCCGGTGGCCCAGCAAGGAGACCGTCGCCGACACGTCCCAGGGCGTCCAACTCGCCACGATGCGAAAGCTGGCGCGTTACTGGGCCACCGACTACGACTGGCGCAAGGTCGAGGCCCGGCTGAACGCGCTGCCGCAGTTCGTCACCGAGATCGACGGTGTGGACATCCATTTCATCCACGTCCGATCGAAGCAGCCGGGCGCCCTTCCGGTGATCGTCACCCACGGATGGCCCGGGTCCATCATCGAGCAGCTGAAGATCATCGAGCCGCTGACGAATCCGACCGCCCATGGCGCAAGTGCAGCAGACGCCTTCGACGTCGTGATCCCGTCGCTGCCCGGCCACGGCTTCTCGGGCAAGCCGGCCGCTGGCGGCTGGGACCCCATTCGCATTGCCCGCGCCTGGATCGTGTTGATGAAGCGCCTCGGATACACGAGGTATGCGGCGCAAGGCGGCGATTGGGGGAATGCGGTCACGGAGCAGATGGCCCTGCAGGCGGCGCCTGAACTGATCGGCATCCATACCAACATGCCCGCCACCGTGCCGGACGACATCGCGCAGGCGCTTCAATTCGGCAAGGCTCCGCCCGACAACCTCTCCCCCGACGAGAAGCATGCCTTCGATCAGCTGGCCTTCTTCTACAAGCACGGCGTGGCCTATGCCCAGGAGATGGGCAATCGCCCGCAAACGCTCTATGCGATCGAGGATTCGCCGATCGGTCTCGCAGCCTGGATGCTCGACCACGATGCGCGCAGCTACGAGCTGATCGCACGTGTCTTCGACGGCCATCCGGAGGGGCTGACGCGGGACGACGTCCTCGACAACGTCACGCTCTACTGGCTGACGGAGACGGCCGTTTCCTCGGCACGTCTGTACTGGGAAAGCAAGCTGGCCTTCTTTGCTCCCAAGAACGTCACCATCCCGGTCGGCGTGAGCGTCTTTCCCGACGAGATCTACGCAGCTCCGCGGAGTTGGGCGCAGCGCGCCTATCCCAAGCTCGTTCACTACAACCGGCTTCAAAAGGGCGGCCACTTTGCCGCGTGGGAGCAGCCGCAGCAATTCGCCAAAGAGCTGCGCGCATGCTTCCAGTCGCTTCGGTGAGATGCATCACGAGCGAAGCACGGCTGATGCGGCGGCAGCGTTTGGGCTGCCCTGGTGCCAGAATGCGGCCGACCGGGCCTGCGCGATGGGCAGGCTGCCGGGGAACAGGAGGAGTCCATGCTTATTGCGGGCGCTTGCCACTGCGGCAACACTTCGTTCGAGCTCACTTGGGAGCCGGACCCTTCCGAGATTCCAGCGCGCGCGTGCAGCTGCTCGTTCTGCGCCAAGCACCGCGGCGTCTGGACATCCAATCCCAGCGGGGTTCTCAGGGTGGCGATTGCGGACCCGTCGCTCGTCTCCAGGTACGTCTTCGGGACATGCACGGCCCAATTTCATGTCTGTGCGCGATGTGGCGTCGTCCCCTTGGTGACCAGCTCGCTTGACGGACAGCTCTATGCCGTCGTGAACGTCAATACGTTCAATAACGTGGCGCCATCGCTCCTCAGCCCTGCTCCCGTTTCGTTCGAAGGAGAGAGCGTCGAGTCGCGGCTTGTTCGCAGACAACGCAATTGGATCTCAAATGTTCAGTTTGTCGTGCCGACAGTAGCGAACTGAGATTCTGCAAGGCCGGGCTCCGCGAGTTCAATGGCCAATTGCGCAACAATCTCGCATGCCGGGTCGCCATCGAATCATTCCGATCATCGTGGCCTCGCCGCTGTTCCTGCAGAACCTCGACACCTCGGTGATGGCGACCGCGCTTCCGACCATCGCCGGCGCGCTCGACGTCAGCGTGCTGCACCTGAACCTGGCGATCACCTCCTATCTGCTGAGCCTTGCGGTCTTCCTGCCGCTGAGCGGCTGGCTCTCCGAGCGCTTCGGCGCCCGGCGGGTGTTCTGCATCGCGGTGGCCTTCTTCTCCATCGGCTCGGCCCTATGCGGCGCCGCGCAGTCCTTGCCGCAACTGGTGGCGTTCCGGGTCTTGCAGGGCATCGGCGGCGCAATGATGCTGCCGGTGGGCAGGCTGATCCTGCTGCGCAGCGTACCGCCGGAAGGCATGGTGGCGGCCATGGTCTGGTTCACGGTTCCGCCCGCCTTCGGCCGGCTGGCGGGGCCGCTGTTCGGCGGCGCGATCGTCACGCTGACCTCCTGGCGCTGGATCTTCCTGATCAACGTGCCCTTCGGCCTGCTGGCCATCGCCGGCGCGCTGCGCTTCATCAAGGAGTTGCCGGAAGACAGCACGCCGGCCCCCTTCGACACCGAGGGCTTCGTGCTGTTGGCACTGGGCCTGACCGCCCTGCTCGGCAGCCTGGAGATGGCCGGCAAGTCGCTGCTCCCGGTGACGGCAGTCTGGGCGATGGCCGGCTTCGGCGCCTTGGCCGTGCTCGTCTATCACTTGCGCAGCCGCAGCAAACCGAGTCCGTTGATCGACCTGGGCATCTTGCGCTATTCGACCTACCGCGCCTCGGTGATCGGCGGCACGCCGCTGCGCGTGGCGATCGGCGCGTCGCCGTTCCTGCTGCCGCTGATGCTGCAGCTGGGCTTCGGTCTCTCGCCGCTGGCGTCTGGCGGCTTGACGATGGCCACCGCGCTCGGCTCGCTGGCCACCCGCACCGTGATGGCGAGAGCCATCCGTGCGATCGGGTTTCGCTCGCTCCTGGTCGGCGCCACCTCGCTGACGAGCCTGTTCTACGTGAGCTGCGGCCATTTCCAGCCCGACACACCGCACGTCGCGATCTTTGTCACCCTGCTGTTCGGCGGCCTGGTCAATTCGATGGCGATGGTGTCGCTGCAAACGCTGGGCTTCTCGCAGATCCCCAAGCCACGCATGAGCCATGCCGCCACGCTCAACAGCATGGCGCAGCAGCTGTCGCTGAGCCTGGGCGTGACGCTCGGCGCCACGCTCGTCACGCTGGCCGCCTGGTGGAACGGCAGCGGCGCGAACCGCCTGACGGCCGACGACTTCGCGCCGGCCTTCGGTGTCGTCGGCGCGATGACGCTGCTGTCGCTGCTGTCATTCACCAAACTCTCCAAGGACGAAGGCGCAGGCCTGCGCTGAGATGCGGTCTCAGGGCCCTGCCTCTCGAGCGCCTGTCGCCAGTTTCAATGCCGTCACATTGGGATTCCCCGGCTCGCGCTGCAGCCTGAAGCCGAGCTTGCGCGCCAAGGCCAGCATGGCGGTGTTGTCGAACAGCGTGGCGTCGGCCATCTGCTGCACGCCGGCCTCGACGGCGGCCGCGATCAGCTTGCGCATCAGCTTCTCGCCGACCCCTCGGTGCTGCCACGCATCGGCGATGACGATCGCGAACGCCGCCACGTCGAAGGTTTCGGGGGTCTCGCCGCGCACATAGCGCGCCACGCCCACCTGACGCTCCGCGCCGTCGCTCCAGACAACGGCGATCAGCGCGAGTTCGCGGCGGTAATCGACGTCCGTCATTCGCCGCAGCTCGTCGGGCTGCGGCTTGCGGGGCGACATCAGCCGCGAATAGCCGGTGCGGCTGGACAGGCCATCGACGAAGGCCGCGTGCATGGCGAGGTCGTCTGCACGGATGGGCCGGATGCGGATGGCGGTGCCATCGGCCAGCTGCGCGTCCTCGATCAGGTGCGCGGGATAGCTGCCGGCGTGCTCGTCCTTCATGGCCGGCTTTTGCCACGCAGACGCGCATGCGTCAAGAAGCTGTGGTCTCGGACTACAGGCGCGACACCGTCCACTCCGCCGCCCGGCGAAACGGCGCCAGCGCGCCGCGTGCCGCCAGCACACGCCGGCGCACCAATGCCGCGGCACGGCGCTGTCGAACCACGGACTCCAGGGCCTCGGCAATGGCAAAAACCGTCTTGTCGCCGCGCAGCGCCCGCAGGCGCCAGGCCAAGGCGATCTGGCTCAGGTCGCCGAGGCTCAGGCGGGCGAGATGGAGATCGTCGTCTTCAATCACGATGCGGTCAGCATGCGAACCACTGCCGGCACCGAGGCCGCCAGGATGCTGAACATCACGATGCGCTGCCATGACGCCAGCGCAACTGTCTTCGATGGGCTATTGGTCTTCATGTAACCAATTGTGATTACCTCGTTCGAATCTTCGAAGGGAGTAATGCACACTTTGGTTCTCAACTCGGCAGCAAAAACCCTGGTTCAGGGTGCGGGCGTGAAGCGCGGCGCGCGGCGCTCGATGTTGGCGCGCACGGCCTCGGTCTGATTGACGCTGCCGATCAGCGCCTTCTGCTCGACCGATTCCGCCAGCAGCAGATCGGCCGCGCTGTGCGCCATCGCGGCGTTGACGAGGCGCTTGGCGGCGCGGATCGCATCGGGGCTCTTCTGCGCGATCTCGTGCGCCATCTGCAATGCATCGGCCAGCGGATCGGCCGACAGCCGGGTCGCGAAGCCGAGTGCCACGGCCTCCTCGCCGGAGAAGATGCGGCCGGTGAAAGTGAGCTCGCGCACCACGTCGGTCCGCGCCAGCTCGCGCATCAGCACCATGCCGCCCATGTCGGGTACCAGGCCCCACTTGATCTCCATCACGGACAGCCTAGTGTCCGCGGCGATCAGCCGAACATCGGCGCCCAGCGCCACCTGAAGGCCGCCGCCGAAGGCCACGCCATGCACCGCGGCGATCACCGGCACCGGCACCTCGCGCCAGACCATGGCCACCTGCTGCGCGGCGTTGGCGATGCCGTGCGTGCGCGCCAGCAGGTCCGCGGCAGCACCGGTCCCGATGACGCCGCCGGCGCCGCCCTGCCCCATGCGCTCGAATGACTGCATGTCGAGTCCGGCGCAGAAGGCCTTGCCGCGACCGGCGAGCACCACCGCGCGCACGCCCGGATCGTTGCAGAGCCGGCTGCCGGCATCGATCAGCGCATCGAACATCGCGGGGTCGAGCGCGTTCATCTTGTCGGCGCGCGCCAGCTGCAGTTCGACCACGCCGTCGGCGTGGCGGATCGATTCGATGCGGTCGTTCATTTGAGGTCTCCTGATTCGATCGGGCAGTATCGACGCCCGGCGACGATCGCGCTGTCGCGCGCTCAACAGTACAGTCCGCCCAGGAGGAAATCACATGGCCATCCGCATCATTCGCCTCGGTACCGAACGCGCGCCCGACGAGGGCCTGCGCATCGGCACCGTGCGCCGCCCACCACGCGGCGTGCCCAAGGCAGAGTTCGCCTCGCAGAACTGGTACGACGTCTGGTACCCCAACCTGGCGCCTTCGGTCGAGACCATGAAGACGGCGCAAGCCGCCGAGACGCCCGCGCAGTGGGCGGCTTTCGGCCGCAAGTTCAGAAGCGAGATGGCCGAGGCCGACGCCAGCCGCAGCCTCGACCTGCTGGCGGCGTTGTCGCACCGGACCGCATTCGCCATCGGCTGCTATTGCGAGAACGAGGCGCACTGCCACCGGTCCTTCCTGCGCGCGCTGCTGGCCGAGCGCGGCGCCGACATCGTCGGCTGAGCGCTATCGCTCGCGGCCGGCTTCAGGCGTGGGCATCGAGCGTCCACTGCCGCTGCAGCCTGTCTTCCCGCAGGTGGTCGCGCTCACCGGTTTCCTCCCAGGCGACGAAGGTCTCGCTGGACACTTCGCCGAGCGCTTGCAAGCGCAGGTACGCAGGCGACTGCTGCCACGCATTCAGCGCGGACGCGGAGGACCAGTGCGTGATCAGCGAGTAGGTCACGCCGGCGGTGGCCGGGGCGCTTTCGATGGGGCCGACAAACTGCCAGGGCTGCGCTTCGAACTCGCCCGTGAGCGTCTCGAAGCGCTTCGCGCCCGAGGCGGCCAGTTCCGAAAGTAGCGTCCGCAGCGTCTGCGTCTGCGCGTTGTCGAGCGCATGCGCCGTCGCCAGGCGCGTCTCGCACATCAGGCGTGCACCCAGCGTCTCGCCGGGCGCCGGGCTGCGCCACTTGCGGATGTACACGGCGGTCCACCACTTCGCATAAGCCATCTTCTGCACGCCGCGATGCTGGGGCGTCTGGTGCCACGCGTCCATCTGCGCCGCGCTCTCGAAGCGGACCCCGAAGTAGAGCCAGGTCGAATCGAGGATCGGCCCGCCGTAGACGGACACGAAGCCCGGCTGGCTGGCACCGACGGGCACCATCCGGGCCTGCATCGCCAGGAAATCCGACTCCTTGCCCGGAATGATCTTGAAACCCGCTTCCATCACCGTGAGTTGTCCTGCAGCTTTTTCCATCGTCATGGGATCTCTCCAACGCGTTCATCGGCGCCCGCCGGCGGGCAGGCGGCTGTGGTGGAGCGGCAGATGCCGTATGCGACATCGCCACCGCTCCGCCGGCCATGGTGCGCAGCGTGGCGGCGTGCGGAAAGTACGGTTCGCGAATCGCTGTCCGTTTTGCGAAGCGAGAGCCCCGGCTAGTGCCGGCGGCTGCGACGCAGGGTCACGACGGGCGTTTCGCCGAAGGCGGCCTTGTAGGCCGCGCCGAAGCGGCCGATGTGCGTGAAGCCGATGCCCAGCGCGACGTCGGTCACCGACGTGGTCTCAGTGGCGGCGCTGAGGGCGCGCCGCGCGGCATCGAGACGAAGCTTGCGCAGGAACGCCGACGGCGTCGTCTGCCTCGATGCGCGAAAGCCCGACTGAAGGCTGCGCAGGCTGACGCCGAGTTCCGCGGCGACTTCGGACACGGTCGTGCCCGATGCCGCGCGCTCGCGCAGCAAGGCTTCTGCCGCGATCACCAGACGGGGCGCCGCCGCGCGAACCGGGTGCGCCAGTTCCTCGGCGTAGTTGTGCGGATGCCCGTGCAGGATCAGCGACAACAGGAATTCATCCAGCGACGCGGATGCACCCTGCGGGATCCGTCCGCCTGCAGCGCCGAGAGTGGCCACCATGCGCATGGCGTCCTGCCAGACCGGCTCGAAGGCTTGCGAGAAGGGTTGGAGCGTGAACCGGATCGATCTCTCCAGGGGATGACCCAGCCATCGCGCGCACATGCTTTCCAGTCGGTCTATTTCGACGCGCAAGGCGCTTTGCGCGAACGCCCGATCGAAACCCAGCGTCGTGCTCAGGCCGGGCGAGAGCGGCATCGTCTGCCCTGCGCGCCACGACGACGACCGGCCGCCCTGAACCACGCTCGCCGCGCCCGAAACTGCGGACATCATGAGCAGCAGGTTGGGAAACTCTCCCGCATCGATGCGCACCGGCGTCGAATAGCGCAGGCGCACGATGGGCTGGTCGCCGACGTGGATCACCGCAAGTTCGGCATCGACGTTTCGGACCGGCCCCTGGGGTGCCACCTTGTGCGGGCAATACACGCGGCCGACCGCGTCGATCGCTTCGTCCAGGTGGCGTGTTCGCACGAAGTCGTTTGACACGAATTCATGATGCATGCCGGGCCCGGAAGACGCAAGCGCGCGGCGGCGGCCGGTCGCGTCAGCGCTGCGCCTTGTCCTTCTGGTTCTGCGCCTCGATGCGTTCGCGCGCGTCCTGCCAGTCCGCATCGCTCCAGTGCCGGAGCTCGTAGAAGTTGCCGCCGGTCGCCAGCGCATTGCCGCCATCCATCATGATGCTCTGGCCCGTGAGCCAGTCGCACTGGCCGGGCGCCATCAGGAAGGCGGCGAGATTCTGCAGCTCGCTCATCTGGCCGGTGCGCGCCATCGGGTTGCCCGCCTTGCTGCGCGCGCCGGGCTCCTCGCCCGGGTTCAAGCGCTTGCTCATGCCTTCGGTCGGAATCTCGCCGGGCCCGACCGCGTTGAGCCGGATGCCGTGTCGCGCCCATTCGATCGCGAGCGACTTGGTCATCACCTCCACGCCGGCCTTGCTCATCGCCGACGGCACGACGTAGGGGCTGCCGTTGTCGACCCAGGTCACGATGATGCTCATGACGCTGCGGTACGGGTCGCCCGCCTTCCACTGCCCCGCCTTGGCCTCGGCGATCCAGCGCTTGCCGACGGCCTGGGTGACGTAGAAGCTGCCGTGGAAAACGATGTTGGCCACCGCGTCGAAGGCGCGCGGCGACAGGCTCTCGGTCGGCGAGACGAAGTTGCCGGCCGCGTTGTTGATGAGCCCGGTCAGGCCGCCCGATTGCCAGAGGGCCTCGACCATTTCCTCCACGCTCTGCGCATTGCGGATGTCGACGCCGAAGGCATCGATGCGCCGTTCCGGGAACTGCGTGCGCCATTCGGCCGCCGTCGCTTCGACCACCGCCTGGCGCCGGCCGCAGATCGCGACGTCGGCGCCCAGGCCCAGGAAGCGCTCGGCCATTGCCCGGCCGAGGCCGGTGCCGCCGCCGGTCACGAGGATGCGCCGGCCGGCCATGAGATTGCTTTGGTACATGAAGGTCTCCTTGTCTGGATGGATGAGGGCGTGCAGCCGCATCGTAGAGCCGCAGCCGCAAGTCGGTAAGCTCCGAAGTGACACCGCCCGAGGAAACCCCGACATGCCGAATTCGCCCCATCCCGCCTTCGCGCCGCTCGCAGGCGTGCGCGTGCTGAGCCTGGCGCTCAACCTGCCCGGCCCTGCCGCGCTGATGCGCTGCCGCGCCATGGGCGCCACCTGCCGGAAGTTCGAGCCGCCGGGCGGCGATCCCATGGGCCACTACAAGCGGTCCGCCTACGCCGCGCTGCACGAAGGCGTGCAGGTGGAAACGGCCGACCTCAAGGCCGAAGCCGGCCAGGCGCAGCTGCACCGCGCACTCGATGAAACCGATGTGCTGCTGACCTCCTTCCGTCCCTCGGCGCTCGACAAGCTGGGCCTCGGCTGGGCGGCGCTGCAGGCGCGCCACCCGGCGCTCTCGCAAGTGGCGATCGTCGGCGCCCCTGGCGCGCGCGCCGAGGAGCCGGGCCACGACCTCACCTACCTGGCCAAGAGCGGCCTCATCACCGGCACCGAACTGCCGCCGACGCTCTATGCCGACATGGGCGGCGCCCTGCTCGCGAGCGAGGCAGTGCTCAAGGCCGTGCTCTGCACCCGCGCCGCGCCGGGTGCGGGCGTGTACCTCGAGGTGGCGCTCAATGCCTCGGCCGACTGGCTGGCGCTGCCGCGCACCTGGGGCCTGACGCAGCCCACGGGCGCGGTCGGCGGCGCCCATGCGGGCTACCGCGTCTATGCCTGCGCCGATGGCCGCGTGGCGATCGCCGCGCTGGAGCCGCATTTCGCCGTGCGCCTGTGCGAAGCCGCCGGCGTGGCATCGCGCGACATGATGGCGCTGTCCACGCGCGAAGCCCTCGCGGCCTGGCTGCGCACGCGAACGCGCGCCGAGCTGGACGACATGGCCCGCGAACGCGACGTGCCGCTGCTCACGCTCGCCGACTGAGCCCGCCGCCTCAAAGCTTGATGCCCGCGCCCTTCACCGTCGGGCCGAGCACGCCCACCTGCTCCTTCACGAAGCTCTCGAAGCGCGCCGTGCTCTCGGGCTTGCCGACGATGCCGAGTTCGATCAGCTTCTTCTGCACCTCGGGCATCACCAGCACCTCGTTGCAGGCCGCGTTGAGCTTGCCGACCATGTCGGCTGGCAGCTTCGCCGGCCCGCTGAGCCCGAAGAAGTTCTCGAACACCAGCTTGGGCTGGCCGAGCTCCACCACCGTCGGCACCTCGGGCATGAGCGGCGAGCGCGTGGTGCCGGTCACCGCGATCGGCACCAGCTGGCCGCTCTTGAAGAACGGCACGTAAGCGGTGATGACGTCGATCCCGAGCGGGATCACGTTGGCGATCAGGTCGGTGGTCATCGGCGCGCCGCCGCGGTAGGGCACGTGCACCAGGTTGGCGCCGGTGGTCTTGCGGATCAGCTCGCCGTGGATGTGGCCGACCGAGCCCGGCCCGCCGGAGCCGAAGTCGAGCCGCCCTTCCTTGCGCGCCTTGGCGTCGAGATCGGCATAGCTGCGGATGCCCGATTCCTTGCTGGCCATCAGCACCAGCGGCGCCGAGCCCAGGTAGGCGATGTGCGTGAAGGCCTGCACCGGGTCGTAGGGCTGCTTCTCCAGCGTGAAGGGTCCGAGCGCGATCGGCGTCGTGTTCGAAAGCATGAAGGTGTAGCCGTCGGCCGGCGCCGCGGCCACCAGTGCGCCGCCGATGGTGCCGCCTGCGCCGGGCTTGTTGTCCACCACCACCGGCTGGCCCAGCTTCTTGCCCAGCTGCTCGGCCATCACACGCGCCAGGATGTCGCTCGAGCCGCCGGGCGGAAAGGTCACGATGATCTTGATCGGCTTGTCGGGCCACTGGGCGAAGGCCGGCAGCGCGAGCGCGGCGCCGCCGGCGGCCAGGAGCTGGAGCGCGCCGCGGCGCGTGGGGCGGAGGGTGTTGGTCATATGCTCCTCAAGCAAAAGCGATGCCCGCACCGCAGGGGGACCGCTCTCGCCGGAGAAGCTGCACGCTCAGAGGGTCGGCAGGCGAAGCTCGGCAAGCGCACGCTCGAAGCGCAGCAGCCAGATCCGCGTCGGCCGCTCCAGGTCGCTGCCGCGCGTGATGCGCGCGCCGACCACGCCCGCCGGGCAACCGCCGACGATCGCGCCGGCGGCGTTCACGGTGCAGTCTTCCATGCTGCCGGCCACGCGCTGGCCGTTGGCGTCCAGCAGCATGGTGCCGAGGCCGAAGTCGTTGTCGTTGACCAGCGCGAGCGTGTTGCCGTCGACCAGCGTCAGCCCTTCCGCCTTCTCGGCCAGCCAGCCGAGCGTGTTGAGGTCGAGCAGCTCGGTCTTGCGCATCGGCACCACGGTCGACCAGTTGGCAGCGCCCGACACGGCCTGCGTGATGCTGCTGATCTCGAGGTTGTGGTCCAGCGCCGCGATGTCGGTCGCGTTGGCCGGAATCTCGACCAGCATCAGCTTGTTGAACACCTTGGCGTCGCTCTTGCGCGCGCCCTGTTCGATCACGATGAACCGGCCGCCGCCCAGGCTCACCATGTCGCCGAGCTTGGCGTTGCCGGTGCGGTCCTTGTCGTACTGGCTGCCGTCGATCGGATAGGCGTAGAGCTTCGAGGTCTCGGTGGCCGGGTCGAACTCGAGCCAGCGCGCGAACTTGGCGATGTGGCGCACGTCGGTGCTGGCGCCGCCGGGTGATGTGGCCTTGATGGACTTGCCGGCACCATCCCTCGGATCGATCGGGCTCTGCAGGAAGCCGTGCAGCTTGCCGCTCGCCGTGTCGAGCGCGAGGCCCTCCATGCCGCGGTTGGGACGCCGCTGCGCCAGCACCAGGGGCAGGTCGGCAACGCCGGCGCCGGGGCCGTACTTCTTCTCGACCACGCCGGTGGCGATGTTGATGCGCGCGATGAAGGGACCGTATTCGTCGCTGGTCCACAGCACGTTGCGGGCCTTGTCGAGCACCATCGTTTCGGGATCCAGGCCGTTGGCGTCGAAGTTGGCCTTGGCGGCATCGAACACGTAGTTCTCGGTCAGCGGCGTCTCGCCGGTGGCGCCGACGCCCGACTGCGGCGGCAGGCCGGTGAGCTTGCGCGCGGCGTCGAGCCTGAGCGCAGTGCTCGACTGCAGCACCGCGCCGTTCTTGCCGACGGTGACGACACCGAAGCTCGGTGCGAAGGACGGCGCCGGGAACACCTTGCTGATGTCGGTGCGGGCGGTGCCCGGCACGGGCGCCGTCGGGCCGTCGCCGTTGGGGCCGCGGTCGGTGATGGCGTAGAACTCCAGCGCGCCGTCGGCTGCCATGCCCTTGAAGGCCAGGCCCGAACCGTAGGCCGGCAGGAAGCCGTCCGCGAATTCGGCGCGGGTCTTCTCGTTGCTGCCTTCGTAGGGCACGTAGAACTTCTTGTCGGCCTGCAGCTGGTGGCGCGTGACGCTCACCGCGATGCTGCCGAGCGCATTGGTCTGCGTGGCCGCTTCGGTCACGGCGGCGCCCAGCTGCGAGGCCAGCGTGCTCTCGAAATGTTCGCGCGCCAGCAGGCGGCGGTTGGCATCGACCATGCGCGCACTGTACGGGCTCGGCAGGGCCGCGAGAAGGCTTGCGAGCTTGGCATTGAAAGCGTCGCCTGCGGCGTCGAAGTCGAGCGCGCCGGCCACCAGCGCCGCCTTCAGCGCGGCCGTGAGCTTGATGCCGTTCGATGGATCGCCGTCCTCATCGAAGCTTTGCAGCGCGAACAGGCGATTGACCACCTTGTCGGCCTTCACGCCCGCTGCCGTGGCCTGCAGATTGGCCAGCGTGAGCGGCGTGACCGTGGCGCCGCAGGTCGCGCTGCCGAGTTCGAGCGCGCCGAGGCTGAAGCGCACCGTGTCGCCTTCCTTGCAGACAAATTCGCCCTTGGCGCTGGTGGCGGCCTTGGCGGCGGTGCCGGCCACGTAGTCCAGGCCTTCCACGGCCGCATCGAGGAAGACGCCGGTGACGCTCTTTGCTGGCGGTGGCGGCGTGCCACCCCCCACCGGCGGCAGCGTGAAGCCGCCCCCGCTTCCTCCACCGCCGCATGCCGTCACCACCACGCCGGCAGCCATCGCTGCCAGCCAGCCCATCCTCGATTGCTTGTTCATTCTTGTTCCTGGTGTTCGGCCCGCGCACTGCGCGTGAGCCCCGGCGATTAAGGCGAAAGTTTGTGACGCAGCGGTGAAGCCAACGGCCGTGCCGGACGCGCGCCTGCCCTCGCCGGCCGCTAGGCGAGCGGGCCTAGAACGCTTGCGTCGCCTTGCCCGACGCCGATCTGCGAACTAATCTGCAAGTGGGGGCGGGCCCCCGCCCGCCCGGGAGAGCCGCCATGTATGAACGCATACTCGTCGCCACCGACGGTTCCGAACTCTCGGAGCTGGCCGTGACCAGCGCGATCGACCTGGCCATCCTGATGAACGCCGAGCTGGTTGCCGTCAAGGTGGTGCACCACTACCCCACCAGCTACTTCGAAGGCTCGCTGCTCCTGAGCCAGATGGAAGTCTCGCGGCTGCAGAAGCAGGCCGATGCCGAAGCGCAGCGCGTGGTCGATGTGGTGAAGGAAAAGGCGCAGGCCAAAGGCGTCAAGAGCACGCAAGCGGTGATCATGAAGTCCGAGCTCGTGTCCGAGGCCATCATCGAGGCCGCGCGCGTCCACAAGAGCGACCTGATCGTGATGGCCTCGCACGGCCGCCGCGGCTTCAAGCGCCTGCTGATGGGCAGCGAAACGCTGCACGTGTTGACGCACTCGCACACGCCGGTGCTGGTGCTGCGCTGATCAACGCGCCGCGGCGTCGCGCTGCCGATCCTCGCGCTTGTGCGCCAAGTAGGTCGCGAGGTCGACTTCGTGCAGTTGCGCCGGGTATTGTTCGACGGCCTCGAACCAGCGATGCAGGCGCTTCTCCGCCCGCTCCGGCGCCGGTACCTCGACGCCGGCCAGGTAAGCATCGAGCGTGAGGAAGTAGCGCATCGCGTTGCGCTCCATCAGCCCGCGCAGGCCGCGGATGTATTCGGGTTCACCGTTGGGCGTCTTGCCGACCACCGTGAACCCCACCTTGTGGCTGCCGAAGGTCGCGAGGTAGGCCATGGTGGCGTAGCGCGCCATCATGTTGTGGTCGTAGGCATAGCCGAAGTGCAGGAAGGTCTGGCGCTCGCCGAGCGGCGTGGCTTCGAGCATCACGCGGTAGCGGCTGGTGCCGAACGGCCCCGTGTCGGCGGACAGGTCGACCGCCAGGTAGTCGCGCGTGGCGCTGGCGGTGCGATGGACGAAGGGGAGTTCGAAGGCCTGCTCCACCGGCTTGTCGTAGCGCCGCACGACGCTGAGCGTGAGCACGTCGCCCTCCGGCTGCCGCGCCACGCGGCAACGCCGGTTGTTGATGTGCAGGATCAGCATCTCGCACCACTGCGAGGCATTGCCGAGCGCAGCGCGCACATCCTCGAGCGGGTGATCGACCAGCGCGTAGACATCGCCCTGGAGTCCGTTCTCCGTTTCGGCCGATTCCAGATGGATGGGCCGGCGCAGCGGGCTGCGTGCGAGTTGGCCGGCCAGCTTCTGGTGCAGCGCCCGCAAGCCCTGCGCGGAGCCGGACTCCGGCGGGCCTGCATGCGCGCCAAACGCACACGCAGTCAGCGCGATCCACAGGCCCATGAGAGACCCACAGCGCCGCGGAGCGGCCCAAAAGCTGTTCATGTGCGACACCATACACGGCCTGGCCTCAGCCGCCGGCGGCCTGGAGAGGCTCAGCGTGCCTTGCGCACCGGCTTTCCGCGCCCGGCACCGGTATCGCGCGGCGGCAGCCCCGTGTGCTGCGTGAGGATGCGGCCCTTGACGGGCTGCACCGGCTTCAACGCGACGGTTGTCGAGTTCTTGCGCCGCGCGCTCTGGTAGCTGCCGTCGGTCAGCGGCTGGTAGGTCGGGATCAGGTGGTGCTTGCCGTTGCCGATCAGGTCGGCCCGGCCCATCTTCTTCAAGGCCTCGCGCAGCAGCGGCCAGTTGTTGGCGTCGTGGTAGCGCAGGAAGGCCTTGTGCAGGCGGCGGCGCTTGTCGCCGCGCACGATGTCCACTGTCTCGCTCTCGCGCGTGATCTTGCGCAGCGGATTCTTGTTGGTGTGGTACATCGTCGTCGCAGTGGCCATCGGCGACGGATAGAAGGTCTGCACCTGGTCGGCGCGGAAGCCGTTCTTCTTGAGCCAGACCGCGAGATTCATCATGTCCTCGTCGCTGGTGCCCGGATGGGCGGCGATGAAGTACGGGATCAGGTACTGCTTCTTGCCCGCTTCCGCACTGAACTTCTCGAACATCTGCTTGAACTTGTCATAGCTGCCGATGCCGGGCTTCATCATCTTGGTGAGCGGGCCCTGCTCGGTGTGCTCGGGCGCGATCTTCAGGTAGCCGCCCACGTGGTGCTGCACCAGCTCCTTCACGTACTCGGGCGACTGCACGGCCAGGTCGTAGCGCAGGCCGGAGCCGATCAGGATCTTCTTGATGCCCTTCAACGCAC
>Ga0307515_10000429_pt1 | contig 101198 bp, 121 predicted proteins | sample 17_EM_MG_FD_194513 | JGI IMG/M metagenome (GOLD analysis project Ga0307515, IMG submission 194513) | Populus trichocarpa ectomycorrhiza microbial communities from riparian zone in the Pacific Northwest, United States - 17_EM | ecosystem: Host-associated > Plants > Roots > Unclassified...
TTAATATTTTGCGATTAACAGTAGGATATCTAAATGCGACCATAAATAGAAAAACCCGAAACACAGAACCGGAGATTGGAACCGACGGGTCTAGCCAAGCCCGGCAAAACCCGCGGGTTGACGGTTACGGGTCCGGGTTTGGCCCGCCAAGACGCTGCGGGTCGGGTTTTTGGACGGTTCTGGAACTGAACCGAACCGTTATTCCTGTCCGAACCCGGACCGCTGGCGGGTTACCCGGACCCGTTGCTAACACTAATTTGGCCACAGCATTGCGCCTGGGTCTCCGACTGTTTCTTCTCGCCATTTCGAAGCTAATGGATGAGGTGTGTTGAACGAATAGCAAAAGAGGTAGCAGGATGAAGGGAGAGTGTCCTGCGGAGTGCACTCGTCATAGTATATGTATCTAGTTGGGGTCCGGATCTTCGACATGCGTCAGTGAATCTCCATTAAATTACACTGGAGTAAGATTTTGATCTAGATCTCTATAACCGGAATTCTAATCTCCGTGACTTTGTTTTCGCTGGACGAAGACGGTGATCCAGGTCTCCGTAACTTAGTTCCCGCTGGATGATGACTTTGATGCAGATCTCCATAACCTAAATCCAGCTAGGCGAACACTTAGATCTCCATAACTTTGTTCCCGCTTGACGAAGACTTTGATCCAGATCTCCATCACCTAAATCCCGCTAGGCGAACACTTAGATCTCCATAACTTTGTTCCCGCTGGACGAAGACTTTGATCCAGATCTCCATCACCTGATTTCCGCTAGACGAGCTTGATCTAGATCTCCATACTCTTATTTCCACCGGATGAGCCTCACAGGCCACTGGTAGTGATGCACAAACCATTGGATAACAATGGGATATGATTGATATGGAAGAGATACGATATACAGGTAGGGAAAGGATATCCACGTGACGATATCCAAACGACAATAAACGAGTAAACACAATAAAACAGCCAACAGAATACCACCCAAATAACAGATAAATGGCCCCAAGTTACATGACCGGCAGGAAAACCTAATAAAAACCCACGAAATACCTTCCACATGACATAAACAGTGGCCCTTGATACATGACCAGCGGACGACCAAACGAATGCCTGCAGAATAACATCCAATAATAATAACCCAAAAGACACATGAACCAATTCAAAAACCGACAGTCTATACCACTAGCCAGAGGAGGTTCATCAACCGGGTGAATGCTGCTGACTGCAGTCAGCAAAAGATCCGCCTAACTGAGGCCAGAAGCCTACCTCCATCGGCATCGGGCGCAGCCTGCTGCAACTTAAGGTGGACCGGATTTGGGATATCTTCATCCCAGGTAAGTTTGAGCCAAGTCGAGAAGTCCTGGTCCCGCTCGACAAAGACGATTTTCTCCCAAGGCATGGACTGTGGAAGCCCACTGGACTTATATAATAGGGAGATGTACCTCGCACCAGGCCAGCCCAAAAGACTCACGTCCTGCAACTTCGGCTCCCGGATAGTCCCATGTGACCACCAGAAATCCAGAATCCGCGTAGTATCCTCATCATCCTTGCGGTATCTGACACAGTTGGCGACATCAATTGCGTGGTGGTGCCAGATCGGCCAACTTTGTGCTACCCATTATGCCGGTGGGTTGTGATGATCCAAACCCTGCAACCCGCCACCCAAGAATCCACCCAGGGTGTCTGCCACGGCAGGAGGGCGAACCAGAAGAGGGCGAACAGGAGGAGGGCGAACAGGAGGAGGGCGAACAGGAGGAGGGTGAACAGGAGGAGGGCGAACAGGAGGACTTCCAATGATAGGAGGGCGAACTCCGGGAGTTGGTTAGGCCGCGGGAGTAGGATCGGCGTCGGGAGTGGGATCGGCTGTGGGAGTAGGATCGGCGGCGGGAGTAGGATCGACCGCGGGAGTGAGAATGGAAGAGTCAGGAGTCAAGGGATCCTGTTGTCCAGAGGGTCCCGGTTGTCCGGGAGGCCCAGAGGTTGTTGGTTTCTTAGGGGTTGGCCCGGGGGTGTCATCGGTTCTCTTTCTTTTCCGCTGGCTCTTTTTGGCCCACTCCTCCAAGATGTGCATCAGTGCCCACCAGACAGCATCCTCCCTGCGTTGACCATCCAAACCTTTGCTACTTCTTTCTTTGGCTCCACGTTTCCACACACCACGGAACAGGGCACATATGGCAAATCCAATGACAACCTCGTCAGTCACTGTCCAGAAGTCTGCTGACCCCAAGGGATTCTGCTTTGTCGTTCCAACATTCCGGCATTCCAACGCTCGTAATCGGTCCTCGGCGTGCCTCTGGGCTGCATCCCATTGTGCCATCGCATCTGCAGACGGCGTCTGGACTACGAGCTATGACGATGTGACTTTCATGGTTGGGAGTGTGTGTTGCGTTGTCGTCTAGACAGTCAGTTTCATTACATTGGCTAGATTCCGGATTGAGGACTTACAAGTTCTGTCGCCAACTCGTTTCGAGAGCACAATCGCAACGACTCGAGGGCTCTGGGATCATCGTCCTCAGACGGATCGTTGTCATCCTCGCCCCGTTGATCTGGCCGAACAGGTTCCTTTCCTTTACCGGTGCTGGCTCCCTTGTGTTGTCCACCGCCCTTCGAATTGCCATTGCCGTCGTCATCATGTTCATCATCAGAAACATCGCAGTGCCGAAGCGCCATTTGCTGTTCCGTATTTTCCAGCCACCAGCGACCCAATGTCTCTACTGCCCACCAGATGAGATCCTCTCCACACCTAAGCGAGACGATGTCATTGATATCTTCCCAAGTGGCTGCTCTGGAGTAGATCTTGGCTACCGAGCCAAGTCGAGGGGTATGTTGTGAGAACGTACTCAGGGCCTCCGTCACGTCTTCGTGGAACCGTCCGGTGCCCTCGGCAGTGGTGACCATTGTGAGCGCCCTGGTGTTGAACCAAATTTCTTGAATGTACAGTCGGCAGATCTTCAGCATTCCTTCGTCCACTCCGAGGATGGCTTCTGCCATAGCCGGCGGCATGTCATACACATCGCATCTTCTGAGAGACCAGTATCTCTATACGGCGGTCATGTATATTCCTCTAGATGCCCAATAATACTTACTAGGAAACCATCCACTGTCTCCCGGCTGATATAGGGTATATAATCATCCTCCTGATCCTCGTGGTCCTCGTCCTCGTCATCCTCGTCCTCTTCTGTCTCCTCCACTGGCTGTTTGTCCTTCGGCTGCTGCTTCAACTCCTGCTCCTGCTCCTCATTGCTCTCGCTATCATCCGAGATGGTAATTGCCTTCATCACTTTTGGCATCGGGACATGGATCGAGCCACCGGTTTTGACCTTGGCCAACCCCGGCTTGCCCTTTGCAGGCCCACCAGTCTTAATATTCTCGTGGTCCTTCTTCGACTGGTGGCCTCCAGGGTGCTTGGGGTTCCATTGCTTGGGTTTATCAGTCAGTGACGCCACTGTATATAGGCTGTAACAATGTAACCTGCCTTGGTAACCCCTGGTCTGGTTGTGACCATAATTTGGTGGTGAGTTTGATCACATAGACAGGGTGAGATCGGGAGCTTTAGGATCAGAGGTCGGAGGTTTGGGTGTGGAATCGGTCTGGAAGTGGTAGAATCGGTACTGTCAGAACGTCAGTCGTCTGGGGTGCGAATGTGGAGCTCGTGAAGTGTAAGGAAGATGGAGGAAATGGGTGCGATGGCTAGAGATAGTCTCTATATATACTACTGAGCAGCTGCGACTGTGGGCATATGGATAGTAAACTCGATCTAGGAGAATTTCCTATGAACTTCCCAACTTCCATCGTTATACCAATTCTGTATCGCTAGTGGAACAATGAAACCCGCTGGAACTGGCATCTCTGATAGATATGTTGATAAGAAGAGCCGGTTGATTGATTTCCGCGCTTCTGGTAGATGAGAGAAGGCCTTTGGTGATCTTTGAGACTCGCAATAGTTGATGGTCGTCAACATCCTTTGGACAAAGAGAAGGTTGAGAACTAGCTGACGTCAGTCTGCCATGCACGTGCACCCACACCCAGATATGCCGCTGGTACCCGTAGCTAACCAAGGCAAGCCGTCAGCATTCTCCGACTGCTAGACCTATCTCATCCACCAGGATCGAGTCTATCGTCAAACTCTATATGCATCTTCAAACGTTACATGCATCGTCAAACTTTATATGGATTGTCAAACTTTATATAAACAAAGGATAAACTGATCGACATGATGGCTCTTCTTTGTTCAAGGATTCCATTATTCAACGCACTCTCTGACCTTCTGACAGATCTCGAGCGCTTTTTCTATAACCACTTCACCAGATGTACTGCCATTGACCCATTCCTCAGCATTCTTTGTGCAGGAACGGGCGACTTAGTAAGTGAATTCATTCAACGGACCGCAAACACCCTCTAACTATTTGGCAGACCCCGAGCCATGCCACCAGCACGGAGCCAACGGATAAGTGCCCCAGACGCACTCGAATGCCCATATCCTCACTGCATGAGGATGATTGTCCGGCGGGGAAACCTTAGACGCCATCTGCGAATCCACCATCAGGGTCAGCCGCCGCCACCCGCCAGCCATCGACAAAGCCACCCATCGTCGGAAGTTGCAAGATCACTCAGACTGTCTCCAATAGCAACCAGCATCCCAGCACATGGCTTTTCGGGCTCTCTGGACGTCAATCGCGCGATTCCAGCATTCGTCCTATCGTCCTGCTCTTGCTGAACCGCTGCCTCTGCGTCTTCAACTCGCTTTTTTGCCCCAGCGGTTTCTCTCTCAACATAATCCTCAATCCATTTCTCTGTCTCTTCATGGCTTAAGAAGTGCGTTTCTCGTCGTTTCTCCGCCGCAAGCTTCTTTTTGGATCTCAAGCTGCGCAATGCCCCAAGTGCTCGGACTGGGTCTGCTTCCATGCTGCTCTTGCCTTCATTCGCATGATGATGTCGTTGGGTTTACCGCCTTGTCAATTTGCCGTATCTGCCCGCAGGAAGTGGCGAAAAGTTCTTCTTTGGAGTATTGACCATTGTAGTTTGCGTGGACTTTGTTGTTGGGCGAGATGTTGGATGTTGCAAGTTATGGACAATATGGAGGCAAGCTGCGTCTTTTATGTCAAGGTTGGTACATTTACTCATCATGAACAAAGCAAAATCTCCCTCTTGACTGTCAATTAATCAGGAATAGTGATGCTAACCGTACAACATGACATGATTGTTAGCGTCATTTTCAAGTAATATCCCGGGGATCATTTGAGACAAACATCAGCAGATGTCTTTTTCGTCGAACAACATCATAGTAATATCTAGCGATCAGGCGATTCCGGCGGTCGTACACCGCAGTTTATCACTGTTACAAAACAAACAACATCAGACCGACTTTTTGCAAATCGCGGGGTGGTGGAAAACCCCTGCAACTTGCTGCCATACTCAGTAGGATTCATCTTGAGCATAACGATCATGTTGGCTGCTACTTATTTCATTCTGGCAAGAAGCTGACTATATATTCCTCAGGGCTTCCCACTTCCTCTCGTTATCATCTTCCTCTCCTATTCCTCACCAGCTCATCATGGATACACAACCACCTCCGCCAGGTGAGAGCGGATCGAATACCGGCCGATTGGCAGGCGCTACATCAAATATGGACATTTTTGGCACACAACAATAGTGCAGACACAAGTTAGTTCACCACAACGCTGCCAATGCAGCCACCAAACATATGACCCAGGATGCCCATTTAAAAATCGTCCGCAAGACTGGATGCAGCAAAAATAAGAAGCAGCCTGCAGTGGAATGTGAGTATATCCATATCGAGGCAAAGAGCGGTCAATTGACCATATAACGTACAGCGCGTGTCCGTAGAGAGCTACGTAACAAATTTATCGCTGCCCGGAACAGGAAGCCTCCATGGTCGACAAAGGAATTTGTCTGCACAGTCCGCGATATCGAACATCATGATGAAGTCAGCTCTGGGATTTTCGCAGATGAATTTCCTGATAAGCATCCCCATGAGTGGATGAAGCAGGCTTTAATCACCTTAGAGGAGGCTACGGAAGCGTATATGGTAGAGGTAACAGCCAAAGTTCATTGTTAGATGCAGCATCCAATGTCTTGTAGGTTTTCAACATGTCTGCAACTATGGCAAGGCAAAAAGGTCGGGTGCAGCTGGAACAGTCCGACATGCGCCTGGCGTTGAATATGGCAAAAATGGCCAAAGAAGGCTCTTCGCGCCGCAATGGAGGAAACGAAATACCTCATCAAGAAACCACTCACCGAGGTCCGAGAAGAGAAGCTGCGGGGTGTTGAGTTTCCTGGGCATAAAAAGGTGAAGGCTGCAATACAAAGACACCCGGCAATGCTTCGTCAAAACCAAACGTCCGGCTGCCTTCCTTGCCAAAATGGCATCGCATAGAATCTGCAGACTCGCTGGAGATGCAAAGGAACAGGTGCACCTCCACCCGACTGACGCAGTGAGCCGACCCCAGAGCCGACTCCACCACTGCCCGGCCCGCCACCCGCCCCAACCGGTAACACTTCCGCAGTTCAACCTTTCCAAATCGTCTATTTGCCGGCCGGATATAAGCATTCGCATACAGCTCTTCCCTGTGCGGAATGTTTGGATGATGAGGATACTGAGCACGATACCGATTTTGATTCAGATATGCTGACTGATGAACATTTGTACACTCTCTGTGGTGTGGTAATGCAGCTAATCTTCATTTTGTAGACAAGAGCAGCGGGTTGAGCAATCCTGCAACTGGTGACGAGCATTGAGTGCATGACATGGGATTTTGGAGTTTATTATCATACATATCTATATAATATTAAAGAACAACGTAGTGATCAAGAAGAAAGTAAATAAAAACGCCAGAAAGGCAGCCAAAACAATGTGAATGATGGACTGTGCCAAATTAAATGATTGCATATTGTGGATACAGCCATGGCGAAATGAGCGTCAACGGAGCGTCAAGGATTTTTGGTCGTGCGTCCAGGGAAATCACACCTCCGATAGGTTGTAGTTAGTCATAAAGGAATTTTTGGCTCACTTTTTAGGCAAAACAGATTGCAATACCCTCCCTGCCCCATCATGAGAATGAGCGTCAATGGAGCGTCAACGAAGCGTCAATGATTTTGGGTAATGCGTGCTGGGAAATCACGCCTCCGATAGGTTGTAGTCAGTCATAAAGGCATTATTGGCTGCCTTTATAGGCAAAACAGATTGCATTACCCTCCCTGCTCCATCATGAAAATGAGCGTCAACGGAGCGTTAAGAATTTTTGGTCATGCGTCCTGGGAAATCACGCCTCCGATAGGTTGTAGTCAGTCATAAAGGCATTATTGGCTGCCTTTATAGGCGAAACAGATTGCAACACCCTCCCTGCCCCATCATGAAAATGAGCGTCAACTGAGCGTCAACAATGTTTGGTCATGCATCCTGGGAAATCACGCCTCTGATAGGTTGTAGTCAATCTTAAAGGCATTATTGGCTGACTTTATAGGCAAAACATATTGCAATACCCTCCCTGCCCCATCATGAAAATGAGCGTCAACGGAGCGTCAACGATTGTTGGTCAGGTATCCTGGGTCATCTGCAGGGCGACAGGTTGCCCATTGTCATAAACTGATTATTGGCTGCCTTTACAGGCAAAAGTGAAAGTGAAATGCTTCCTGCCCCATCTTCAAAATGAGCGTCAACAGAGTGTCAATGATTGTTGGCCTGCCATCATGGTTAATCACAACGCGATGTGGCGGTTATTGTCTATATACATCGTTATGACTGTTATTATACACTAGAAGGCTCAAGAATACTTAGTGGTTGCTCTGTGAATGAAATGAGTTGTTACTGTCCCGGAGGATGTGGCTAGAATATCCCGTACATATCTGCCTATAAAGGCTGCCATGTCCTTCTTTATGGATGCTTGTGATCAGGCACCACTCATATTACCGAAGATGCAAGACCAAATATCGTTGACGCTCTGTTGACGCTCTGTTGACGCTCATCCTCAGGTTGTGGTTGGGCGCGTGAGTATGCTTGTTTTGCACATCAAGGTGGCTAATACGTCGAGCATGAACCGTGACATACCAATGTTAATATTTTACGATTAACAGTAGCATATCTGAATGCAACCATAAATGTGAAACCCGAAACGCAGAAGCAGAGATTGGAACCGACGGGTCTAGCCAAACCCGGCCAAAGCCGCGGGTTGACGGATACGGGTCCGGGTTTGGCCTGCCAAGAGTCAGCTGGTCGGGTTGTTGGACAGGTCTGGAACTGAACCGACCCGTTTTTGCGGTCCAAACCCGGACTGCTGGCGGGTTACCCGGACCCATTGCTAACACCAGCCACGGTGCCTGCTTGATTCCGGTGCAGTTTCCATTGCTCTCGTTGTCTGCGCCTTGCTCACTAACACCTTGGCTGGCGGTTCATGGGTTTTCCGCCTCTGGTAGATTACTCCATCTGAAAAAAGGTATTTCGTGGCTTCTTGCCGAAATCGCTGCATTCTCTTTAGAAGTGTTCTTTCCAGCCACTTCTAGTTCCTGAGAAATTCGCCTATCTCCTTCCATCTCCCTCTCAATTCCTCCAGCAGTCTCAACCCAACAAATAGTTCGTATGCACTCTCCCTCCTCTTTCATTCCAGTCCTTATTGCACCAGTATTCGCCGTAGGCTCGCTTCGATTCTTTCCTCTAGATTCTTCTCCTCTTCAGGCTCACGCTTCCCTTCCCCTCAAGGCCGATGTGAGAGGCCATCAGGACCTGCATTCAGTGGCCTTAGAAGGTGTTTCACGTTGAAGTTGAACAGTTGTGTCGACGCAATCTGGTGGATTATTAGTGCTCCTGGCTGGTCGTTGGCGGGCAGGTTTAGTTGATGGATGAATATCTTAGCAACTGTCTCCACGACGAATCTGACCCCATATACGTAGTTTTGAAACTTCTTAAGAGACTTCGTCAGTCCACTGCACTTAGCATTCCCTGGGTCATATCTCTTCTCGGTTTTGTTCCAGAGCCCTCGTTCATAGCGACACAGGTGCCGGTCAATGTGTTTGTCTTCCTGCTGCGCGATCGCCCTCCACCCCGCCAAGCCGGCGTCAACTCACACAACTATACACCCAACGCTGTCGCAAACGTCTAACGTCTTCAATGCAGGAGCATTACAGAGAGCCTTCTTCGAGATTGCCATAGCTTCCTGTTCCTCAGTCTCCAATTGAACCTCGATGTCCTTCCTCAAGATCAGGAACAGGGTCCCGCCACCATTGCATACTCACGGATCCATGATCAGTAGTAAGTGCAACTCCCTCGAGATGCCCTGCACTCGGTATGATTCTCGCATCAGGGCCAATCCCACCCCTGGTCTACCTTCGTCACTTGCAGCCATCTTCCTGCTTCCCCACAGGCAAACCCGACCATTGTTACCCCATTCCAGCACCAGTCAGATTACTCTCCAGATGTGGTGGCTCCAGCTCTCTCCACATCGGCAAGTACGTTATCGAGGTTCTGGAGCTGTTCCATAACATACCTTTGAATCCAACGCAGCCCTTCCACCTCCTCTTCTCCGTAGCAACACTTTGGGCTTTTCACTCCAACATCATCGATGAATATGTCCGTGATTGGTATCAGGTGAGCGTTTAGTATTTTCCGAGATACTCTGACAGATTCTGATACTGGATTGGTAGCTCTCTGTACCAGTCTGCGCGGCTGATACATGCCTTGTGTAGTCGGGAAGGCCATATAGTCCCTGCTATCCTGATGCAATATTCTTTGGTCATACCCAGAGTGAGGGTCAATCAGTGAAGATGTGGGCAGTCTGGCAAAGGCTTTGGAAAATACTTTCATGTTACGTGGTATCCCGGTGTCTTCCGGTGTATGCCCATTCGCACCCACAGCTCAGATGATAAAGCAGTACTTCACATTCTTCTTTGGAACTAAGAAGTGAGCGTTCCTGTAGGGGCCCCAAGCAGGCTCCAATCGGCCCTGCCGAACCATCTCTTCTATCATCGCTTTGTCCACGGCAATGACTTTCTTCGGTATGCACAATAGATGGTCCTTCCAGACCTTGTGACTGGACTCCAGCCAGATACAGGGGGGTAGCTCGAGCTCGTCGCAGATCGTTTCCAGTCCCTCTGCTGTCCATGAGAGAGTGTACTTTCCATTCGATAGCATACCCAGGAGCGCTTCGATTTCCTTTAGCCTTAATATGCTCCCGATCCGTCGCTCTCGTGGTCTCTCAAGTGTCAACCTTCCCCCTCCTGTTCCGCGGGAGAATTTGGAAATAAACCACTCGTCACAGTGGCCTGCTATTGTGAAGGCCCGGGCGATAGCACTTCCTCTCCACTCGAGTCCGGCATCTGGTGTACTTCCATCTCCCAGGAGAAGAGACTTCACTTTCTGGGCAATACATACGTAGTGGGCATGCACCCAGGCTACATTTGAATTCTCGTCTAAGTTGCACTTCGCCGAATCTAGGTACAAGGAAAATTGATGTATCTGACTAAGTTTCAGAGCAATGCCATTGGTAGAAACCCTCGCCAAGGTCATGGATTCTCTCCTGGTTACCCTCCTTTTCTTCACCAGAGCCTCTTCTCCCATCGCCCACCCGTCTGTTACCATCCTCGTACCCTGCTCTCTGACTACCGGTCATTCCTCCTGTTCCCACTGAACTTCCCAATTCATGCCTGTTCCCATTAGTTTCCTCACCACCTTCAATTGCCCCCCTTCTCTGACTGACTGTTTCCCTTCCTTAAACCTTTCCTTCTCTTTCCTGTTGTATAATCCTTCCACTTTCCATGCACGCACCCTCTTCCTATCAACCAACTCCTTCTCTTCTCCTTTTCTACCATTTGAGCCCTCCTCATTCCCATCATTCCCACCAGAACTCCCCAACCTCTTTCCTTCGCAGTGCCGGGCCCAATCGTTCCTACATGCCCTTACCTTACATAGAGGTATACGTTTCCCGAGCTGCTTGCGAATCCATCCCTCTTGTCTCCCTGCAAGGTAACAACAATCATCACCTGCTCTGACCCATCGATGGCTGGGATGGCGATGTCGCAAGTGCCATTGTCCAGGATCCTCTCACCCTGTCGAGCATATGTTTCCCAGGGGCGACCTAAGATGACCTGTTCAGATCCAAATTTTGCTAAAAAGATAGGCACGAAAATGATGATACCATGGACGTTGACAGGCACAGACCGTGCCACCGTCGTCATATCAGACCGATTGCGATCGGCAGTGCTTATCCTCCAGTCAGGATGTTTCCACCCCATGTTCAACTGCCTGGCAACGCCTTTACTCCTCACCCAGATGTCAGATCCACCATTGATGAGCATGGGAAGTTCGTGCCTGTGTATCATTTCAATGATGTGTGGGGCGACACTGCCATACAGGAATTTGATGTATCAGGCGTGATCTTTCAGGCCGGAGAAGGCAGAACTGTGAGCAATTCCTATTTTCTTTGGTGTACCCAGGGTCCTGGCAGCAACTAGTTTGTTTTGGGAACTGAGACCATTTTAGCCTGGGGTACCAGTCAAAAGGTCAATTCACCAATATCTCTCTCCTGACTAGCTAGGATGGTATAATCCAGTTGGCTGCTCCCGAGGGCTTCGTAGTTTCTGGTATCCAGGGCTGGTGCATGCTTCTGTGGCACTGTCCAAGCCTCTGGGGTCTTTGATGTCGTGTTTTCAAGGCGGTCCACCTCGGCCGGTTGTTTGCAGAATGCTACCACTTCCCTGATACTTCGCGTTTCCTGGGTACCAGCAGTTGTTGAAAACTACAGAGCCGTTTCCTGAATACGTGCCCATTTGTCATCATCCCTGGTCACCTCATCTGTCCTCTTCCATCTCCTATCCATGAAGGCATATCCTGCCTACCTGCACACAACTGCCATCTTTTTCTCTCTCCCTTCCTTGTCCAAACACGTGTCTCTCTCCTCCTGCATCTTACTTTCCTCCTCTTCCTCCACCCTGCTGTTGCCTTGCCCCTCTTCTTGCTCTTCATCCTCATTGCTCATGTGGTTGATCCGATCTTCATTACTGTCTTCATTACGGTCCATACCTGTAGACCAACCACAGTTGTACCGATCAATTTCTGACAGTTTTTGGACAATCCCTGAGCAATTGGCAGGCACCTGAGCACTGGCCCTCTAAAACAGCTAAAATCTTGCAAGGTGCTGCAGCTGAGACGGCTGTGGTCCAGCGGTAGTGGCTACTCCCCCTCCATGCTGCCTATGTCTAGCAACTTCCCAGGTGTACTCCCGCATTGACAAAAACCTTCTCTCTGGTCAATAGTGGGATATCTCATCTCCATATCCTCCTCTTGGTCCTAGGGTTAGTCTTCCACAGTCAGTGAGGTGGACTATTCCTGTTCCCTGGTTGGTGCGCACATGAAGACAGAATGTGCGGATGTGTCCTAGCTCAGCACAATAGATACAGGGCCCTAATCCATGCTGTGCATACTGCTGGTAATTGGGTCCCAGTCGATAATAAGGAGGTCCTGTGGGTGCATTCTGAGGTGCGAGGTGCATTGGTGTGTGCGGAGGTGGATGGTCAGCTTCGATGGCGTACATGCTGGCAGTCTGGTAGCCACCATATGTGGGCTCATTCAGTGTGCTCAGCTGGATGGTCCAAGCCTCAAAGGCCTTCATCATACTGGCAATTTTCGTGTCGATTGTATATTCGGCTTTAGTGATGGGAATTTCTTCCATGGCTTGCACTGGTGCCAGGGCCTCTTCACTCGGGATTGCTCGAAGGTTCAACACTACTGCCATCTGGGGGAGCAGGACTCCAGCTGGGATTGAGTAAGGGCCGATCCCCAGCGCAGTACGTGCTCCTGCCCAATCAATGATTGCTGGGGCATCAGCAGTTGGACATTTGCTGAGGACGTGCTTTTGGAGTTTGTCGTATTGCAACTTTGAGGAGTCTCCAGGATCTAGTTCGACTTTCATTACTGCTTTCGCTCTCAAATCCTTTAGGAGGGTTCCGAGAAACATTTCCAGCTGTGAGTACTCGGCCAAGGCTCCCATGTTGATCATAATGCGGCTGATGTTGACATAGGTGAGGATAAAAGCATTCAGGCCGACGTTCCCACATTCCAGCTAGTCATTGCACAGTCACTCCAAGCACGATCTCGTGTACATATAAACTCTGCTATCGGAGTGGTGGAATGCATCCTTCAGTTCCTTATTGAACTGCTCCCAGTCCTTCCTCAGATATTTGTTGATCATTTGATTGTTTCTTGGATCATTTTCAGGCAGTAGTACACAAACATTGCGATAATTTCTTAGGCCGCCAGGTCAGTCCCAGTGTGAGATGAGTGGCTTCTGTACACTTCGATGAACTGGGTGATGTCCGTTCCTCCAAAGACTGGGGCGCTCATGGTACCCGGTAGTGGCATTTGCATCATTTCATTCTTAATGCCAATCGGTAAGGACTCGATGAATTGCGTTTGATCTTGTACATGATTGGGTGAGGTGTTGGCGGAGGGTCCAGCACTGGTGGAGGATCGGGCATGGGTTGACGGTCCGGCACTGGAGGAAGCTGTATCGCCACTGGAACTGGCGGCGGAAGTAGATCGACAGTGTTCAATTGACGTCTTGGTACTGTTTGTTGCGGTTTGAAGATGGGATGGTGGTTTCTGTGGTTAATCCACAGTAATGGGTGATCTAGGGTCAATTGCTAGTCTGTGAGTTCTCGGAAGGGGAGTTGGGTCATTTGAAGCTCTTTTCGAGGTCTGCTCTTTCTTTCATTCACTTCCTAGCCCAGCTTTACCACCTCTGACCTTCTGCTGTCTTAGCTTCCTGCCATGTCGTCTATCTCTTGGGTTCTGTTCCCTGTGATCTCTCCCCCCACACGTAGTAGTGTTCTCATTAGCATCTTTGCCAATCTCACCAGCATGGTTAATTCCTTGTCTTAATATTTCTTCCAATTGGTGTATTCCTTAGTACGGAAGTGGCGTCCTTTTTGAGCTTGTGTTTTCTCGTCCCAGTATATGGTAGGTGCCTGTTGTCCCAGTGTTAGGTAGGTGCCTGTTGTCCCGGCTGCAAGGTCTGGGCCTGGTTTCCTTGTGTGAGGATACTACCTGTGGTGCTGCCTGTGAGGTCGGTGCCTGTTGTCCCAGTATATGGTCAGTCCCTTTCGTCCCGGTGTTAGGCCGGTACAGTTCATGCCATCTGCGAGGTTGGTGGCTTCTGTCCCAGTGTCAGATCAGTGCCAATTTCTCAGTATTGGACTTAGCATATGGTCGGTGCGTTTCGTCCGGTGATATGTCGGCACTATTGCCTCGGTGTTCGTCCTGGTATAAGGTCGGTGGTTGTTTCATTAGTGATGTCGATGTACCTGGCATACCGCATCCAGTATTCCAATCCGACATTGTTAGCACTGTCCATTAGTTGCTTCTGTCCATATTTACCTGTATCAGCTAGTGAGGGTCCTTCCCACCATTGCGTACTCAGCTTTCCGAACCAGAATCCGCATTTGAGCTCAATTTGTGGGGAAACGGTGGAGGTAGAAGGCAATGAGTCAACCATGAACACTCCGCCACACCTCTCGTGGCATTCCAGAAGGAATTCGTGAGAAACGGCGGGTCTGGCTCGAGCAGCGTAGGAAGAGGGTGAGAAGATCTGATACTACCTGGCCATGAGGATCCACGCAATTGAGTGGATCCTCAAATCCTAGGAAAGAGCAAGTGAGATTGAATGATGGGAAAGATAGAGTGTGTAATTCGATGTATGATGAGATGATACAAGATGAGATGAGATGCTATCTACCCTGGGGTCTCCCGAATATATACTCCCCGTGGCTCCATCCATCTTCGTTCCCCCTGTATCTCCCTCCGCCCCTGGCGCCCAGTCCGTCTCCATCATCCCTGAATCTCCATACACCCGCCATAGCTCAGTCCTCCGCCAAGCTGAGTCACGGTGGTGGTGAAAATGGCATTTCCTGCCACACTGTTAACAACTCCAGGCATTGAATATTCAGGTGAAGTTCTGCCAGACGCGAATTTATTTGATTTACAAAATAGCGCCCTGACTGTGCTGTGCATTGTATCATTGATATTCAAGTACAACCTTGGAGCAGGAGGAAGTGGACAAAGAGTATATCACATAATACACATATGGGCAAATAAAGAGTCACCTGATAAATGTGCAGAGTTCGTACAACTGCTCCATTTCGAATGCCTTCAAGTTGAAACTGGGACTTCATTTCAAAATATTTTCGGTAGATATGGTGATCGCAATAGGGGAGGAGAGGGCAGTGCCCGTTTTTAGACAGGTATAGGTAATCCCAGCTGGTCATATAGAGACTAGCTATACTGAACTGGTGATTACTATACTCAATCTTTGGAACATGCTGGAGAGGATGGAAGATAGGAGGGAGAGGACAACCATGGGCAAGAGAATGGTACTAGTATTACTGTAAGTTCTGCTTGAGAGAATAAAATTCATTATATTACACAAATATATATGTATTCCAATGCATACTTGCTGGTGAAATACCTTACAACACAATAAGTGTCAGAAGTACCACAGTATGAGTCCAGCTGCTGAGTTTAGCTCACAACAACTGAAAGAGATCATGGAGGACAATCGGACAATGGACAAAGGTGCTTGGGAAATTCAGGAGCAAGTGCAGCATGGTGAGGAGGTCTTTGATCCAGGTAATAGCAGTTCGGTATTAAGAGCTGAACTCATTACAATCAACAACAGATTGGTATCGGAGTCTGGTGAGGAGGCAGTTAGCCTGCCAAATGCATGGCTGAATTTCCAACCAATGCAGACTAACTCCCAGGCGATAAGTATTCAATCCCAGGCCTGCCAGGAACCGAGTTTCTGGCATGGCTGGTTTAGGCAATATGGTTGATTTTACATAGGTGGGTTAGGAATTTGGATATCCCAGGAGGGTTCTTGGCACATCAAATGGTTCTTGGCACATGAAATGTATCTTGGCGAGACTTATACATCAGTGGCAGTGGCTACAAAATGCAAATTGCTGACTGTGACAGTTGCTGTGGGGTGCCATGGTCAATTTTGTAAGGGAAAGCCACTGACAAATGGGTGAATATGGCACTGAACTACTATCCTGGCATTATCAGTAAAAAATGACAGTGGTACTCATTACAGAAACCATCTTCAGTGGCCCCCGGCCTTTTAGAGATTCAGACAAGTTCACCTCTAGGGTATTCTGTACATTCTTCAGGCGTTGAACCAATTCTAGTAGTGGCAATGTCCAGTGTGGCAGAGGGATTGAGGAGTATCATCAATGAGATGACATATGCGACTGACTTCAAGCTTGTGAACATGTTCTGTGAAAACAATGCAAATTTCACGAGGAATGATCAGTACACAAAAAATACTGAACCGGAAAGCCGATGGAATATCCATCGTGTTTCATATGATACCTTGACATGCATTGTGAGACCATCAAGCAATGGCCACCTCTTATACAGTTCATGGAGTTTTGGGGTTTTTGACAAGTCTCATCAGTACAAGACTAAAAACACTGTGAAATGGAAAATCATGATAACCTTCAGAATTGAATTCAAACTTCAAGTGACAGCTGTGCCGGGATTCCATTTACTTTGTAATCGCTGTTACAAGTCAATATCCATTTTTTCCGATACCACCAATGATCCAGAGAATCATACTGCAATAGAACAGGATGGTGCAGTTACACTGACTTCAGCAGCAAAGTATTTGATACATGCCATCTGGATGGATGACAATGAACATCAACAGGGTGCAACATATTGGATAATACAGATTGCAAACCTTTGGATGATGTGGAACAGATCCAAACCAAATCTTGCGAATGCAAACCATTTCATTCGGCTACCAAAGCAGAATGTGCACCTTATTCATCTCGAGTGGACTGTGGCAGGGGAAGTACAATTGAAGACCTTTGGGAAATAATAGACTTCACATGGTGCTTCAGAAGCCTGGAGCGTTTAGAGATGGTGGCCAGCAGATTTCAATTAGTATTGGGAGACACCAAGGATGACAACTATGATTCAGAACAATGCCCAGATAAATAGCAATTGGATACTTGGGTGGATTCTCTGACTTTCCAAAGGCTAAGAGAAACATTTCAAACAATACTTGACAACGAACCTGTGGAGTATCCCCAGCCTGACCAGGATGATCTATCATGTGAGTTGCTTCTTTACAAACTGGAGAGAAATCAAAACTCTCTGCTAGGTGTACCTCCAACACACAACATGGTGTGCTGTTGCCTTCTTCCTGGCTAGTTTCATCATTGGAAGTAGTGGTTGACCAAGTATTATTTAGATCATCTCGATATACTCCATATGTATCCATAAATGGGCCCTGATGAAAGGCCCGAAATGAAGCTCAAATTCCAGGATCCATGAAATTTATCTGTTTTTGTAACTACCCCCACCCTGGGTTGGACAGGCCTATATCTTACAGAAGCAAACCATTCAATATTAACACAGAAGTTCTAGGTATTGACTAAGCAGCACCAGGCATTTGAATGAGTTGTCTGGCTAAGTTAAAACAGAGTTCCACACACATGGGTACTGAATACAAGTACTGGTGGGTGTAGCAACTATGCACATGATCTCCACAAACTTTCAGGAGTGGCGCACCATAGAGTCCTGCACGACTTGATGAGTTAACTAAACATAGCAAAATAGCTGATGTACTAGAATCATGAGTTGTCTAAGGACTATACGAAACTACTGACAGAGAATGGAGAAGCATTGTAGTCAGATGAACAAACATCTTAGATCATTCAGACTGTCAAATCAAGGTATGCCTCTTGACACATCCAACCATTCAAATCTTGTTAACTAATGCAAATAGTCAAAAAGGTTATTCGTAAAACAGAATCTACTGCGTATATAAATTGTTTCTCTCTGTCATTTTGGGAGTGAATTGATGATGCATTGTAGGAACTGTTGTAATCTAAATCAGTATTGGTTAGAGTGGGATTTTATTGCCATTCTTGATTATTAATAATGGCAAATATGAGAGATATTCCATTAATCTGTACTGACATTGCTATGTTGCAGGTATACCGGTCATATGGATATGTGCCATCACCAAGATATTTGCCCAACAGTGATTGCGTTATGGAGCCTCCACTGGTAATGTATTTGTCATTGTTGGAATGTTGAAAATCTGGAAAGCCTGTGGCCACATATTCAATTACCATGCTCACCTGGTTGCATGATAATTCACAATCATTGACTTATGCTACAGAATTCCACACAGGGCTTGAAATCAGTTGCTCATGACAGATTTGAGCTGCACCAGAAATCTAAGACCAGCTATAAATTTCAAAATCCACAGACTAAAAAAATGCACAATTGCACTATTTTCAGATGCAATGGAGAATCCTGCACATGTATTGGGTTCTGTGTGTCACAGTGACATACCAAGCAGAGCAGATTCTCGAATCCCATTTTGCAATAATAACATTCATGGTGAGATTTAATTCATGGGTCAAAATATGAGACATATCTTTGATATTGTTGCCAAATCTACAGCATTTGCTGGCATACGATTGTAGTTTGGGCATACCTCCATTCCCCATCGCAGAGAGTCAGACGATGAGATACAGCTCAGGAAATTAACAATATGCCACAGCTTTGGCTGCTGGGCTCTATGTTATATATGATTGAAGTTCAGGTACACCTTAGATCTGCAATTCTGTGATGTATGATTTTCTAGGATTTGAATGACATCAACTTTGACAAGCCACAATTCATTATAGATGTATCATTTCAGTCCAGGTACACCTCTGAGCAACAAATCAGCCGCCAGAGAGTATGTCTTCGAGTTTGTAGTGTAATATATATTGAAGCTTGCTTTGTTCTCAAGCATGTTTTCTTCGACTATGAATCAGTGGAATTAGTGCACACAGAGTGTCACATATCATGACATCTCACATTCCGATGCAGACAGCTCATTCCTTTCAGGCTCGTCTAATATCCAAATCTTTGCTTGATCTGTCTGTAAAGGCCACCACTGAAATGCCTTGAATGTTAATCTCCATGTATATAGTCCATTGGAGGATGGTTGCCACTGCACACTAATTCATCCATGTACAGACCTAGCCAATTGGCAATCACATATAGCTTGATATTGACAAAGTAGTATGTTTGGATCTACACTTCCAAATAGTACAATTGAGTGTGCAAGTTTGGGCTCCATCAAAAAAACTTGAGCTAGAGAGTGAATCTCAAAACAATAAATCTGCACAGTGACTCTCCAGATGACCATCAACTCCCTCCCGCTGCATTTGCCACGCTTACTCCAAGATGTGTAAGTTCACAATGCTCTTAGTCTAGAATTGACAGGATTCTGACAAAATGTAAGTTTGGACTGCTCAAAAACTTATAAGAAAATAGATTATATAAACCGTTCTCTATCAAGTAAGGTCCAAGACAGAGAATATTTGAAGCTCAAGTTCAGTAAAGACAGCTTGGAAGGGTTCCATTAACAGTCATAGTAAGGTGAGCCTGCAATTCCAATCTCATTTTTGAATCTAGCATAACCATTCAAACCTCTGTGCACCTCAATGCCATAGAACTGCATGCACTCATTCCTCTGCTCACTGTGACATGATGTGTCACCATTGATTCATATCATTGTATATAGCTTTCAACCCTAACATTTATTTTATGTCAACAGTGTAGTAGTGTAACTCATAATAAATTTGTGATTTAATGGGGGGCAATTTACTAGATATTAGGCGCACAATCAGAATATACGTGAGTATTCATGATTCACTTGTTAGCAATCTTGGCATTGACAAGTGTATCAATGAATATGATTACCCTGAAAATTCACCATACTTTACCATTCTTTCTGTTCCCTTCTATCTCTCCTGTGTGCTCCAAAATTCTCTCCCTCTCCATCATCCATTCACTGCAATATTGTTGTTAATGTTTTCTGCAGACACTGCCCAGATGATAGCAGGAAAGGGAAGTTATGCTTACAATATTGCCTTATCAACTGCCAAACTATCTGCATCATTCTAATTCACCAGAATATTGTGAAAACGAGTTTGTCCTTCTTGCAGATATACCACATATGGCGGATCAGATTTCTTCTCTATCCATGACAAACCCAGTCTACACACGTCTGACTCAATCGTGACCCCAACAGTCCCGAATCTATCGAGTTCTGGAGATTTTGAATGCTGCAACATGACTATGCCATGTGCTCACCACAAATGTTTGCACATTCACTCATACTTACTATGTTTGGAGGTGTCATATGCAGGGGCGCTTGTTCTCATTCAGGTTCTCAGTGCTCCATTTGGCCTGCACCAAGGAATAGTGAATGTTACAACCATGTTAATGTTACAAGTTCTTCAGGTGCATCTTGTTCAATTCTATGTGCATTTGGCTTGAACCAAACTCCAATTCATGCATCCATACCATTGTTGATAGGCATGCTAAGATTGGACATTTGGGAATAAGACTATCAATTCCAGTGCACCCAACACTTTCTAAATCACAACACTGGACATGCCATCTATAATACCAATATGAATCACAGAAGTCATCTCTCCAGAACCCTGTCGACACCCACCTCAAATTGCATCCTCCCTGTCTTTGTGCAACTTCTTGTACCATTTATCCTGTTATTCTGTTGCATGTAATCCTATATTTCATGCTTGTATAGTGTCTAGCTCTCATACATTACTCAAACTTCTATCATCATTTTCATGAACAGGAAATCTACACACAGCTAGGTGAGGAATCATGATTCACCTCAGAATCAAGAAGTACAGGTTGAGAGAGCACTTGCATTCGCATTCATGAGAACAGCAAATTTTCATTCTCCATCGAATGTTGAAATTCCAGCCCTCTCCCTCCCTGTGTTCCAATGCAGCTGACTTTGCTGACCACCGCAATGACTAAAGTAGAATAATGATACCGATCGGGAGATTGTCGATATACAATGCGAGAAAACTGGAAAGTTGACATTGTCATTCAACATCAAAGAAAATCATGCCAATCACCAACAGGAGGTTCTACTTGAAGGTCTGGCAGATCAGGACAATTCGTTACAGACTACATCATTCTACTACCAAAGGAATGGAGCTTTGCTGGTACTGTCATTGCACCCCCGCTGCTTTGAAATTCATGAAATCCACCTGGGGCAATGCCACCACCATTGCTCAAACCCCAAAGTCAGCCCTCCTCAACAAATTATGTTAGTCTGACCATGCACCACCTGCCCAGGTGGTGCTGCTACCCAAAATGTAGTGCAGACAAGAGTGTTCCACAACTTAAGGTTTGTGGAGATCAGAATGGTCCCCAACAACATGATACTACATTTGCGGAAGTGAAAATATTCATGTAGGGAATCATGTTCATGAAAACACCATGGTCACTATTATCTGACATGAAGCACTCGATGGTTGATGAAGCATGGAAATAAGTCTTTTCATCTAAGAATCACTGGCAGACAATAGCATGAGCTCCTGGACATCAACTATCTGTCTGGCAATTGCCCAGTGGTCCATTTCAGAATCTAGATCTGCAAACACCTGACAATGTAAGTTAGGAATACTGTTCAATACACCTCTATCAGACATACAATATTGACTACGCCACACAATATACATTGTTCAAACTAAAGATTGGTACCAGTCCATGAAGATTGGCTGCTGGGGCTCATAAAAATATTGTCTATGGACACACACCTTCGACAACAAACCTCACTGCCTAGTTTTGTTAAGACTGTCACGTTTCTGGGCAGGTTGTGGTTTTGAATTGGCTTCATTATCATATATGTGTGTGTCACTGCTCACTATTCAGGAGTGTATCTCATCTGTATATTGCTCAATACCACTCAGCATTGACTCTGACCTGTAGTCCCAGTTCTGGAGCCACTTGCCTTCTTTTCTGTTGTTTTATGACAGTTACAACAATTTACAACATGAAGTACTTGTGAGGATAATGAGAGGATGAAAGCGCAGCAATTCAATGAAGTGTTTTTCTGAAGACTGCATGTTCCGACTGATGACAGTCAGAGATGCTACAATGTCCTACAGCACAAGTATGCAAGCACTAGTACGAGTTGTTCCAATGGACGCATCAACCCACTTAAACAGTGATAACCAGTAGACAGATTATACAGCTCTGTGTTTCCCATGGAGCACGATTGGGGTGTACCACTGTAATCACATTGTATGGCACCCTGTGCCAATGTAATACTCAATCCGAACAGTTACATTTCTGGGGGTGGACCAGAATATGGTGCCCTTGGGTAATGTGGGTGGAAGAGGGAAGGGAGTGAAATTTTCATTTTTGGGTAGTGGGTGGAGTGCTCAGCCATCTAACCAGCTCACCTGGAGGCAGAGGGGAATCCCTTTTTGTCATACTCTAATCACAGTGAACTCAGCATGAACAAACAACAACAACAACAACAACAACAACAACTATTGTCCATGGTTACAGGTTGGATTTGGGCTCTAAGACTGCGCTTAGGATTTAGTTTAAGAAACTCCTTGTTGATAATGCATATTGCTCACAGATCATGAAATATTAGAAATCCTAGCTCATCCAAATCGAAGAACTGGATTTTATTTACCATCAGTTCTTCTACACCTCTAGCAGCATAGAGCACCAGCCATCTACTTCCCAGTTCTTTCAACATCTTACACCACAGTCTTTATAACTGGTCGCTGTAGCTATTCACTGTATGCTGTCTGAATATGGCAGTGGAAAGATGGCTATGGTTATGGTTTCTCAAGATGAATAGGAAGGTACATTTTGCCCATCCCCAATGGTACATCATATTCTGGATCCCACAGCACCCATCAATCACATATTAGCGGGCCACTTCATACCCCTACCCCCTCCTCTGGGGCAACTCTGTTGTGACGAACCTGTCGAGACGATTGATTGATTGATTCTAAGTCTAAGATGACACGTAGTGTATATAGTAGCCGCCAGCCCTAACCCACAGCCACGTAATGACGTACTCTACAAAGACTCAGTCTAGCACTCCTCCAGGGCGTTATCACGTCCGTCAAACACTAAACCATTGAAAAAACAGACAGAAAACAAACGGAAGACAGAAGCCAAATCATGCCATGCCCTGAGCTCCTCCCAAATGACCATTCTCCCGCTCATGCCATTGGAGGCGTCAATTATATGCCTATTCCTAAGCTCGGTAGTCGATTGTGCTGTCGGCTTCAACTGTCTTGACTTCCAGTCAACTGCTCATCCGAAGGTGACACACAGTGCTGTTGTATCGTGATCGGTATCGTGGTGGAACATATATATAAACCTGCAGTACTTGTCATGTACTGTATCGAAGGTACTCCTCCAACCAGCTGAAGCGTCGTTGATTCCCGTACGCAGCCTCTCGGTCCCAATGATGGGTTGAGCTGTCAGTGTCGAAATTGGAGACGCTTCTCCGTGGCGATGTTGACTTCCGCTCGACAAATGAAGCGGAAGATCGTCATTTCCCTTTTGAACACAAGTGCTCATAACCTGTTGTACGGTGGTAGATATGTACATACAGTCGCGTCCGATAAGTCTTGGCACGGTTCACGAACCCTCCTCGACAACCATTAAATTCCGAACTACACAACAACCAGACAAAAGAGAGAAGCAAGATTAATACATATGAAAGAGAAGATACTAGAAATATGCTACCACTTTGTGTGTCCTCCATTTGCATCTAATACAGCCTTCATCCTCCTGGGCATGCCTTCAATCCAATTATCAATGGTCTCCTGGGGGATCTTTTCCCACTCCTCACAGGCCTCAATAAATAACTCCTCTGCGCTGTGGGGTCTTTGGGTACTATCCCCCCACCTGCTCCTAAGTCTGCTCTTTAAAACAAGCCATGCATTTTCGATGGGATTGAGATCTGGTGAGTTGGGTGGCCAGGGAAGAGTTGCATATCCACAATCCTCGCGCAATTTTCGATTTTTTGCACCCTTGTGCCATGGAGCACCGTCTGCTGCTAAGAAGAGGTGGTCTGGGGTATCAGGAAATGTTTCCATAAAAGGGATCAGATGTGGTTCATGAATTTCGTTCGCGTATTGATTGGCATTCAATCCAAGTCTGTCAGTCTTGGATGTCCTCTCTTTTGGTGTGCGTTTCCGGACCATAATAAGTTCAGTACGTCTTCCATATGCAATGGCAGCATAGACACCTATATTGGTTCGTCCTGACTTGAAGCTAGCCTGTAGGTTACTTTCGTCAAGTTCATGACCTGGGTGAATGCGTATTTTCTCCCCCATAGGGTTAGGGTTATACTCGATTGTACTTTCATCCACAAAGACAACTTTCTTCCACTGATTCAAATTCCACCTCGGACGCCTGTTTGCAAATTCCTTCCTCTTGGCCTTTTGCCCCTTCCTCCAGAAAGGCTTTTTGCGAGGTTTAATTAACTTAAATGGTGCGTTCCTGAGAATGGTATCAACTGTGGTATGACCAAGTATTTGACTTGTTGTTTAGCAATGGCCTTGTTGGCTTCATTGGTAATATCATGTAGTGGTAGTCGGCTATCATCATCAACTACCTTCTCCACTATTTTGCGTGAGATTGCCGTGACTTTTGTGGGTCTACCAGAGCGTGGTGCATCATGGGCCTGTCCCCGCTTAATGACTGCCCGCACTGTTGACTTTGCGACACCAGTGGATTTCGCGATTTTATCGTAACCTAATGTGGTGTGATTGTGGAGGGCGAGGATCTCTGTGTTCTTGTCTCCTCTCGCTTGTCTGTGGTTGTTGTTGGGTGCCATGTAGCTATCGACAGAAGTGAAGTCGTGACTTTGTATCACCATGCCAAGTCTTATCGGACGCGACTGTACACTCAATAATTGAACGCAACCATTCATTTACACATTATTGACATCCAATATTGCGTTTGTATGTATTATCATTTGCATCCAGGAGGTTTGTTACATTTCAATTTCTGATCAACTGCTATCCACGCTATTTTAGTGAGAGATGACGTGGCCCTATCACATTCCCGTGCATTTGGCTGGCAATTTGCGGCATCTAGATCATTTCAATAGTATTTTGTTATTATAGCTCGACTTCCTCACCTTTCCTTATCCAGCTCCTTCCCATCGATTTCCATTATGTACCATAACCAATTTCAAATATCTCAACCATGTGCATAAGGTCTGTGCGGAGAGCTATGCGGTTGGATACCATGATGAATGCGGCATGACGGTCGTCGTTCAGAGAGATTCATCATGATCGCTGACTGCTCTTTCTATGACACATATGACATCACTCACTTATATTTTGTTACTATATTTTGTCACTACTATAGCTTTTGCTTTATGACTTAACAGTCACTTGCAGATAGAAATCGAACATTTTTGCCATTTTTCCGCATGACTTTGATTCTAGAACTATCACATGGTGCGTTCAACCCTTGCACATGCACCGACAAATTATCATGTCTCACAACTTGGTCAGTGAAATCAAAAAAAAGCTGCCAGGTAGCAAAATTGGTAAACAAATTGGTTTTCACCAAGATATGACGTCGAGTATTACACATTGCCTATCTATTCCTCCGCTGACGCATGAGCCGTCACCAAGTCTTTGTCCGAATCCGAAATCCATATGGTGATTTGCTGGAGGCTATATGCAGGGGTAAAAGCTGAATGATTCAACAGGCTTCACTTTCAGCAAAGGTGACGTACCGTGCTCTGCGGCGGCCTCAAGACCGGATATAGTCAGGTTGGACTTTGGCTTCACCGAACCAAGCCTTTCATGACTGCTTTGTGGTTGAGAAGTCCCTTGCGGCATTCACGATATTCCGAGGACAATCTCAAGTGACTCCATAAGCTCTCCAAATGTTGTCGGTACACGTGCCACAGCGTCATCATCCATGTACGGTTGAACAATGGCCGGAACGTTCAATTTGGATGTGCCATACATCTTATATCTTTCATGGAAATATTCGGCTGCACCCTCCAATCCTGGTTGTGTGAATACGTCAAGCTTCATCTGCTTCAGCCGAAACCAATCCATGTGCTGCTGAACCGTGTTGGTGATTGTGCCAATCACCCAGCCGGGTTCGTCATCTTCGCTCAGCTTGCCGTGCTCTGTCTTGTCATCATTATCATATTCCCCATCCTCCCCGTCGCCGGAACTTGCAAGATTACTCAGACTGTCTCCGATAGCAACCATCGTCACTTCAAAAGTCTTTTCCGGCTCTCTGGTCGTCAATCCCGCAATTGCAGCATGCTTCATATCCTCCTGCTTTTGCTGAACCGCTGCCTCTGCGTCTTCAACTCGCTTTCTTGCCCCAGCGGTTTCTCTCTCAACATTATCCTCAATCCATTTCTCTTTCTCTTGACTGCTTAAGATGTGCATTTCTCGTCGTTACTCCGCTGCAAGCTTCTTTTGGATTGCAAGCTGCACAATGCCCCAATCGCTCGGATTCTGTCTGCCTCCACGCCGGTCTTGCCTCCATTCGCTCAAGAACGTCGTTGGGTAGACCGCTTTGTCGATTTGGCGTATCTGCAATCCGGAGGTGGCGAAATGTGCATTTTCCAAGCATTGACCATTCCAGTTTGCATTGACTTTGTTGTTTGGCGAGATGTTGGATGTTGCAAGATATGGACAATATGGAGGCAAGCCGTGTCTTTTATGTCAAGGTTAGTACATTTACTCATCTAGAACAAAGCAAAATCTCCCAATTGACTGTGAACAAATCGGGAACAGTTAGGCTAACCGTACAACATGACTTGATTGGTAGCGTCTGTTTCATGTATCATCCGAGGGATTCTTTGAGACAAACCTCAACAGACGTCTTTTCCCTCGAACAATGTCCAATTTATTGCTGACAATCATGCGATTTTGGCTGTTGTACACCACAATTTATCCCTGTTAACACACAACCAACCATGGACCAACATATTGCATATCTCGGGGCTGTGGGCAACTCCTGCAACTTGCAGCTATACGCAGCAGAATTCATCCTGAGAATAACGAACATGTTGGCAGCTAATTATTCCATTCTGACATGCTGCGAACTATATGATCCTAAGGACTTCCTACTTCATTTCGTTATCATCTTCCTCTCCGATTCCACACCAGCAAATCATGGATTCAGAACCACCACAGCCACGTCCGAGCAGATCCAAATCCAGCCGATGGGCAGGCGCTTCATCACATACGTTACTTATCAGCACACAGCAACAATGGAGACACCAGTTAGTACACCGCAACGCTGCCAATGCAGCTAATAAAAATATGACCCAGGATGCAGATTTAAAAATCATCTGAAAGACTGGAAGCAGCACGAATAAGAAGCAGCTTGCAGTTGGATGTAAGTATATCCATACCATGGTCAACGGCCGCCAATTAACCGTATACCATCCAGCGGGTGTAAGCCGAGAGCGTTGTGACCAATTTATCACTGCCCATAATGGGAAACCTCCATGGTGAACACAGGCAGTTGTCCGCACGGTCCGCGAAATCGAACATCATGATGTTGTAAGCTGTGGTATCATCGCGGACGAATTTCCTCATAAGCATCCCCGAGAGTGGACGGAAGAGGCGTTAATCACCTTAGAGGAGGCTATGAAACCGTATATGGCTGAGGTAGTAGCTGCATCCCATTGTTTGAAGCAGCAACTAATTTCTTGTAGGTTTTCAAGATGTCTGCTACGATGGCACGGCAAGGAGGTTGTGTACAGCTGGAACAGTCCGACATGCGCCTGGCCTTGGACATGGCCAAAATGGCCAAAGAAGGGTGTTTGTGGGCCGCAATAGAGGAAACGCAATATCTGATCAAGAAACCTCGCACAGAGGTCCGAGAAGAGAACAACTGAGGTGTTGAGTTTCCTGGGCATGAAAGGGTGAAGGCTGTGAGAGAAAGACACCCGGCTATGCTTCATCAAAACCTCATGCCCAGATGCCTTCCTTGCAAACAAGGCACCGCAAAAAATCCGCAGACACACTTGAGGCCCAAAGGAACAGGTACACCTCCACCCAACTGACGCAGACAGCAAACTCCAGAGTCGACTCCAGAGCAGACTCCAGAGCAGACGCCACCTCTGCCTGGAACACCACCCGCCTCAACTGCTAACACTTCCGGAGCTCAAAGACTCGAAATCATCAATTTGCCGGCTGGATATGCGTACTCATATACATCTTTTCTCTGTGCTGAATCATTTATCCTTAATACATCTGCCCAGGATAGCGAGCACCATCCAGATTTTGATCCAGATATGCTGCCTGATGAAGGAACATCCACTGGTTAGTACACTACCTGCTGTGTGGTAATTCCGCTAACATTCATTTTGAAGACCAGAGCAGCCTATTGAGGGATCCTGGCAGTGATGACTAGCATTGATCGAATGGCATGGCATTTTGGAGATTATTATTATCCTGAATTCGTGGATACTGTAAAGTATATTTTACAAGATATATTGATATGTATTATTAAAGAACAATGTAGTGATTAAAAAGAAAGTAAATGAAAATGCTCGAAAGGCTGCCAAATCAACCCAAATGAGGGACTACACCAAATCAAATGATTGCATATTGTGGATACACACGTGGCAAAATGAGTGTCAATGGAGCGTCAATGATACTTGGTCATTTATCTTGGGTCATCCTGTGGGGGATAGGTTGCAAATAGTCATAAACACAGTATTCGCAGCCTTTATAGGAAAAAGAGAAAGTGAAACGCTCCCCGCCCCATCGTGAAAATGAGCGTCAACGGAGCATTGACAATTCTTGGTTATGTATGTTGGGTAATCTCGGGGCCAATAGGTTGCAAAGAGTCATAAACGAAGTATTGGCTGCCTGTATAGACAAAAGAGAAAGTAAAACGCTCCCTGCCCCATCATGAAAGTAAGCATCAACGGGGCATCAACGATTGTTGACCATGTATCTTGGGTAATCTGGGGGGCGATAGGTCACAAATAGTCATAAACAAAGTAATGGCTGCCACCATGGGCAAAAGAGAAAGTAAAACGCTCCCTGCCCCATCATCAAAATGAGCGTCAACTGAATGTCAACAATTTGTGGTCATGTATCTTGGGTAATCTGCGGGGCAATAGGTTGCACATAGTCATAAACGAAGTATTGGCTTCCTTTATAGGCAAAAGACAAAGTGAAATGCTCCCTGCCCCATCATGAAAATGAGCATCACTGGACTGTCAACAATTGTTGGCCTTCCATTATGGTTAATTACAGCGTGATGTGGCTGTTATTGTCTATATACATGGTATTGACTGTTTTGGTACACTAAAAGGTTCACGAATACAAAGTGGTAGCTCTGTAAATGGACTGACTTGTTACTGTCCTGGAGGATGCGGCGGGAATATTCAGTATATATCTGCCCATCAAGGCTGCCATATCCTTGTTTATGGATGGTTGCGATCAAGCTCCACTCATATTACCCGAGATGCAAGACCCAAAATTGTTGACACTCCGTTGACCCTCATTTTCAGAATGGGTAGGGAGTTTTTGGTCTTGTTTTTTGGCAATAATGGCGGCCAATACTTTGTTTAGGACTGAATTTGACCTGTCGCACCTCCAGATTACCCAAGATACACGATCAACGATTGGTGATGCTCCATTGACGCTCATTTCCTGGAGGTGGTACGGTGCGTGCATCAATTCATTTCGATCATTAACGCAGCCAATTCATCGAAAATGGACTGTGAAGTACCCACGTCAATATTCTATGATCAACAGAAGCATATCTGAATGTGATCATCAATGTGAAACCCGAAACTCGGAACCGGAGATTGGGACCGACGGGTCTAGCCAGACCTGGCGAAACCCCCGGGTTGATGGGTACGGGTCCGGGTTTGGCCTGCTAAGAGTCAGTGGGTCGGGGTTTTGGACGGATCTGGAACCAAACTGACCTGTTTCTGCGGTCGAAACCCGGACTGCGGGTCGGTTACCTGGACCGGTTGCTATCACTAGGCACAGCACCACCAGAAGGGAAACCACATAATTGAGTGGATTTGCAAAAGGTCTTGGCAGCAGGCGATTGACGCAATGCAAAGTGGCAAGCGATGACCACCAAACCAACGATGATGACAACTGATGAGGGGGGAGCCCCATTGGAGGAGTCATCAGAATGTCACCTATTAAGAGAGAAATGAATATGGCAGAAGCAGGAGAGGCCAGGAGCCTGGCTAGCGAAGAGTCAGGAAAGACAATATACATTACGTTCATGGCTGCGCGCAAGCATCGGGAGTGAAATACGAATGCGAAATCGCTGAGAAGTAAGATTCCGTAGTCCATGAGTACCCTGGAAGACTGTAGGAGTTGAATGAATCGTGCAATGAGGCAGTAGGCAAAGAAGACAGCAAAGTTGAACCATACAGTTGACAAGATGGCGAGAATGCTAGAAGCACACACGAAATGTGTAGAAACAGAAAGGCTCGGCATGAAAGACTCATTTGAGGATAGTGAGGGGAAGTGGGATGCTGGCCACAATGACGACGTACTATGCGGGACAGGCATTCCAGACATGGCCACAAAGATTCTTGCCGGAGCAAGAGCAGGCAAGCTAGACCTAGAACCAGCGGCCAAAAGTGGCCTACAAGCATCATGGCATACAGGGGCAAGGCAGTGAGAGCGAAAATGGGACCCTGGGCAGCAGCAGCGGAAAGCAGAACTGTGGCCAGAACAGCACGAGCTCAAACTGAAACTGATACTGCCCCCAGCCCCCACCTCCGCCCCAATCCAGTCTCCAACGACTACAACATTAAAGAAACATACACTGCCTAGATGGTGAGAGACTATCCTGCCAAGGAACCAGAATACAACCCCAAGAACAACAGTGCCAGCAGAGACTACTGGCCTAGGCCCGGACCTGACGTCCGACTCGCGCATGGCAGGCAGACAGCTGTTCTGGAGGAGTGATGAGGGCATCCACCAACCTTGCAAAATGGACGAGGAAATGTTTTCAGCGGTTAACAGAGCACTGGTTCAACAGCAGGCCTTGACACATGCTCGGATCATGAATGCGAAAAGGACTACTAGGGGTACAATCACTGCAGTCATGTACAATAATACAACTGCAGAGATTGCTCTCCTGTACTGAGATACCATTATTGGAGCAGCCAGATCAGTGGACAAGGGGGTCATTGACGTGGAAGGAAACAAATCTTGGGAAAGACTGAAGATCCACACTGTCCCAATGGTAAGATATATGGGCAAGGGCACCAAAGGACCACAGAAAATGAGGGAGGAGATCCAGGCAGAGAATGAACGAGTGATGATTCCTGTGCAAGTGAGATGGCTATGAAACACCCAAAGCATCAGTGAGAGAGAGCAAAGAGGAGATATAAAGGCATCATCAGTGGTCTTCATTGTGAGGGGGAAGAAGGTGGCACAGAGACTAGTGAATAAAAGAGTCACCGCTTATGGAGTATGATACAATGTCAAGCAGTATACGAACATGGGCCCGGGCAGCCTTTGCAAGCTCTGCTGTCAATGGGGGCACACAGAGAGCTAGCGCAGCCACCATCAACTGAAGTGCGGTTACTGCGCTGGACTGCACCAATTGGTTGTGCATAGGTGCAAGGTAGTGGGAAGTTAATCGAGACAAGGGGCATCGTGCGGCGACATGCGCGAACAATTCCAGAACAGCAATGGAAATCAGATTGCTTTCAGCAGCAAGGGTGTGAGGAAAACTGAGGACATCAGAATGGCGAGACAAAGCAGGAGATTGCAACCGAATGGACAAGAGACGACGGTAAATAGACCTAACATAGCAGCACATGGTTACAGGAAGGCAAGGGATATAGGAGACAAGGTAGGTGAGGCAATGGCCGACAAGGGGGAGGATGATACTGGTGAAATGGAGGTGGCAGAGAATGACAGAGATGTGCCCATGACTGAGACTGCTGGAGAGACCGAAACTGGAGCCGCAGCTTCCAATGATTTGCGCAATTCAGCACAATTGAACCAGGTCAAAATGAGAGGACAATACCTGCACAGGAGACAGGGGCAGAATGCAGGGCGGATGTATTGTGCTTGCAAGAGCCGCCACGAGAAACAAAAGAATTCAGAATCAGGCACACAGTGTATGAAATAAGAAAGAACAAACGAGTGTGGACTACAGTGTCCAAGGGAAGTGGCCTTGCAGTGGATGAGTGAACAGATGAGGGCAAGGGCGGCAATGACGATGTCATCGTCACTGTTGTTTGAAGAAGTGGCAAGAAGGTCACAACAATTAGTAATGTCTATTATTGAAAAGACTCGAAGGCAAGAGAGGGACCAGCCCAAAACCTATGATGGCAGCAAATCATTCGGCAAGACAACACCATGCTCACTTGAGACTTCAATGCCTACTGCAGACGATGGGATCCAAGACACATCAAGCAACAGGATACTGTGTTCCGGGAGGTTGTCATGGATGAAAACTGACTGGAAATTGGAAACAATGACCGGGCCACTCACTGCTGGAAAAGAGAAGACCTCCCAGCCAAGTTGATAATTGATTCAACATTGGCGAATTGACAAATCTGAAATTGGACTATACTAGGCGAAAACCACGCCACAAGTTCCACCCACGAAGTAATAGAACGGGAGGTACACCTAAACAAGTGAGAGGAGGCATACCTCAATTAGGGGGTAGGGTGGAATCTGGCGGCAGTGAGGGAGGAGGACAAGGAGGCAGCTCAGAAGCTATGGATAGAGCTTGGGAAGGAAACAGTAACCCTGGATGCTGGGTGTACGTAGAAGGAAGTTGAGTAGGAGGCCATGTGGTGTCAGGAAGCACTGAGCAAGGTTCTGGACGTCACAGCAAAAACAATTAGGATCTGCACAAAGTCAAGTTTGTGGTGCAATGGTGACATCAAGGGAAGAAGAGAGACAGTCAGGTGACTAAAGAGAAAATGTTGATGTCAGTCGGTTGGAGAAGCCAGAGCAAAAGCAGTGATGCTGAAATCTATTTGGAAATCCCAGAGCGAAATGTCGAGTGAGTACTTGCAGAATCTCGAAGCAGCTGAGGTCGAGAGAGCAGTACAATATGTCGACCCTTGGGCATGCACAGCATTTGAGGCTCTATCAAACAGAATAGGTAACCAAGTGAACAGCACCACAGAAAAGGAGGAGATGCTGAGGCTGGAGTCCTTCATTTGAAATGATGACAACCAGTACTATGAGCGACTACTGGCCAGTAGTGCACATACAAGAGTCACCGAAACAGCAGTCGAGTATGCCCTGAACTCCTAATCAGTTCAGATGGCCCCTGGCCCAGCCATTTTAACCTTTGAGGCCATTCGCCAGTTTGGGAAGTGGGACAAAGCGTCCATTGTAGGCATGGCAGAAGTGACAATTCGCACTGGATGGCATTCAGCAGTCTGGCAGCGACCCAGTGGAGTACTAATGTGCAAACTCAGCAATGACTACAACGTGAAGCTAACAGCATACCGTACGATCTCACTAGTCACCCATGTGGGAAAGGTTGTTCAGAAGGTAGTTGTGTAACTGCTATCAGAGGAAGCCAAGCAGAGGGAACTACTGCATGATGGACAGCTTGGCAACAGAATGGGGTGGTCTGCCATTGATGCAGCAGCCATCACAGTCAACAGAGTGCATGCCGCAAGGACAAATGGCAACACAACTGGTGTGCTTGTCATGCATTTCACATCAGCATTCCAAAGCATTGCAAAAGGAAAGCTTGTCAATGATATGACGGCCAATCATAAAGATGGAGACCTCATCTGAGGGACAGAAAGTTTTGTCTCTTATAGAATTCAAGAAATGTGAATCAAGGACAATGCCCTGATGGGACACCCAGAGTGGGCAGGGGTCCTGCAGGGCTCACCTGTTTCACTGATCCTATTTGCAATCTACACTTAAGAACTTGTTGAGTGGGTGGAAGAGTACTACTCAGCCAAAGGACTATGGTTTGTGGATGAACTCGGCTGGGTGGCGACTGGAAGCAATGGCAATCAGGGCATCACTTAACCTGAGAAATGTGCTGCAAAAAGGATTGAATGGGCAAGTCGCTGAGGGCTCCAGTTTGATACAGCAAAATGGAGGCGGCATTGTTCACACGGCGATGAGGCCACAAGAAACACCATTGGCGGAATCTGACATCAATGATACCAGTCGGAGACAGCTCTATATGATTCTACAAAGATGCACCCTGCTGGCCAGGCTTCTGGATGGATGTGCAACTGATGTTCAAGGAGCACTATAACTGATGCAGCAAGCAAGCCAGGGCAGCTGAAGCTAGACTTCCAACACATACAAAGATGCACAGGGTCATCCTAGTGAGTGCGAGAGCAGTCTAAATAGCTTGTGTCCAAGGGGTCACACTATATCTGAGCGAGCTCTGGTGGGACCCCTGATAAATTGGATGATGAGATGATCTCCAACTCCATCTAAATTGATAAGCCAGATCCATTCTGAGTGCACTGTCCTCGACACCACAGAGGGCACTGATGAGAGAGGCAGAGCGTACACCCACCCCTGTAAGCTTGGACTCGAGACAACAACAATTCACAGCCAGACAGGGAAACGCATGCAGTATGAAGTTAAAGGAGCTACACCAAAACTCCTCCTCTGGTGCACCGATATACAGAGTAGTCAAGATAGAGCATGAACATGGCCAGATAACTGGAGGCATGAACTGGCCTGCCCCAGGCGAAGAATTAGGGGTCAGGACCATCATACTGGACAACAAAACTGCAGCCAAGAGAGCTGCGCTGCTCTCGGCAAGAGAGAACAAAGCCAATGTGGGAGTGGGGGCCTGCATGTGGTGGACAGATGGATCACGCTCAGACAATGGCCAAGTGGGAGCCGCAGCAGTGTGCAAACACAGCAATGAATGGAGGCCCTGGTGCAACTATCTAGGCACTCAAAGTACGGAGGTCTTTGATACAGAGCTGTTGGTGATTGGACTCACGCTCGATGTGATGATCAAGACGAGAAGAACACAACAAAGAGTTGGAGTGAAGATGGTGGGAGTATTTAGCGATTCAGAAGCCGCCGTACAATGGAGGACATATCTGGAGCCGCACCCTGTGGGGCAAGTTGCAAGACAGACCAATTGAACGGTGCAGTCCCTTCTTGCCCCTGGCATTTCAACAGAGATCCATTGGGTGCCTGGGCACTGTGGCATCCCCGGGAACGAAGAAGCAGACTGCCCCGTGAAGAAGGCTTGAGAGACTAACAGAAGCATAACAATTGAGCGACCGTACACATCAGCTTCGAATAGAGCCAGATGGATCTCCGAAGGAAGATCACCAGCTAACGCCCAGTGTAGGGCTGACAATCATAGTAAAGACTTCGGCTACAGACCGAAGGGCTAAGCAGGCAGTAACAGAGGTATCCCAATGGCAAGAGCAAAGTCATTAGCAACACGATTCTACCGACTAAAGTGTGGGCATGTGTCTACCAGAGATTACCTACAATGATTCGGACACCAAGGGGATGCCAAATGTTGGTGGTGGGGGGGAATGGGGCTGCAGACTTGGGATCATCTCTTCCGTCACTATGGCCGGCGGTAATACCAATAGCAGGAGCTCAGGAAGGAGGTGGGCAATGCAACAGGCTGGAACGTGGATGGTGCCAGTGGGCGCTTGTATTGGAGCTATGTTCCACAGAGATATGTGATAAGGCTGTGATGGACTTCCTGGTGGCCACAGATGTTGGAATGATCCCACCGGGATGTCGCATGCAGGCCAGTGTGTCCTGTCTTTTTGGGTACACTACATTAGAATGCCGTACCTTACTGTTGTATTCATTTGTCAGCAGGGATGAACGGTGGTAGGTAGGAGCTCTGCCGTCATATCTGCTTGCCTGGAGGCGGGGGGGGGGGGGCGGGGTGGATAGGGGCCTGTCATACTCTAGCTAGAGTAAATAGAGCATGAATATACAACAACAACAACAGATAGCAATTTGACTACATAAGGATTTATACTGTTGTACATTAATTGAGGTGCTATTGTATACAAAAAAATGAAGAAATTGAGCGGACTAACTTGGTCAATAGCGATACGAGACAAGGAGCTGATGTATCACTGGAATAATATCATTCCTATACTATCCTGGGACAGTATACTATACTGTTTGAAATGACTCAGATAATATTACAGAAGCCGCTGGACATTACATATGGAAATCCATTTGAGAGACTGATCATAACATCAACACAGGTAAAGCAAAGATGAAATTCCCCAATCGGTACAGGGTACTGTTAGAAGACAACAAGAACATTACAATAGGAACATATTATTGTAGTACTGCGTAATTGCAAAACACGAACATAGTTACATTATATTGAAAGATCGAACCAATTACATTGTATTGATAGAATATCGGTTGAATGAAACAAAAGTAAATCATTGACTCAAAATCAAATAGTTGACATAGTACAAAGTGATTGATATAATAATAGTAGTACAAGATGTAGATCTCAATCACAGCCAGATTCAAAAGCTGAATCAAAAGAGTACAGCTATATGACAGTCCCAGTTGGGTACAACAATGGGCAGCTAAATACCACTGCTGATTATGCTATAAGTGGAGATTAAGATGCTCTTAGTGAGTAGAATGTCTTTCAACAACAGTGTGGAGGGTTTTTGCAGTAAACAGCATTAGCAAAAGTGCAAATTGAATATAGGCTGTACTAAGTGTACATGCGCAAGCACGCAGCTTATAGCAAGCTCTTTGTAGACCACTGTGCCATGCACAGCCTATAGTCATCTATAGTAGATTCATAGAGACTTGCCCATGGCCCTATGCAACTATACATGTGTAACCACCGGGGCCAGATACTAGTGATATTGGAGATCGTGATGTGATATCGAATATCATGTCCAAGGACTTGACATGCATATATTGAAAACAACACGAGACAAGAGTCGAAGTGGTTCAAAGTTGTCTATCGGTTTGCTATACGTGAGAATCAATAAAGTGGGAATGAAAGGCAATCGTCCAACACCAAACAACCGCTCTATATATACCCTTCATCTGCCACCTGCAGACCATTCTTCAAGCTCCAATGTACCATCTGAATCTTCACCCATCAACTTACACACTATCAACAATTCCCTTATCAACACATCCACACCACATTATGTGATGTCACAACACTCCAGACCACATCCTTTTCTTTCCAAATAATCCCCCACCACTATGCAACACTCTCACGCCATCTCCACCTCTTCCAATGTCTCTGCCATTCCATAACACCAACACCTCCCCGCTTTTTACTTAAGCACTCACATTCCTATCTTCGTACCATGAATTGCAAATCTGAACCGTGACAGTATCCCCCCCTGGTGTTTGCAGTCCTCTGACAATGTCTTTGAATGGTCCTTGTTTGCCTGGGAATCCTTGATTCAACTCCTCCACCGCTTGCTACCCATCTACAAACTTCGCTCATTCCCTTGTCAAAAGCCATATCCTGTGCATCAAATTCCATACTGTTACCGATTGCGATAGACCTGACCATCCTTGACACTCGAAACCTGATACTATTACAATATGATCTGTCAGGAAGTCACCTGTACTGAGATCGTCGTATTGACTCACAGGCTAGGGACTCATAGTCGTAGACTCATCCACGAGCCTTCACTCGCCACCACTGGTATTTGCAATTGTGAGCTTCCATGAACTTCCATGGTGTTCCAGGCTCTCATGTATATAAAGATAGAGCTTCTCCTTAGACAGTAGAATGGACTTTATCAACTTAACATTCGTAACAGGTTATGAGCCCGGCGGCCGCTTACTAAACTCACTTTATATACTACTCTCATCTCACGATCTACAAGAGCCTCAACAACCCTAAACCTCGAAAAAGCCTGAACAACCCTAACCCCACAACTGTCGCCGTAGCAACAACTGTACAAACAACACTAAAACTCAACACCACAATCGCTATCGTCACTTCTCACGATGTCTGCCACCACTGAAATGTTTAAGACCGACTATGGATTTATTCCCAAGCTTACTCACAATAATTACCCTACATTGAGGAAGAAGGTACGCCGTGTGCTAGTTGCAATGAGGGCGTACGACATTGTCACTGGAGACGAACTCCTTCCCCAAGGTAACGGATCTGCTGCACGCACTCTGCAGAAGGAGTGGCATCGGAGGGCCAATGATGCCATTGCTCAGATCCAGCTTGGTTGCACAGGTGATCCACTTCCGTGGATCGACGACATCGACGATCCAGTTGAGATGTGGCAGACGCTTCAAAACAGATTGGATAATAGGACAAATCAGGTCGGTCAAACTCAGATCGTTCGCAACTCTCACGCCCTATGCCCATCGAAAGACGAGAAGACCACACAGTACTTTACTAGACTGATCGATCTTCGCAAGAAACTGATTGGATCTCCCAAAGCCATCTCCGACGAAACAATGAAGACTCACATCTTCTCTACCATGCCAAAAGAAATTCGAAACGACCATCAAGATACTCGAACAACAAATTCCTGTCCCAACAGCCCAGCATGTCATGGACCGATTACGAGAGGATGGTGAACAAACTGAACTCGCAAAGGAGATCGGAGACGAGTCAACCGGATCAGCTCTCTATAATCAGCATTGTGGAGGGTATGGCAAGCGCGGAGGACGAGGAAATAAACAAGGCCGTGGACGAGGAAATATGGGCAAAGACCATGGAGGAAACAAAAACGATGATAGGGAATACAGCTGCACGCACTGCAAAATGAACAATCATACTACCGAAAGCTGCGGCATTCTCAAACGACTCAAAAGCGGAACCGGAGGCTTGATCCGAAAGAAGAGCGAGGAAGTGCTCTGATTCCACTGCGGAAAACGTGGCCATACGAGAGCCGAATGCCAAAGTCGCCAACGAGGTCTCAAAGCCCAAAACATGGTCAACAAACGAAGCATCAAAGACTCGATGGCGGAAGCAAATAGGGCACTGACACAGCATGGAATTCCGGCTGGTGATCGAGATCTATTTTGACTACCAAACACCACTCACGCCGCACTTACATCGTCGACTGCTACATCTCTGACGTGGGTGGTAGACTCAGGAGCTTCTCACAACGTGTGTAACAATAGAAGCCTCTTCATGTCATACAAAAGACTACCTTCTCTGATCACTATAAAACTTGGAGATGATACAACCGTAACTGCCACATATCACGGACTGGTCCATATCACTCAAGACTTACAATTGGATGCTCTCTATACTCCGACTTTCCGACTATCCTTGTTATCAATAAGTCAACTCGAACATGCAGGATACACAACGATCTTTCAACGCGGGAAATGCTTTATATCTACCGATACGAAATCGACCGCCTCTATCATCATCACCGCGAACAGCATTGGAGACCTCTATATTCTCCAATCACCATACGCCCTTACCTCCGAAGCCATATCAACCGATGCTCAGGTGGCCCTCCAGTCAAAAGCCACAACCTCCTCTCGTAAAGAGGGTAAGACACGATCGCAGACCAGTTCGAATCTCACTCCAGCATCCACGATTACTGCAAGACTGTGGCACCGAAGATTAGCCCATCTCCATCCTGCGGCGATGCAATCTCTAATTGACGGACTCAACATCCTCAACAAAGCCACCGAAATATGCGATGTTTGCTTGCAAGCCAAGCACAAGCAAATGTTTATTCGAACTAAAGTCAAATGGGCTACCACACCATTCGAACTCGTTCACTCTGATACCTGCGGTCCCTTCTCTGTACCGACTAAGGGAGGCCATCTACATTACATTATCTTTGTCGATGACTACACACGATGGACGACGGTTCACTTACTCCCTGACCAGAAGAAGAAGGAGACCTGCATCGCAGCCTATCAACACTATCAAGCTAAGGTCGACGCAAGAGGCTACAATATGAAACGTTTTCGATGCGATAATGGCAGGGGAGAATATGATAACAAGCTCTTTCGAGGGCTACTGGCAACACGTGGAACAGCCGTTGAGTTCTGTCCACCTTACGCCCATCATAAGAATGGAGTTGCGGAAAGAATGATTCGCACAATCACTGAGAGGGCAAGAGCAATGATACTAGATTCTCAGACACCACTCGCGTTTTGGGGGGAAGCAGTCAACACGGCTGTATATCTCCATCAGCGCATGCCCAAAGAGGGGCTCACAAGAAGTGATGATCGCGATGGCTTCAAAGCCCCATACGATACGCCATACGAAATGCTGCATTCTTATGGCAAGCCTGAATTTGACAAACCTCTCGATGACCCCACACGCAAGAAAATCAATTATAAGGCACTGCTCCATCATCTACGCCGATTCGGATGCTACGCCAGCAAACTGATCCCAGAGAAACAGAGAACCGACCAGAAGCTGGGAGCATGGTGTAAAGCCTGCATGATGGTCGGATACGTGCATGACTCCACAACGTTATGGAGAATCTGGGATCCGGAGCATAATACAGTAAAGGCACAATCAGATGTTATATTTGACGAAGGAAGGAATGCCTACATATCGTGCCCGCAATCATTAAAACGCAAGAAGGGCGTACACGATAACGAGCCAGAAGAAACTACCGAAATTGATATATTTGGCCTACCGCAAAAAGAAACTCATATTGAGGAAATGGATATTAATGCCAGTGGAATGGATGAGAGCATGACTCACGGCCGCACTCAGGATACGAGTGGAACGGGTGAAAGCATGTCTCATGGCCGCACTGATGAGCTTGCCCGCCGAACAGTTACAGGGAATCCCGCCGCGGCAGGAGCAAATTCCAATCTTCCATCAACTGGGCACAGTACAAATGGGCATGGAGATCGAAGTCCACCTGCTTCAGGTGTTGAAAATGGCCACACACACATGGCTCCTGACGAGGACGCCCACACACACACAGACAATGGACACAGCGGTCACTATCCAACCCTCGAATCTCACCATAAAGTCCCAAGAGACGAGGTTATCATACAAAGACAATTGCGATGATCTCTCGTGGCTAAAACTAAAAGATCAAAGAAAGCCCCAGTACTGACTGACAGAGTCACAAGAAGCAGAGCACAGGTAAACGTCTCTGAACTGATACATAATGCACTAGCCTCGACGATAATCAATGGCGATCCACGCTCATACGAAGAAGTGATGCTTAGCCCACTCAAGAAACAATGGCAAGCCGCGATCATGGAGGAGAGCAACTCTATCATACGAAACGAGACCTTCTCACCAGTCAACTTACAAGAACTACCAAACAATTTCGGAGCAAGGCCAATCGGATCAAAATGGGTTTTCAAGACTAAACGAAATCCTGACGGCTCAACGCGGTACAAAGCCAGGCTAGTTATCAAGGGATATGAACAAATGGACTATGGAGAAAGATACTCACCAGTCGGCAAACTCACCACGTTTCGACTGCTAATAAGCATCGCAGTGCGAAACTACTCGAACATCGATCATCTCGACGTGGTCACTGCATTCCTTAACCCTGACGTTGACGATCATTCCCTGCTCATGCAACTACCGGAAGGCTGGCCTGAAGGTCTTATGGATGACTGCCCTGAGGGGGAAGACTCGGGAGTCAGAGTCGTCCGGCTACGAAAAGCACTTTACGGCCTTAACCAGGTGCCACATCTCTGGTACTGGCATATTAACGCATTTCTCCTATCATTAGATTTCTTCCAATCAGAGGCTGACCCAAATCTCTATATACAAAACAAGTGTGGAATTCTTCTACTTCTCTACGTTGACAATATGCTCTTGACCTACCCACCACAAGCAGCAAAAGAGGCGGAGGAGATCAAGACAGCTCTCGCTACAACTAACAAGATCACCAACCTCCGCACCGCTCGACAATTCCTTGGAATCGAAATCTACCGACACAAGGATGGCACGATCGGTCTTGGCCAAAGACGGTTCATCGATTCAGTGCTTAAACGATTCCATATGGAGAAGGCTTATAATGCTACAACTCCACTCGACGACAAGGTTAAGTTGGATCTTGTAGATGAAACTGATAGAGAAACGGATCCCAGAGAATACCAAGCAATCATGGGATCTTTCATGTATATCGCGCTCGCCACGAGACCGGATATATCGTTTGCAGTGGCAGCACTTAGTCGTTACAATTCGAAACCTTTCACAGGCGATTTGACTGCAGCAAAGAGAGTACTACGATATCTCAAGGCCACGAGAGACTACCATTTGCACTACGATACACACGACAAAAACCTCACCGGATACACAGACTCGGAATGGGCCAACGACAGCACCGATCGAAAATCTCAGGGAGGCCACATATTCATCTCGAATGGCACGATATCTTGGCAGTCGCGGACGCAAGACCTAGTTGCCATGTCGACACTGGAAGCGGAGTATATCGCACGCTCAGAGGCCTCTAGAGAGAGCAGATGGCTATTGCAGTTATGCAAAGATATCAAACACAATCGAAACGACAAAGACAACAAAAACAACAAAAACAACAAAAACAACAAAAACAACAAAAAAACCAAGCCGCTCCCTATTCTCTGCGATAATGAAGGTGCACTTGCTCATATCACCAGTGGAGTCATCAAGTCTCGAACGAAACATATAGATGTTTGCTACCATAACAGCCGAGATCTCCACGAACAAGGCATAGTCAATTACTCTTGGATATCGACACAGGATAATGTGGCAGATATCTTCACGAAGGCATTGGGAAGACAGAAACATGAGAAATTCACGAAAGCCATGGGCTTATGGTAGAAAGAGCTAGAAGGTAGTTCTCACGAAATTAGCATGCATTTGGATTTCTTATGTAAGGGGATGGCCGTCCCATACCAGGCTACGGACTGCACTCTTTGCCTGCGTACCGCAGCCAATTGGACGCGGGTTTTAATGAGGCACCGGAGACTTCACTTCATGATGTTTGTTATTGTCTTGCTCCACGGAGCGTAGCACGAGGGGGAAGTATTACTATATGATCTGTCAGGAAGTCACCTGTACTGAGATCGTCATATTGACTCACAGGCTATGGACTCATAGTCGTAGACTCATCCACGAGCCTTCACTCGCCACCACTGGTATTTGCAATTGTGAGCTTCCATGAACTTCCATGGTGTTCCAGGCTCTCATGTATATAAAGATAGAGCTTCTCCTTAGACAGTAGAATAAACTTTATCAACTTAACATTCGTAACAGATAATCCTCCTTCCCATCAACCTTGACTGGGGGTGTACGATCAATCCGTCAGGCAACCACGGGGTCATCCACCACAGGATCACACAATAACACTTATTGTACTCGATGGAATCATATCACCATGGATTGATCTATTGCATAAGTATCAGGAGATATCCGTTGAACCAATAAAAATGATTGAAAATGTTTTCAATCCATGTTCTCTGGAGGTCTAGTTGTCAGAATATGGCGACCATCCAGCCAAACCGGAGACCCGTCCTGTATATATGATGCTGGCAGCTGTAAACCGTTTGGGGTTTCCTCCAGTATTACCTGACTTCTTCCGATCTCTACTCTCAAGTGCTCATGCATTCGTCCCACCCTCAGCTGATCATGATCTACACAAACACATGATTAATCCTAACTCTCTTCATGGACATCAAAGAAAGTAATCTGATGGTCAGTTCCTGGGGAGGTAAAAATGGAGTATACTTTGTTGTTTCCAAGAGGCCATTATTCTCAGCAAACTCAGCCATTGGAAGGCATTCAACCCTGTAGTCCTGTTGATGATTGACAAATACAGGTAGAAACGGTTCCATCCTCGCATTCATTTGTTCGTGCTGATTGTATATTTTTCTGAGGGTGGAAAGGTGTTAACACGATCAATTCAAACCTCAAGGAATAACACAGCCATCCCCAAAACGTCGAGGCAAATTGAGATCCTCAATCTGAGACAACTGTTGCCCGAAGTTCATAGACGCATACCACCTGTCTTGAAAACAACTTAGCCAGGCCTGTGGCTTCCATCATTGTATTGCATGGGATACAATGTCGCATTTTGGAGAGACTATCCAGTACATCCCAAATGGTATCAAACTCTATGCATTCTTGTAGCCCTACCATGGAATCCATTGAGATGTCCTCCCATGGCTTGTCTGGTACAGGAGATATTTGGAGGACCGCAAATGTTGAATGCTGTGTACTTCGGGACCTCTGCCAAATGTTTCAATTACTTTCACACTCATCAACCTGCTTTCCCAGGATCGTCCAGTAGTACTGTCAATCGAACAGATCAAATGTTGCAGCTTGTTCAGAATGACCAGCTAATGCTGTATCATGAGGTTCCTGTATCAACTTCATTTGTAACTCATTACCCTCCGGTACATATAGCTTTGCTTAATAGCATATGCAGTCACCATTCTATGAACATTGTGCTATCATAATATCTTTTATAGTCCCATTTGTCCGCATTGGTTCCATATTTGTCCCAGGGAGTAGGTCAGTCAATATAGCTGATTCCAATAGATCCGAAATCGAATGAAGGCCCTGCCTGGGTGGACTGTCTGCCAACAAATATAATTGTTGCAGTAGATTCTGCCACTTTAGAACCACCAAATCCAGATTTGTTAATGATTTATCACCCCAATCTGGAAGGTCTCGATGCATTCTCGTCAAAGCATTCGCATTTGTGTTTGATTTCCCTGGTCGATATCCCATGATACAATTTAAACAAGACAGAAATTCTGACCAACATGGTTATCATTGATTTAGCAGGATCGGTGTAATGTAATACCCAAGGTTCATATAATCCGTCGATAACTGGAGGGTGTGTAATGTCCTTTCCCAGTCCGGTCTCCATTCCTCTAGAGCTATGATAACAGCCATCAGCTCCTTGACATAGCGATCAGAATTAGATTCTGCCGGTGTATGTATTGTTCAAATGTATGTCACAGGATCATACTCTCCTTCATCATCATGCTGTGACATTACGTTGGCTTAAACATAATCTGAGGCATCAGTCTCAATTATCACCTCCCTCTCTTGATCAACATGAGGAGGTATCGATGCCATCGTCAATGCAACAACCATCTTTCCAAAAGCCAACTGCTGTTCCGATTCCCATCTGAATGGTATATTCTTGCTTGTGAGCGTTGTAAATGGTTCCTCTATCTCAGAATGTTTCGGAATGAAGTGTTGGTAACAATGACAAATGCGGTGCAACTGTGGAACTTCAAACAGGTTATTGAACCTTCCATTTGCTGTTGTCTTTTCTCGACTTCAATTCCATACTGTTTCAACCTTCTCTGGATTTATCGAAATTCCCTTCGTTGATACGATTAGCTCAAGGTCATTCACAGCTTCCTCATGGAATTCACATTTTTCTAGTTCCAGATATAATCCAGCTTCCAGAACATTTTGCAAAACCCACTTAATATGTTTGACATCATCTTTTTCCAAGCTGCTGTATACCAACAAGTCATCCATATATGTTGAATCAAAGTCATCCAATGCTTCCATAATCACATTATACATATACCCTTCAATGTCAGCAGGAAAACTGGGTGTGCCAACATGCATAACGGTAGGTTCAAACAGGCCATATCTGGTCTGAAATGCTATCTTATGCTCATCTCCTTCAGAGCAACTTGGATGCCCCCCAAACATCAAGTTTTGTATATATCTATACCTCTCACAGCAGGTTCAACGATTGTTATATTAAGGGAAGGGAATACCAATTGTTAACTGGTTTGCTGTTTATATCCCAATAGTCAATGCAAAATCAAAGTCCGCCATCTAATTTCTTTACAAACCACACTGGTGCTGCAAATGGTGACGATGATTGGTGAATAAAACCGCTTAACATATTTTCTTCTGGCTATTCTTTCTGGTCCACTAACTCAGCATTGGAAATTGAATACAATGGTCCCCAAGATGGTGTCACATCATCTATCAAGTGTACCTCATGGTCAATGCCTGGTCAATGTAGAGGGTGTCAATCTGCCACAACCTTACTGAACAGCAGTAAAAACTTATAAAACTGTGTGAGAACAATCTCTTCCAGAGGTCATTCCTTAAGATTGTTTGCTTCAATTGCTTTATTAATATTGTAGAGCAATGCTTTAAAAATTGAAAGCTTCCTTTTTTTCACTGTCCTGAGGAAGAATAATCCATTAAGTATAACAATATTTCCTTGGAATTGCCATTGTGGTCAGATTTCTGGACTGAATAGCTCTTCCATTGGACACTAAAACAGTTCCAGGGGTTCATCTATAACCCCTTGTACATTCACAGGTGCATCGTAACATTGTGTAATGCAGTATTGTAATCCAAACCTGGCTGTATTCGAGGTGAATCAATCTGCTACATCATGTAATTGTAACCAGTGGATTCCAAGGACAATAGGATAATGTCCAAACTTTGCAACAAACATTGGTAGCTTTTTCATTATGATCTTGAACTGTTATCCCCACTTTAGCAATGTGTGTAATGTCCCCTGACTCAATATGTCTTCAATCAATAACTTGAATCTATTGGTTCTGGTTTAAGTCTTGGAGTGGGATCTGATGATGGCAAGCAATGACCTGGTCCGTCAATGTGAAGCGAATAGCCCCACAGTCAATCAGTACATGTGTCGGTATTTCTCGGCTATACATGGTCAATGTGCAGGTTAGAACTTAATCTTTCCCCTCCATTGATCCTTTCAATATATCTACCATGGTAACTGCAAGACACGAAATTGCAAAGCATTTCAAAGCAGCTAAACCAAGATCTCATCCATCAATGAAAGGGCCATCTGTCTTTGATTGACCTAATCTTTTCCCGATTCCTTGGAACTGTCACTCATTCCTACTCCCTTATTTTCTGCTCCCGCTGCCTTGAACATCTGGGCCTTCTTCCTTGCCAGACATTCTGCCACCCTACATCAGCAGAATACAGTCTTGTCTCTGGGAGTATTTGGAAGTTGTCAAACCCGAATCCCAGGGTGGTCAAATCCCATTGTTGACTGGACCAATGCGGTGGCCATCAAGTGCACCTGGGAGCGCTGGCAAAATATCTACAAGGACATAGGAGGTTTGTTGGAAACCAGAAGAACATCTGGGAGTGGCGGTGACACGCCTGGGAGCACCAGTAACAAGCCTGGGAGTGCCGATGACATGGCTGGGAGCGCTGGTGAGAAGCATGGGAGCACCTGGGAATGCAGGCGACAGGCCTGGGAGCATCTCAAATGACTGTAGAGCAATTGGGGAAGAACATCTTCTTTGGGACCGCTGCTGGTGTGCCTGGAGACTGTAGCTACAACTTCTCATTCAATGATTTTTAACACCCATGTATGCAGTTTGTACTGTCATTTATGTATCTAAGTATCTATGTATCTATAACGCTATCCATCTACACACAGTGTATATCTTCACTGGCAGCAGGTGATGCTTCAGAGAAATTCGAGGTGCACCTGAAGGTGGCAGTTGAGTGGAACTTACAGATGCACTTGTGGAGGCCGTGCTTGAGTGAGTTGGGAGATGCATGTGGAGGTCATAATTGTGGGAACTTGGAGGCCGTGATCAAGAAAGTCTGGGGATGCACTTGGAGGCCATGATCGTGAGAACTTGGAGGTCATGATCCGGTCCATTTGGAGATGCACTGCGAGGCCATAGCAATGCAAAGCTGGAGAGCATGATTGAGTGTGTTTGGAAATGCACTTGGATGCCATGATCGAGTGACTTTGGAGATACACTTGGCAGCTGAGATCAAGTGAATTCAGAGGTGCACTTCATCAGCAAAATGTATTCTAGTCACAGGAAGCCTCCAGGAGTGTCTGAGAGGATGTGGAGTGTAAACTTAGATGCGTCAATTTCAGGAGAGTATCAGACCCTAGGAGAGCGTTCCTGCCAGCCTTCAGAGAAACTGGGAGCGCCGACAACAAGCCTGGGAGCACCTGGGAGCGCCGGCGAAAAACCTGGGAACGCCGGCGATAAGTCTGGGAAAAGGACCATTTTCTTTGAGAATGCTGCTGGTGCGCCTAGAAATCATAGCTACTACTTATCGTTCAACGATTTTTAAAACTCATGTATTCAGTTTGTATTCTCATCGATGTATCTATGTATCTATATAGCTACCCACCCATCTACACACGGTATATCAGGACTGGCTGCAGGCGGTGCTTGAGAGCATTTCGAGGTGCGCCTGAAAGTGACGATTGAGTGAACTCAGAGATACACTCTGAGGCCATGATCGAGCGACTTCGGAGATGCACTTGCAGGCCATGATCAAGCGAGTGTGTTGATGCACTGTGAGGTCATGATTTTGCGAACTTGGAGGCTGTAATCAAGCAAGTTTGGAGATACACATGGAGGCTGTGATCGAGCCAGTTTGGAGATATGCACTTGGAGGCCATGATCGTGTGAACTTGGAGGCCGTAAGCATGCAAGTTTGGAGATATACCTGGAGGCGGTGATCGAGCGAGTTTGGAGGCCATAATCGAGCGAGTTTGGAGATGCACTTGGAGGCGGTAATCGAGCCAGTTTGGATAGGTACCTGGAGGCAGTTGATGGACGGCGCACTGGGTGCTGAGAAACAAATCTTCTGTTAGTCAACTCGCAACCGTGGGAATGTGACACAGTGACTTTACAATTGAGCTCTCATGGAGAGCGGGCTGATGGCGTCTGAATCAGGTAAGGAGGAACGCTGGAAGCTGAAGCTACATTCAGGGGTCAATTCGTAATCATGAGAATGAAGGGAAGTCAAACAATCTTGGGTGTATGCTGTACTCCGTGTATGCTGTATTCGGTGTATGATGTACTTGGTCCATGCTCTACTCGGTGTATGCTGTACTTGGTGTCAACTCATGATAACGACATGGAGGGATAGAGAGGGATATCCCAACTGTGTGTTCTGCGATGATAGTAGAGTTGTGGACGAGAAAGAGAGAGATGGGGGATGATGATGAGAACGATGTGGAGGATTACAAGTGGATATGAGGAATCAGGGGTACGACTGGCCTGATTGGGTTTAAAAGACCTCGTATCGGTGGTATTACACACCGGATCGGGACTCGTACCTGCTGTATCAGTGATGGTCAATTGACTCGCACACGAAATTCTCTTAAGTCCCAGTCTCTCATGATGATTTCCGCCGTACCCTGTCATCTCTCTCTTTCTTATCCTCAATTGTACCATCACCTTAGAACACGATGTTAAGTCATCCCTCTCTATCTCTCCTTGACATCATCAAGAGTTAACACCTAGTACAGCATACACTGACTACAGCTTACACTGAGTACTGCATCATCCTAAGATCGACTGTCTCCCGCTCCCAACCAGTCTCTCATCTCTCGGCAGACCATGTTGTACTCAATTCTCCACATTCGCACATTTCCAAGTTAACCAATGAAAACACTCTCAGCTCCCGTCGCACCTCCCTCCCGAACTACCACCTCCTGATTGCCCGCCTCCTCCTATCTCGCTCGAACATGGCCTCCAAGTGTATCTCCAAACTCGCTTGATCACAGCCTCCAAGTGCATCTCCAAACTCGCTCGATCACGGCGGCCAAGTGCATCTCCAAAATCACTCGATCACAGCCTTGAAGTGTATCGCTAAACTTGCACGATTACGGCCTCCAAGTTCGCACGATCACGGCCTCCAAGTGCATCTCCAAACTTGCTCGATTACAGCATCCAAGTGTATCTCCATACTCGCTCGATTATGGTCTCGGAGTGCATATCTAAGTTTACTCGACGGTGACAGGATATGAAGAAATACCCGGCCATGATGAACCACACATATTGCGTGGATCTATGAACGCTTAGCAAGAGTGCGTGAGGATCCACAAATTGCGTGGATATATGAAGCTCGGCAAGGGTGCATGAGACGAAGAGCTGTGAAAGATAGAGTGTGTATTTCGTATAATGAGATGATGTCTATCTACCTCGGGGTCTCCCAAATATATACTGCCTGTCGCTGAGTCCATCTCCATTATCCCTCTATCTCCGTACCTATATATATAGAGAGACATGGATAATACATGGCATATTATGATGTAGCGAATCTTGCGACTGTAACAAAGACCAATATAATCGATGAAATGCCTTGTGGTTATGGAACCCTAAGAACCACTGGTGTGAGAATACGGCACCAAGTCTCCCACAGAGCTTGTGCAGATGTCCCAGCTGCTCTCGAAGTCTCCCGCAGACCTGCGGAGAGGTCTCAGCAGCTACACAATTCGAGTATTCGAATAGTCAAATCTCATAGCATCCTGAATTGACCTCCATCAGTGCAGGTGCTTTCAGGAGCACGTGAGAATGCTCTTGCAGAGTCGGAGAGCGCTCTGCAAAGCTCCAGGGGGGGCTGGGAGCATCTGGAAGTACTTAGAAACACTGGCGAGGGCTACCGGAGTGTCTGGGAGGTTTGCATATGGCTTCTGGACCGAATGACATTTTGCTGATGTTAGAAGCCAAGATGATGCAAACTTGGAGGCCATGATCGAGCGAGAGTGGAGGAACAGTTGGAGGCCAAGATTGAGCGAATTTGGAGGAGTACTTGGAAGTGGTCAATCTTGGAGGCAGTTGATTGGGAGGTCTGCCGGGTGCTGAAACTCTATTCATTGGTTAGTTAACATGGACCTGTGAGAATGTGATGACTTTACCTTTGAGCTCTCATGGAGTGCGGGGTGGTTGCAGTCGATCTGTAGGGAGGCACGCTGGCAGCCGAAGCTTCGTTACGGGGTCAACTGGTAATTGTGAGAATGAAGGGATGACAGACAATCTTGGGTGGATGTTGTACTCGGGGTATGCTGTGTTTGGTGTATGCTGTACTTGGTGTTAACTCTTGATAATGGCATGGAGAGATTGAGAGGGATGACTAAGTTTTGTGTTCTGTGATAATTGTAGAGATGTGGATGAGACAGAGAGATGGGCATTGAAGATGGGAATGATATGGAGCATACAAGCAGATATGAGAAATTATGGGTACGACTTGCCCGATAGTGTTTGGTTGACCTCATATCGATGCTCTTGCCCACCAGATTGGATGTGGTACCTGACATAGCATGAATGGTAAATTGACTTGCACATGATGTTCTCTTCAGTCCCAGTTTCTCATGCAGATTTACTCAATATCTTCTCATCTCTCTCTTTCTCGTCCTTGACTATACCATCACCTAATACATGAACTTTAGTCATCCCTCTCTATCTCACCATGCCCTGATTATAACTTAACAACAAGTACTACATACACCGGGGACTGCACTATCCAACGATCAATTGTTTTCCCCTCCCAGACAGCTTCTCATGTCTCATCACTGGGTGGACCTTGGTACTCAACTTTCTAAATTCTCCCAATCATGAGTAAACCAATGAATAGAGTCTCAAATCTTTTCATGCCTCCCTCTCAATCTACCGCCTCCAGGTTGACCACCACCATGTGCTCCTTCAATCTTGATCGATTATTGCCTTCAAGTGCGTCTTCAAACTTGCTCGATCGTGGCCTGCAAGTTTTCATGATCATGGCCGCCAAGTCCGTTGGCACACACACTACATCACAACCTCCAAGTTGGCACAGTCAAGACCTTCCGAGTGCATTTCCAAACTCGCTTGAATATGGCCTCCAAGTGGATCTCTGAGTTCACTCGATCTTGCCTCCAAGTTCATCTCCACACTCGCTCAATCATCGGCTCGCAGTGCATCTCTCGGTTCACTCATTGAAGGCCCTCAAGTGTGTTTCCAAACCTGTTCAATCACTGCCTCCAGGTGAATCTCTAAGTTCAGACTATGATGGTGTGGTGAAATGGCGGAGCTGGGTGGCAAAGAGTGCATCAGAGACACACTGCCTCACCTCTCACAGCATCCAAAGTCAATTTGTGAGAAGAAGCAGTTCTGGCTCCAGGACCATAGGTACAGGGTGAGAGGACTTGAAGGGGTACCATGCCATGAAGAACCACAAAAATTGAGTGGATAGAGGAAGGCTTGGCAAAAGTGCGTGAGGAACCACAAAAATCGCTTGGATCTATGAAAACTTGGCAAGAGTGCATGGGACTAGCAGCCGGGAAGGATTGAGTGTGTATTTCGTATAATGAGATGATGTCAATCAACACTGTAGTCTTCCTAATATCGACGTCCCATCGTGCAGTCCATGTATGTTTTCCCTAGATGTCTGTATGCCCCAGTCTGTCACCGTTATCCCTGTATCTCTTTATGCGTCCCGCCAGCTTACCCCTGCCAAACAGAATGCCGGCAATGGTGGTGAGAGACATATCTTCCCACCACAATGGCCTGGAAGTGCATTTCCAGGTTTTCACAATTGGTGTCTCTAACTGTTTCTCCAATTATGCTTGAGTACCATTTGCAGCTAGATTGATTGTATGTATATATAGAGAGAGACTTAGATAGATAAGACATGCCATAGTATGATGCAGCAAATCTTGTGACTGTAACAAAGATGAATATGATAGACGAAATACCATGTGGTCATCGAACTTCAAGAACAACTGCTGTGACAATACGGCACCAAGTGTTATGCAGAGCAGCCCAGAGGTCTCAGCTCCTTTCGAAGTCTCCAGCACACCTTGGTAGAGGTCTCAGCAGCTGCAAAACTTCGTTATTGTATCAGTCAAATCTTATAGCATCCTGAACGCACCTCCATAACTGCAGGTGCTTTCATGAGCATTTTAGAATTCTCTTGCAGAGTTTGAGAGCACTTTGGTTAGCTCCATGGGGGTCTGGAAACATCTGGAAGCACTTAGGAGCACTGGTGAAATCGACCAGAGTGTCTGGGAGGTTCGTGTGTGGCTTCTGAACCAATTCACATTTTGCTGCTAAAGGTTAAACTCACGTCAGTCCAAGCACATGCCATCTGCCAACCTCTTTGACCTCTCTTCCACCGCAATTCTTCATCTGCCTGCAGGGATTTTCATTGGGGCTGATCCCGTATATCCAGCGACCATTTCTGCCAGAGCTATTGCAGAAACATTTGGGGGTGTTAATGGTTTGGGGGTAGAGGTATAACCTATCCCTCCACATAGCCTCTGTGCAGCCTTCTCAGTGAGGTATGGTTGAATCTGATTGTCTGCAAACATGCATATCATAACAAATGCAGGAAGTTTCTGGGGCATATCATTGTACAGCAAGGATTCATTCGGATATTCAGATAATCTCATTCTCAGTGTGTTTTTCAGAAAAGCAGGATTCTAATCCACGTTGGGAGAAATCACTCGGAACTCAGGATAATACTGAGAGAATTTCTGGTTCATCTGTTTAATCTTGCTGATTGTTTGTTCTGCTGTGGCCACTCTGTCGGGGTCCCCAAAAACTGCTTCCAGTAGTCGTATAAATGCTGGTTGGTCTCCCAGCTCTATCTTTCTGTCCTTCCAGACATCTGGCAAAGTCTGTTCTAAGGCTACTGCCCACAGGCAGCTGAATGCATACTGCATTTTCGACAGTTCGTCGGGAAAGCTGCTGTGTTTGCATTGAATCACCATCTTGAGTTTAGCCATCCAGCCTCTTGACTGAGATTGATTCAACCCAGAAAGTATGGGGAGGATGGAAAAATCTGGCTGGTGTCCTCGTGTCCCTGGGGTGCAACTGGGGCTGCTTCCCCTGCCAGGGTCAAGGTGTTGGCTACCTCAGTCCTCAAACTGTGGACATCCTCACTGGATTTGTGTGTATGCTGGGCCATCTGATCGAGTACATCCTGTAGGTGCTGGGTATTTTCTGCAACCACAGTTCTCCTCCTGGCATCTGCCAATTCGTTCTCAACACTCTATATCCTCTCATCCATTACTGAATGGCCACATGCAGGGAGTAACAACTGCTGAGCTTTCTGATCGGTAATTTCTTTCTGCAGGACAAGCTTCTGTGCTGCACGTTTACACACCCTCTACACCATTTCTGTGGGTTCCGTGTACCGGGCCACCTGTAACAACTCCTACTGCCATTTTGCCAGCATCTAGTGCGGTTCCTCAGACCCGATGCAGTCTCCCTGTACCTCCGCACTTTCACTTATATTGTTCCTGATTTTCCCTCAACACCAGGGTCACTCTATCATGCTCTTTGGATCCAGACATCACAAAGGAGCACCCATGTTGACCAGTGCCAATGATCTGCATCGATCCATGAGGATGTCGGGGTAGATGGTGCTACAACAGTCAGTGGAACTCCCAAAAACTGCACAATTGGTGCTGTTGCTGCTGCATGTCCTTTTGTCAAGTGGATTCATGATCAATTGTGTCCTTCACAGTGGCAGGGTTACTCTGGATCACAAGGGAATGATGAGAGTGCACTGCGCTATCCAGGAGTCCAGTGTGGTCTGAAAACTGGGTCGTTAATATCTAGACCTCCCCTTGTGCTAGTCACATCTGTCCAATACTAATTCGAAGGGCAGTGAACAGTCCTTTGTTTGTACAAATATTGTTACGTAGGTTCTTCAACAGTCTGAACCAAGATAGTGTCGATACTATTGAAAGTGTTTAAAAGATTGGGTTCAAAACAATACAGGGAGTTCCAGCAACACCAAACGAATGCGATTGCGACATACAGTTGTGGTCATACTCCGACATTGAAGTTTAGTGATCAATATGGGTCCAGGCAGATATTGAAATCTGGCAAGCTGTAACTGAATGTCAACACTTTCGTTGCAATTCTGTGTCCAAGATTGGCCAGGTACTAAATCAACTGAACAGGAGACAGAACAAGATTTGAAATAATACCTACATACTGTAGAGGTGTATTGGCACATTCAACCCCAGGTATGTGGTAAAAAAACTCGTTCTAGTGTAATGGATGGGACTGGACATAGGTAGTATTGGAGACAGTAATGTGATATCAAGAAAGAATGCCAAGAACTCAAAATGGATATCTAGAATAGAGAACTAGACAACAGTCGAAGCTGTTCAAAGTTGGCTATCACTCAGTCATAACAATGAATGAGTAAAAGAAAGACAGGAAATCCTTCAACACCAACAACCTCTGCTTATGTACAGTTCGTCTGCCATTCCCCATTCGGTCTTCATGCTCCAATTTGCAGTCCGAATTTTCGCACATGAACCTACACACTATCAACAACAGTCTTAGCAACCCAATCATGCCACAGCATCCAAGGTTGCAACACCTCAGACCACTTCCTTATGTTCCAAAATAATCTCACCACCACTACGTAATACTCTCATGCCATTTGCATGGCTTCTACCGTCTCTGCCATTCCATAACACCAACTCCTCCCCCCTTTTCCTGTAAGTACTGATATTTTGATCTTCATAACATCACTTGCACACCCAAACCATGACAACATGGCTGGTGACTGGAGATGGACCAATACCTGACTCTGTTGCCTGACTATTATATGGTACTGTACACACTCAGTCTGCTGGAGTTCCCACTGGCACTTGAGAGCCAGTTTAGCAGCCTACTTGGAAGCCTGCTTGATAGCCAGCTTGGAAGCCTACTTCATAGCCTGCTGGAGAGCCTGCTGGAGAGCCTGCTTGAGAGAGCCACGCATAAGAGCATCGCTTGAGAGAGGCATCCATTTGAAGGAGTAGAGTTTTCCACTGTCAGCTTTTCTCTGATGGCTAACTCTAAATTTGTGGAAGATTGAGCTAATAGCCTCTAAAGTCTGTTGATACTTTGAGTTTGACATTGATGTAGCTAACCTACTTGACTAAGTGCGTTCAGTACATCACCAGAATGTATTTTAGTCACTGGAAGACTCCAGGAGTGTCTGAGAGGATGTGGAGTGTAATCTTAGATGCGTCAATTTCAGGAGAGTATCAGACCCTAGGAGGGGATTCCTGCCGGCCTTCAGGGTAACTGGGATCACAGATGACTGCTACAGGAGTACCACGGGAGTGATTGTGATAGGTTTGGGAACATTTAGGAGGGCCGGAGAGAACATTGGGTGCACGTGGGAGCGCGGGCGACAAGTCTGGGAGCACCGGTGACAAGTCTCGGTGCGCTGACGACAAGCCTCGGAGCGCCGGCAACAACTCTGGGAGCACCTCGAATTACAGTAGAGCAGTCTTGGAAAAACATCTTCTTTGGGAACGCTGCAGGTGCGCCTGGAAATCATAGCTACTACTCATCATTCAACGATTTTTAAAACTCATCTATTCAGTTTGTATTCTCATCTATCTATCTATATAGCTACCCCTTTACACACGGTATATCTGGATTGGCTGCAGGCGGTGCTTGAGAACATTCGAGGAACGCCTGAAAATGACGATCGAGTGAACTCAGAGATACACTCCGAGGCCCTAATCGAGCGACTTTGGAGACGGACTTGGAGGCGGTAACTGAGCGTATTTGGATATGCACTTGGAGGCCCTGATTGAGTGAACTTAGAGATGCACTCAGAGATCGTAAGCGAGCGAGGTTGGAGATGCACTTAGAGGCAGTGATCGAGCGAGTTATGAGATGCACTTCGAGGTCATGATCGTGCGAACTTGGAGGCCGTAATGGAGCAAGTTTGGAGATGCACTCAGAGGCCATGATCGAGCAAGTTTGGACATGCACTTGGAGGCCGAGATCGAGTGTACTTGAGAGATGCACTGGGAGGCCGTAATAGAGGGAGTGTGAAGATACACTTGGAGGCCGTGATCGAGCGAGTTTGGAGATGCGCTTGGAGGCCGTTATCAAGCAAGATTGAACGAGTACTTGGAGGCGGTCGATGGACGGCGCGCCAAGTGATGAGACTCTATTCATCAGTTAGTTAACTGGCAACCGTGGGAATGTGACAATGTGACTTTACCTTTGATCTCTCAAGGAGAGCTGGCTAATGATGGTCGATAGTGTAGGGAGGTACGCCGGAAGCCGAAGCTACATTCAGGGGTTAACTCCTAATCATGAGAATGAAGGGAAGACAAACAATCTTGGGTGGATGCTGAACTCGGTGTATGCTGTACTCGGTGTATGCTGTACTCCTTGTCAACTCATGACTATGGCATGGAGAGATAGAGACGGATGACTTAACTTGGTGTTCTGCGATGATGCTTCAGTTGTGGACGAGAAAGCGAGAGATGGGGGATGAAGATGAGAATGTTGTGGAGGATACGAGCGGATATGAGAAATCAGGGGTATGACTTGCCTGATTGGGTTGGGAAGACCTTGTATCGGTGTATTGACACGGCGGATCGGGACTCGTACCTACCGTATCCGGGATGGTAAATTCACTCACACACGAAATTCTTTAAGTCCCAGTTTCTAATGATGATTTCCCCCATCTCCTCTCATCTCTCTCTTTCTCGTCCACAGGTCTACTATCACCTAAGAACACGAAGTTAAGTCATCGCTCTCAATCTCTCCATGCCATGATCAAGAGTTAACACCAAGAACAGCTTACACTGAGTACAGCATACACCGAGTACAGCAGACACTGCATACTGCATACACCGCGTACTGCATACACTGCATACTGCATCATCCCAAGATCGACTGTCTCCCGCTCCCAGCGAGTCTCTTATCTCTCGGCAGACCATGTTGTACTCAATTCTCTACATTCCCACAATCACGAGTTAACCAATCAATAGAGTCTCAGCTCCCGTCGCACCTCCCTCCCAAACTACCGCCTCCAGATTGACCGCCTCCAAGTACTCCTCCAATCTCGCTCGATCACAGCCTCCAAGTGCATCTCTAAACTGGCTCGATCATGGCCTCCAAGTGATCCTCCAAGCTGGCTCGATTGCGGCCTGCCTGTTCGCATGATCACGGCCTCCATGTGCATCTCTACACTCGCTCGATCACAGTCTCCAAGTGTATCTCTACACTCTCACGATTACGGCCTCCATGTGGACCTCCAAACTCGCTCGATCACAGCCTCCAAGTACATCTTTAAGGAGCAACGGCGGGTCTACCCAGATACAGAGGTACCGGAGGTGGATAGAGTGACGGGGAGTATATATTCGGCAGACCCCGGAGTAGATAGACATCATCCCATTTCTATCTCATCTAATCATACAGAGAAAATACACACTCTATCTTTCCCAACTTTTGGTCTCACTCGCTCTGTTCGCGATATCGTGGATCCATGCAATTGCGTAGGATCCTTAACAGTGGGTAGTATCATATCTTGTCACCCGATTCCTACGCTCCTCGTACCAGAACCGCTCTGTGAATCAGAACAGCTCTTTCTCATGAATTCCGTTTGGATGCCCCGAGAGGTGCGGCGGAGTGTTGATGGTGGGCTCTCTGGCTTCAAGCTCCATTGTTTCACCAGCCCGGCCTCCAAATGTTGTATCTCTAAATGTTCTCTCAATGGGCGTGGCCTGTTGCTCCTCCGATTATGCTCGAGTACCATCTGCAGCCAGATTGACCGTATGTATATATAGAGAGAGACTTAAATAGTGCATGCCATATTATGATGTAGCGAATCTTGTGACTGTAACAAAGATGACTATGATAAGACGAAATGCCATGTGGTTATGTAAGAACCACAGCTGGGAGAATACGGCATCAAGTCTCCCACAAAGCTGCGCAGCGGTCTCGGCCGCTCTCGAAGTGTCCCACAGAGCTGCACAGCAGTCTCAGCTTCCCTCGAAGTTTCCCGCAGATTTGCACAGTTGTCTCAGGAGCTCCAAAATTCGACCATCGTAGATGGAGCAACCTGAATGCACCTCCATAACTGCAGGTGCTTTCAGGAGCACCCGAGAATGCTCCTGCAGAGTCTGAGAGCACTTTGCTCAGCTCCAGTGGGGTCTGGGAGCGTCTGGAAGTACTTAGAAGCACTTCTGAGGTCGCCTGGAGTGTCTGGGAGGATTCGGTGAGGCTTCCGGATCGAATTACATTTTGCTCATCTACCATTACCATCACCATTACCATCACCATCGCCATCGCCATCGCCATCGCCATCGCCATCACCATCGCCATCACCATCGCCATCACCATCACCATCGCCATCACCATCACCATCAAAACTGTCACCATCATCAGCACTATTACCATCATTACTATCACTATCATCACCACCAGCCCCAGACTGAATGCATACCCAAAAGCTAGATATTGTCCTGAAAGCAGCTATTGATGTCGCTGAGAAAACCGAGTCAGAGATCTGCTCCCCCAGAGATCCAGTTGGCTACCTTTGCTGGGTAATTTCATGTGGCAATCGTCAACACCATGACCTTTCTGCATCAAGGAATCTTGATCTGGTGGCCATGCTAAAGAAAAGGTTTAGAATACCATATTAACTGACATCATGATATCGGCCAACCTATGCCACTTGCCACCTGCCACCTGCCAGCTGCCACAGGCCACATGCCGCCCTCCATATACCACACTCCCCACGACACACTCCCCACGACACACTCCTCATGCCACACTCCTCATGCCATACTCCCCACACCACACCTCACCCACCAAACAATGCCTGCCATATGTCACCAACCTTATTCCTCCCAATGCCTGGAGTCTGCCACTCAGCAAGTCAGTGGATCAAGCTTGCAGGAACATACATGGGAGCATATTATTAAGGGAGATTGGGAGTGTCTTCCATCTTGATAGTGTTCTGGAGAGCGACCTGGAGGTGTACTTGGATATATACTTGAAGGTGTTCTTGGGAGTGTCTTGAGGGGTTAATTGGAAGCGTAAAGTCAAGCAGGCTGGGAGAGTGTCATCGAGTGCCAGTGGGAGTGTAATTGAGAGCGTGCTCAGGAGTGAGCTTGAAAGATCCTTCAGAGCATACATGGAAGTGTACAGTCAAGTAGGCAGCGAGTGTGCCATGGAGGGGAATTGGGTGCGTCCTGGAGAGCAATTGCGGGAGTGTATGTGAGAATGTACTTGGAGGGGTTTCACAGTGCATTCTCTAAGTATAGTTGGAAGTGTACTCAGATTGAACTTGGGATCATGTTGAGAGCTTACTTGGGAGCATATAGTCAAGCAGGCTGGGAGTGTGTCATCAAGTGAAAATGGGAGTGTGTCATCAAGTGAAAATGGGAGTGTACTTGAGAGTGTACTCGGGTGTGGAATTGATAGTGTCTTGAGAGCTGACTTCTGAGTGTACATTCAAGCGGGCTGCATCAGCAAATTGTAAAATGGTTCAGAAGTCATAACTCAACGACTCAGCTATTCTGAACAGCCTCACCCATTCTTGCAGAAGCCCCCAGAAGCTTCGGAACAGGCTGAATGCAAGAGGATTCACTTCTCAGGTGCTCTTAGCGTACTTTCAGGTGCTCCTCAATGCAGCTGAAGTCATGGAACAGAATACAGGAATATTCTAAAGAGTATGAAGTCGTCTTCAGAATGCTATAAAATCATGCGTTTAAGTTGCTAAAATTTTGGAGCTGCTAGGACTACAACACTTGTCTCCAAGACGATTCCGGTGCACCTGGAGGGAGACTCTCCGGGAGTGATAATATATGATATCTATCTCGAACAGTACAATTCGATGAACTATCTCACAGCTGCACACATGAATCAGGCATTCTAATCTAATTAATATACAGTCCAGTAGGTATCTAAATTGACATGATTAGTTACAAGCCATACACTATCGATGCCGCCTGATGCAGCATTCTCCCGCACCAAATGCACTGGTCCAACTACTGCTCCAACAGTTACAATATGCATCTTATTTTTCTGTTTGACAACCCGGATGAACCTGTCAACACAATCAGCCCAACCAGGAAGATCTTTGTACTTTGTTGGAATCACCACCGCATATTCTTGAGCTTGAGGACATAATTCCCATCGCTGAGTCTTCTTGCACCTGTTAGAAAAGGTCGATATTGCTTTCCCTTGTGGCAGGCGATCCTGATATTGGAGGATCTGATTCAGTGGAGTCCAGCTGAAGTATTGTACAAGAAAAGAAGGAATTCGTCCTTGGAAGGTGTTATCGAGGTCATTCTCTTCACTTTGCATATACTGGACCCAAATGTTATGAGCTCCAGGCATGATCCCTTGGTTGGAATTGGTATATTCTACCTTGCAATCAAGTCCCAGAGGCTCAACAGAAGTAGGGTTGTGAAATGGTTGACGGTAATACAACAGCCCATTCTGGAGTTTAATGAATATACTGTATATGAGTACATTCTGATCATATCTGAGCACTAGTCCACTAACTTTGTGTCCCCAGTCCGCTTGAATTTGCGTGCGGAGTAGCTGTCCACATTTCGGAATTCCGAAATCTTCTGATGCATCTCTGTGTGAGGTCAACTGATTACTTCTGCACACTCCACGGACATGCGTTTCTCTCAAAAGATATACCTGCTGTGATACAGGGTGGATAATGGGCTTGTCCTGAATTGTGTGGTGACATAACAGATAGGCTCTGCATGTACTTCGCCATTTATCGGTAGAGGGCAGTAGGTTGAAAATTTTTCCAGTGTCAGTGTTGTACCAGCCTTGGAGTGCAAGATATGGCAGTGTCTCCTCCATATAGTCAGGACCAGTACACCGGTCATTATGCTAAAGCATCTGTCGAATGTAATTGACTTGGTTGCTAGATCGATATGTCTCTTCCACATTGGCGATAGGTAGCTGTTCAGAAATATCGGGGGTAAAATTGTCACCGGTACCCATTCGCCGAATTGACTCTGATATATCGCTCACAAGATGTATCTTGGGATATCGGACATGTATCACCTGTTGTTCAATGGTTTTCCGGAGTGCCTGGACACGCACGGTCTCCCACCAAGCTTCAAACTTGATCAAGTGGATGGACAATTCCTTCCTGAACCGCTTCTGTTCATTAGAGGTGATGCCACAGATCTCTCTCTCCAGCTGGTTAGTGACACGCTCCATATCAGCCGAGCTCCAGGTCGTGGCCTCTGTCTCAGCATCGGATAAATGAATCTGAAAATGCAGTCGCTTGTGGGTAGTCATGTTTGCCGCCCCGTAAGCCTCGTCTTTGGCTGCGGTTCTCATTAGGGCAAGTTCTTTGGCAAATATGCTCCTGGGACTGGTTGCCTTAGTACCAACTTCCTGCAATAGTTGTAGCTCACGATGTTGGAATAATTTAATGCAAAGCTTGCTTTTAACAGGTGTCACTTGTTGGATTTCGCACTCCAATCGCTGTATTGCCTTCTGACGATGAGCATCTGATGAAGGGGTTGCCGCTTGTTGGGCTCTATTCAGGCGCACCTGAAATTTCCCACGTTTAGTTGTGGAAACCTTGTCAGCGCCATCCACAAGGGCTTCCATTGCAGTACAAATCTTATGAATCTATTGATCGCGTAACTGATGTGATTCCCTTGCCAACAGGTCATCATCTTTGGCGTTCGCTGAGTTCAACATTTTCTGATCTCGAAAAATACCCTTCTTCTGCTATACTATCTTGCGTGCATCGTCTCGTGCTGTGATGCATAGATCAGAGTGATTATGTTGGCTGATAAGTAGAGACAATTCACATAATGCCCGCAATGCTCTCATTTCCAATTTCATCAGAGGCTTTTTCCCACATAGCTCCTCCGTCATCTTTTGAGCAGAAAGAATTGGAGCGCATTTCGCTGCCAGTGTTCTGATTATTCCACAGGTCTCTTTGACTTGCCAGGTGCCGCTTTTCAAGGGATCGAATGTTTGAGAGAAGTGCTGGAGGCCGGGATATTGTGGCACCGATGTGAACTGATTGTCAAATTGATCCTTGCCATTTGTAGCTTTCAGGTATCTGAGCAGCCTGTTCAATAATTCTTTAACTAAAACCAGGAGCGGCTGATGCAATTCATCAGGCTGCCAAAGCCGATATACATTGCAGAGAGGGTATTGCCAGAACTGGTTGCAGATTTGGTGGACACATAGAGTGTGCAAAGCATCAATATTATTGTCCTCCGGTAGCTCTGAGTGAATATGGTTGTCTCATGGGATATCGAGCTATCGAAAAGTTGAATGCCCCATCGATGCACCTTTAGGAATTTCGCACATCGGGCATGAGCCATATGTGACTTAAGCAATCATGACTTGTTCAGGATAATCCCTGACCCAGGCAGCCTACAGAGGGTAACATTGTCGCTGGAATCCATCTCCACAATCCCATTTCAAGCCATGGCCAGTGATGTCAAGATGCCTAAGTTGAGACAGCACAGTTCCAACTGCATTATACCATGCTTTGCCAATGTTTTTGGCACCGTACTGGGGACATGGGATCAGCCCGAAAAGAATCCAGGGGCACTTTGCAAGTGTGAGGCGCATATCTTTTTGAATAATACCAGTCTTGAGGTACAGCGGCCAGGCATGCTGATCGCCCGAATAATTGGGCAAGGGAATCTTGTGGGATGCACATATGACTGGCACAATTGTCGCTCTGGCAGGAAGTTGATCCTGCGTATCCCACCACTAATTGGCCGTGTTCATCTCGTAGTAGAATGAACGACCCTGACAGTCAGTGAGGCACACCGGTTCAACATCGAGGTGTTGCTGAAAAGGCAGTTGTGCTAGTAGGAACTGGATACATTTGGAAATATCCCTGTAGTATATTGTTCCGAACATATGTTCGTCATCTTCAATCCAACTATCATTGCTGAGCCCGAAATCGCATTCAGAGAGGAGCTTTCGCAGGGCATCTGCTGAATGGAATGATTCAATTTTGAAGTTGTCCTGTCCACGCCTGAGATGTTGATCTATCCAGCTTTGTGGTTACTGGCTAAACAATTGAGCCTGCTGAAAGTCGTGTGCGGACCGAAATTGATGTCATTGATTCCATTGTTCGGAGTACTTTCAAAGCTTGTTGTACAAGCCAGTTGCTTTGCCATATGCTTTCCCCCTCACATTTTCCACTCCAACTACCTGCCTATGAGCCTTTGTCTTTGTTAGATCAGGGGTACAGGTGAAATCAGGCTGTGGATGGTCCAAAGGTTCATTGTTGGGAGTATCTTCAGGTGGTGGTGCACCTGGAATGTTGTTTATGAGTAGATCATCAATCGGCAGCATGTCCATGGCCATTCAGGTGCACCTACTGTAGTCAAACCCCGATGGCTCAGGGTGATCCCAGCCGGCAGGTGGTAGAATCCTGTCAGGTAATAGCCCTTCATTGGTCGATATTGGGTGATATTGTTGATAGTGAGCTTCTAGTCGGTTCTCATGAAATAATTTCTTTTTGCAGATACAGCATTTAACATGTTTCCAGCCAGTGTTGACAATATTTGAGAAATGCTCAGTGTTCTGACGAATATCGATGATGCCTTAGGTGGCATTGTTCGCTGCTGGATATTAGCCTCAAGAATATCTAATTGAAAGCGAGCGTACTGAGGTTAGCGTATCACTCTCAAAGCCGCATCACACTCCACTAACCGTTCAGGAGGGGTAAAACAAAGTTACCTTACGATCAGTTTTCTTCCCAAACTAGGATAATATTTATGACATCCCAATCAATAATGCTGCACATTATCAACTGAATATTGTTAGCAGTGAAAGTTTTTTTTGTCATCACTGCGATTGACTTTAAATACATTTCATCAGGTGCTACTACAATCGGCCTTATCGTATCCTACATCATTAAGGCATTGTGCAGATTACCTATGCCCTTGAGCCTCACGCAGCGGATAACATCAGCTTAATACAATGAATATGTAAGTTTCCTAGCTGGCTGCATGCCCACTCAATGATCATTGAGAACTGATTGGCTGGTAGGATGTTTTCTTCAGTAATGATCCTTGACCGGTGGATGGGTCCTGAGGAGACAACAAAGTTTACAAATGGAGCTTAAAACGAGGCAATCACTGTTGCTGCTCGATTAACAAGGCCTCATATTGAATGAAGTGCAGGTCATACACACACATGTTTAGTGTAAAATGCCGACTTGTGCAAACCTTTCAACCTGATATAGTACTTGCTGGGTTCCTAGAGCTATCATGTGATGTCCCATCTGTCACTATTACAGTCATGCACCAAACAAAAGTGAGATTCTATCCACGATCCTAGTATAGGAATTCGGGCATATACCAAAGAAAGGTGGGATGTGTGTGAATATGATGTATTTTTCTCATCCGGGTTTCATGGGATCACAGGTGCAGTGATACCCCACAGTTTGTGACAAATAGGAAGAATATAAGATGCCTTCATTTTGCCGAAAGTCACTGCTAGCTTCAATACTTTCAACTATACTATGATTTATTTGAAATCACCAATTGAATTAATAATTTGCTTACTACCTTTGTTAGTTTACATATGATGTTGATGAACGGATCTCTGCAGAAAAAGACCAATATGGCTCCAACAGGTGGGCTGGTTGGCTCACAACTACGGCCAGATGACAATGTGGGAGCTTCAGATAATACAGCTGGAAATACACCGAACAAAGGCACTCAATTTGGGCAACCCACAAATCAATTTCATCCACCACCGGGGTATAGTTACGCGCCTTCGCAGCCACCATTTCCAGGCGCTGCATTGTTCTACCACCATGCCCCATTCAACATGGCACCAAGCTCACAACCAAGCTCTGGTGCAACCCAAGGATATCCGAGTTATGGGCCATCGTGGCACGCATATGATTTCCCCCGAGGAGGTTATGGCCGACCTCAAATGTTTCCCCCTCAGCAATTCACAGGACATGGGCCGTCATTTGCAGGCGCACCTCGTGTGCCTCCAGCACTGCCTGGACACAATGCAGTCAGTAGGCTGACCTCTTCCACCTCTACTGCACCAGGACAACTTCCCGGCGCACCTGGGTGACCCATGATTTGCCTCTCAACGAAATGATATCAGCCAGCTATGGAACCTCACAGGACAGATGTTGCAGGGATTGCCGAATTGCACCCATTACCAGAGATTTCCTATGATCAATACAACAGAGATTTTGAGAGCGATGATCCATCGGACTTGGGCGGGGCTGAAGGCAAAGCCCTAATCAGCTTGAAGCAAACAGAATTCCCCTTGAAGCAATTTGCCAAAATGATGGGGCAGCCCAACTTTAGTACCTTCAACAACTGGGAGAAAGTATGGGTGGCTAGGTTTCTGGAGAAGAAGCATTGGTCCGTTATCTGGGGACAGAACCGTTCGAAACAGATGCGAGATGGACCCGTGTACTAGGAGCCGGCCGGAGCAGATTTTTTGGAGAGTTTCAAGACATGGCTGCCTATAGACCATTTTGATAATGCGTAATGGATTCGGCAAGAGTGGGTTGAAATGTGTTTGAAGAAATGTGCAAGCCAGGATCGGGAGGCGAGGCAGAAGGGAATGCGAGGTAACAAGCAACCAGCGACATATTCGGGAGAGCGAGTGGGCGACATGGTGAGAGGTAACCTCGCAGAGTGGCGAAATACCACCTTCTTGGTTGTGATTCATCAGGTGCCAAATGGCAACAATGACCAGAAATCCAGTGATTAACACCAAGCTTCGTACACCGACGTCAGGCGCTGGGAAGAGCTGATTGTTTCATCGAAATAAATTGTGGCCCGAATAAACCATACAGTCCGACTGCGTTATACAAATGCAACTTGATGCAGCAAGAATTCGACGAAGAGTATATGGGATATTACACACCCGGGCAAATGATGAATGACTCTCTAGATGGTCATATTCCATTCAACAGTTCCCTTTCTAATGCCTTCAAGTTGAAACTGGGACACAATTTGAAATGATTTTTGGTAGAAATGAAGCCAGCAACAGGGAAGGATATAGCGGAGCACGTATTTACACCGGCCAAGGTAATCCCCACCACCTTTCCCACGTTGAGTTATGCCCCACTTAGTGTTAGCAATGGGTTGGGGTAACCTGCCAGAGGTCTGGGTTTGGACCGCAAAATGGTTCGGTGCGGTTCCAGATCCGTCCAAGGACGCGACCCGCTGGGTACTGGTGGGCCAAACCCCGACCCGTACCGGTCAACCTGCAGGTCTTGCATGGGCTGACCAGACCCGTCGATTCCAATCTCCGGTTCTGTGTTTCGGGTTTTCCTATTTATGCTCGCATTTAGATATCTTACTGCAAATCGCACAATATTGACTTTGGTACTTCATTGTCCATTTTGAGTGAATCGGCGGCCTGTGAAACTTAAAACAACAGAGACACGCTCCATGCCCCATCCTGAGCATGATAGTCGATGGCGTATCAATGATTGTTGCTCTTGTATCATGGGTAATGGAGGTGGCGATTGGATGCCAACAATCATAAATGAGGTATTGGCACTATTTCAACGCAAAGGAGAAAGTGACATGCCCACTGCCCCATTCTGAAAATAAGCGTCAACGGAGCATCATCGATTTTTAGTCCTGTATGACATGTAATTAAAAAGTGATATGTTCTTTGTTATGCATAAGCGTAGTATTGGCCGCCTTTAAAGGCCAAACAGACAGTGATACGCTCCCTGCCCGAAGTTGAAAATGAGCGTCAACGGAGCATCAATGATCTTGGGCCTTGCATGATGGTTAATCAATGCGCAAGATGGCCACTAATGTCTATATATGGAGTTTTGACCGGTTTTATCAGCTAAAACGTTCAGGATCACTGAGTTGCAGCATTGAAAACCAGTTGAGTTGTGATCGTCCAGGAGGCTGTCGCGGCACCATCTCTTGCTTATCAGCCTTGAAATTCTGCCACAACCTTGTTTATAGATGTCTGCGATCATTTACCATCAAGATTACCCAAGATTCATGACCAAAAATCATTGTCGCTCTGTTGACACTCATTGTCAAGATGGGGCAGTGGGAGTGTAGCATTCTCTTTTGCGTATAAAGGCAGCCAATATGATAATTATAGATAACAACGACTAATTCACAGTTTAATAACCTGACTTACACAACGAATAATCATTGACACTCTGTTGACGCTCGTTTTGCCACCGGCATGTCCGCATTATGCAGCTATTCATCTTGGCATACATCATCAATAACCGTGTTTTGGCAGTCGTTCTATCCTCTTCATGTACATTTTCATTTATCTCTACATTGTTCTTCAATTGTGCCTATAAATATATCCTTTAAAATATACTTCAAAGTGTCAGCTAATTGTAGATAATGATAATACTCAAAACTCCCATTCCTTCCAATCAATTCTCGTCTTCACTGTCAGATTCGCTAAAAAGGCTGCTGTCATCTCCAAAATCACTGTCAGCAGAATTGCCATGCAGCAGACAGTGTACTTAGCAAATTTGGAATAAAATCTTTATCGCGCTTGCTATCCTTGGCATATGCATTATGATTGCAAAATTGAGTGTTGGAATGCGGAGAATGTATATACACTCACCTGGATGGCATACCTTCTATTTCATAACTTTCATTTCAATCAGTGTCACCGGATGCCACAGGAGGCATTCTGGGGGGAGGAGGCGTTCCAGCCAGAGGTGCCGCCGGTTCTGGCGGAGCGGAGCCTGTTCCTTTGTGCCTCCAGCTTGTCTGCAGATTCTTTGCTGTGCCATTTTGGCATGGAAGGTGGCCGTCAGTATGATATTTATAAACCATTGCTGGGTGCCTTTCTTTCGCAGCCTTCACCTTGTTCTGCCTGGGAAACACAACACCGCGCATCTTCTCTTCTCAGACTTCAGCCCGACGTTTCTTTGTTAGTAGTTGCATTTCCTCTATTGAGGCACGCGAAAACCCATCTTTCGCGATTGTGGCGATTGTGGCCACATTCAAGGCAAGGAAAATGTCGGACTGTTCCGGCTGTACCCGACCTCATTGCCTCGCCATAGTAGCAACGATGTTGAAACCCTAAAGAAATCAGTTGCTGCTTTTAAGAAGAAGATTTGGCTATTACCTCAACCATGTACAACTATGTAGCCTCCTGTAAGGTCTTTACAGCCTGTGTTGTCCACTGCCGGGGACCTTTATCACGACATGTGTACGCGAACATCCCAAAGCTGACAACATCATGATGTTCGATTTGGCGGACTGTGCGGCCAAATGCCTGAGTCGACCAAGGAGGTTTGCCTTTGCTGGCAGGGATAAATTGTTCATCAAGCTCTCTACGTACCGCAGCGGTACATTATATTGTCAGTTGACCGCTTTCCGCATCGATATGGAGATAGTCACATCCGATTGCATGCTGCGTCTTATCATTGCTGCGTCCGGTTATACAGACTATTTTGAAATCTGCATCGTGTGCCATATTTTCGGTGGCAGCAATTGCAGCGTTGCGGTGGACTAACTGGTGTCTGCGTTGCTGCTGTGTATCAGCCAGGGGCGCATTCGATGAATCGCCCATGGTTAGGCTTGATTCGGATTGAATCACACCAGGTTGAGGTGATTGTGGAGCCATGACTTGCTGTTGTGGAAATGGTGAGGAAGATGATAACGAAACGTGGAAAGTCCTGAGGAATATCTAGCAAGCTACAAGTCACAATGGAATGAATCATAATGAACTTGCACATTCCATTGCAGTGTTAACCAGCGGGGTATAGGTGCAAGTTGCGGGTGATACCAACGGTCCCGCGATTTGCAGTAAGTTGGTCCAATGTTGTTTGTTTGTTTGTTTGCAGCGATACATTGAATTGAACAACAGCTGAGATCTCATGTTTGATAGATATAAAAAGGAAATTCTTCGACGGAAAGGACGACTGATGATGTTTCTCTCAGCACTTTGCCAGGATCTTACACGAAACTCACGCTACGTATCAAGTCATGACATACGGTAAGCGTTACTATTCCGACTGAAATGTCAGTCAAAACACAGATTTTGCTCTGTTCGAGTTGATCAAATGTACGAACCTTGACATAAAAGACACAGCTTGGCTCCATGTGCTCCATATCGTGCAACATTCAGCATCTCGCCCAACGACAAGGTCCACGCACGATACCATGCTCAATTCTCCCACAAAGAACTTTTCTCCACCTCTGGCGGGCACATAAGGCAAATTAGCACAGGACTCCACACGTCGCCGTCATCAAGCGGATGACGGCAAGAGAGGCTTCGACGCAGATAGGGTCCGAGCGTTGGGAGCATTCCGCAGCTTGTAATCTAAAAAGAAGCTTTCGGTGGAGACAAGATGGCAAACGCACTTTCCAAGCCATGATGAAATAGAGAGTTGAATCGAGGATTATGTGGAGAGAGAGACCGCTATGGCAACAAAGCGAGTTCAAGATGCAGAGACAGCGATTATGCAATAGCTGAAAGATATGACTATAGCTGAAAGCGTGGGGGTGACAACCAGACAGCCCGAAACAACGTTTGAAGAGATGTTGAATGTTATCAGTGACAGTCTGAGTGATCTTGCAAGTTCTGATGATGAGCTGGATGGGGAAGACGAGGAATATGATGAAGAAGATTCTGAGCTCTGCAAGCTGAGTGATGATGATGAACCTGGATGGGTGATGGGCACAATCTCCGAAACAGTACAGCACAGCAAGGAGAGTTTTTGGCAGAAGCAGATGATGCGTGACAAATTGATACAACGGGGTTGGGGGGAAGCAGCTGAATTACTTCCGTGGGAGAGATATGAAATATGAGATGGCCAAATTGAAGGTTCCGGTGGTTGTCAAGCCCCAAATAGACATGACTGCTGCCACACCACCCCCAACAACAATGGCTGAGCATATGCGGACCATTGATATCGTCCGCGGACAATCACAAATGCCGGCAGTGACTTCTTGACCAGGAAGTGGTCAAATGAGGCTGGGTTCGGACACACCACAGGTACATAAATTCATTCTGGTTCTTTCACCTGATGCGGCGCCTGATTCGACACTGATTGAAGATGCGAACCCTGTCGAACCCGTAAGTGTTTACCTGTGCATACAGCATCACCAGTAAATTACCATATAAAAATCGGATATGGACGAAGATATGGTGATGGCTGCCGCATCACCAGAGGTCTAGATTGCCACATAGTCAATTTTGAAGACTGATCTATTGTAAAAGCTAATTGTGTACCTACTTTGCTACGTGTCAGCTTTTGCTTGATTTCAGTGACCAAATTGTGAGACATGATATTTCATCGGTGTGTGCGCAAGGGTCATACGGGCCATGCAAATGTTCTCGACTACAAATCTGGTTGGTAGAAGGCCACCAAACTCGATATCAACTTTCTTGTTATGGTCACACTAGAAAGCAAAACCTGTAATCGAGACTAAATTTACTAACATAATTGAAGTCGGTGATGTCGTACGTGTAATACGACGAGCGGTCAGTGTGCAGTCTGAACCCGGATGAGTGGCAGCTGTCATGCTGCATTATTCCATGCAGCTAACTACATAGCTTTGCGCTCAGACCTGCTGCATATGGTTGAGAGTTTCGAAATTGCTTATGGTACATCATGGAAATCGAGGAAAACGAGCTGGAAAAAGAAAGGTCACAAAATCGGGCTCTGTATGTCTAAGATTTGTAGATGGATCTGTATGCCGCAACATCCCGGCTGAAAGCGCCAAAACTCGACAGAGCTACGGCATTTATCGGACTGATGACATTAAGAGTGGTGGCCCAGAAACTAAGACACCTCGATGCATTTGGATGCAAATGATTATACCTTGAAACAGTATATTGGCTGTCACAAATGACGGTATGAATCTCAAGCAGAATAATTGTGCACCCAATGACTGTTAGTATGTCTCTAAGGTGAGTGTCAACAGAGCGTCAACGATTTTAGTGTGATCATTTCGGCAATCAAAGTGTTGCATAGTCACATCCATCCAAAGAGGAGTTATTGGCCGGCTTTAGATGGAAAAAGGGAAGAAATATTCTTGTTGCCCTATCCTAGAAATGAGCGTCAATGGAGCGTCACCGATTTCTGGTGTTGCATCTTGGATAATCACTGGGCTGTGTGACACTATTGAGCTATAATCCCAGTATTTGCCGTCTTTATGGGCACACAGGCCAGCGACGACATCGCTGTCACCTCCTGAAAATGAGCATCGACTGATCATCAACGATTTTTGGTCTTGCATCCTGGATAGTTTAAGCGCGGTGGAAAGGCATACACCAATAATCATAATATTGGCCGCCTTTATGAGCAAACATACTAGTGAAGATATCGCCACTACCTCCCGACAATGAGTGGGAATAAAGCGGCAACGATTTTTGGTCATGCATTCTGGATAAATCAAGGGCTGTGCACCATCATACTCCCATAATCATCATATTGGCTGCCTTTATAGGCAAAAATGCTAGTGACGATATCACTACTACCTCTTAAATATGCGCGTCAACGGAGCATCAATAATTTTTGGGCTTCCATCATTGATAATCAAACAGCAATGCAACGGCGTTGACCCATAATTGTACTATCGGCTGTCTTTATGGGCAAAAATGCTAGTGATGTTATCGCAACCGCCTCGTCTTGGAATGTCCTTGTATTCAACTTCACATATATACATGGGAGGTCTCACAGGTCTGACTTTTTTCTTGCTTGTAGCTCTAAAGTCAATATTTAAGAACCAGCGTTCTACCTGACTATAACGCATCTTTCGACAGCTATTCAGGTCGAATTACCCAGAGTTCAATTTCCCGCGGCGATGTCACATACGAAATCTTTAAATACCTCGTTGCTAGAGGTTATGAGATCTTCGAAAAATGAACCTGACTTTATTCGTGATATAAGTGACCTTACTTTACAAATCCTCTTCGATGCTCAGTGGGCTTCAATTGATCTAGGGTCGAAGCGGCCTGGTGCTTGTAATAATTCTTGACATGCGCCTTCGTGGCGATTCTATTCACACTGCAGAATTGAGGAGACCGGCAGCCCTGGCATCATATGTATTGTTTGTCATCAAGCTCTTCGCCATCCATAAGAAATGGGACCAGCTCAATGGGCAAACACTTGCTGGCAGAAGCGCACATAACCAAGTTAAACAAATCAACAGTGTCAGAAGTAACCAAATTGACTAGTTCAACGGTCGATGAAACAGGTTTGGCCATACTCAAGAGGAAAGGAAGTTCAAGTATTCCGATTGTAAGTTCGCAAAGGAAATTTAAATTCAATATGTAGGTTTTAAGTATACCTACTGAATTGAGCAACAAAATGTTCTGAACTGGCAGCAAAGGACTTTCAAACTGCCGAATTTCACCAAGACACCTGCAATCGCTACCGCATATTAGGATGTGTTTCGGGTTACATTCCATGGAAGGTGATACCAAACATCGAGCTACGACGTGCTGATGATGCAGTATGACGCGAGTTGGTGTTACGGTCAGTCAGCACCCTGAGCAATATCTTCCGGAGGGAATACACACTGACTGTGGATGCAATTCTGAAGCAATTGCTGACAGAAACAAAGTTAGTTGAGCATTAGACGAATGGACATCGACGAACACAGTAGCGATAACAACAGTCATTGCCTATTATTTGGATCAAAATTGGGTGTTGTGTGAAGTGCAACTGGCATTCAATGAGGTTGATAGCCCATTCTTTTCCTATTTCGACATCTCATTAAGGATTACAGGTCAAGGGTCAACATACGGGAGCACCGCTAGCCGGACATTTCAAGGACGTTGTTGATCAATTTGAACTGAATGATGGCCGTTTACGTGGAATTACAACTGATAACGCTTCCTGAAATTACTCGAAGATTCGCGAATTACACAATACCCTTGCTGCCTCGCGAATCGAGTGGACCGCATTGAGAAACCACATACCATGCATGGCGCACGTCATTCAGCTCGCTTTGGGTGCATTCATGAGCAGTCTCCGTGTGAAAGGCTACACAAAGTGTTGTGAAGCTCATGAGCGCGATCAGCAATTTGGAGAAAATGAAAGCACAGACATTGGAACCAGTCAAGGACTTCGAAAAGAGGGCAATGGTAGAATTGATAAGGTGTCGGCCATGAGACCAGGTTTGACAAAGATAATTGACAAAGTACGCATTGCATGATAGTTTGAAAGTCCTGAAACTGACCTCAATATAGCAGAGAATGCTTGCTGAATTGAATACGCTGACACCTGGTTGTCGAAACGAGTTCATTGAATGTCAAAAAGCCGAAGTCCGCATCACAGTACTACCCATTATGAATGTGAAGAGATATTCGGACTCGACGCCGGAGTTGCTCAAGCGCGCCTACCGATTACGTGAATTCATGCGGGAGTGGCTTAGGAACTCATAATCCAGCAATTACCGGCCACTGTTCATCACACACAATGAGTGGACAATTGTCAAGTATGTCATGGAAGTTTTACGGCCATTCCAGTACTGGACCCTGTGGATGTGGAAGCGGCATACCATTACTCTGCATCAGATCATCAGTGTCTACAATGACATGTTCGATCACATCGCTGGCATGATGCGAACTTTGGCCACGAAGAAGACAAAACTGAAGGAAGACTTATACTTTGCCGTGAAGTTTGCGTGGCAGAAGATATCCAAATATTATACTGAAGTGACCACAACGCCTGGTATGCTTTTCATTTTGGAACATATCCTTGATCCTTTCCAGAAGTTGCGATCATTTAGGAAGTGGGACAAGGGAATGGATATCAATTCTGAAGACGAGACTTCTTATACTACCCAATAGCAGGAGGCCTTTCTAAAGTATGTGGAGAATTAATACTGCGCTAAACATAGACATTTGCTGGTCACAAAACCCGAAAGCATACCGAACAACTATCCATCAGCAAAAAACATTTCCGTCCAGGCGGAATGGCTCCGTCAGAGTGAACGTGCTCCGTCAGAGCTGTCAGAGAAACCCCGGTGGAGGATTTCTCCGCGCCCGGCATCAATACAACGTGTCGCATAGCATATCCCCCTCCGATCGCCGTTTCATCGTTTCTTCTCGCTCTGTCGGTCTATACGAAATACACACTCTATCTTTCCCATCTTTTGATCTCACTCGCACATTCTATGATTTCTTGGATCTACGCAATTGCGTGTATCCTTGCGGCCGGGTAGTATCGTATCTTCTCACCCTCATGCTACGCTCCTCGAGCCAGGTTCACTCTTGATCATGGCATGGAGAGATCGAGAGGGATGACTTAACTTCATGTTCTTAGGTGATGGTAGAGGAGATGGGACGAATCATCATGAGAAACTGGGACTTAAGAGAATTCCGTGTGCGAGTCAATTTACCATCCCCGATACGGCGGGTAGGAGTCCCGATCTGGTGTGTAATAACACCGATACGAGGTCTTCCCAACCCATTCAGGCAAGTCGTACCCCTTATATCTCGTATCCGCTCCTATCTTTCACATCGTTCTCATCTTCATCCCCCATCTCTCTCTTTCTCATCCACATCTCAACCATCATCGCAGAACACAAAGTTAAGTCATCTCTCTCCATCTCTCCATGGCATGATCATGAGTTGACACCGAGTACAGGATACACCGAGTACAGCATACACTGAGTACAGCACTCAAAGATTGTTTGTCTTCCCTTCATTCTCATGATTACAAGTTGACCCCTGAATGTAGCTTCAGCTTCTGGCGTGCCTCCATACACAATCGACCGCCATCAGCCAGCTCTCCATGAGAGCTCAAAGTTCAAGTCACCTTGTCACATTCCCACGGTTGCGAGTTAACTCAGTGGTGAAATACAGTCTCAGCACCCAGCGCGCCGTCCATCGACCGCCTCCAACTACTCGTCCAATCTCAGTGGATCACAGCCCCCAAGTGTATATCCAAACTCGCTCGATTGCGGCCTCCAAGTTCACACGATCACTGCCTCCAAGTGCATCTCCGAACTCGCTCGATTACGGCCTCCAAGTGCATCTCTCAACTCGCTCGATCACCGCCTCCAAGTACATCGCCAATGAGCGACGGAGGGTGTACGGAGATACAGGGGTAACGGAGGTGGACTGAACAACGGGGTGTACATATTAGCTATATAGATACATAGATAGATAGATGAGAATACAAACTGAATGCATAAGTTTTGAAAATCGTTGAACGATAAGTAGTAGCTATGATTTATCATCGCCAGCCGTTGTGTAAACGGCTTCAGCATAACTGCAGCCCCTGCAAAGAGTGTAACACACGTGTCCTTCTGATGGTGCGTAAACGTCACCACAAAGTAACGGAGTACGTATGCAACGCGACCTGTCGCCTGGGCGACAGGCAGCGTGCAATTCTCCGTCAGAGGGTATGAGGTTCCGTCAGAGCCGTCAGAGCCGTCCGGAACACCTGGGTGTTTCTGACGGAAATTAGAGTTGTTGCCGTTGTCTCTTCTCCTCCGCAAACGCTTCTAGATCTGGTCAATCTTCTTATGATCCATATGATTTGTCCAGCGGTGATGAAGAATACTTAATGCCTAACAATGTGGCTGAAATGACACCCGGACGACGCAATCGTAAAGCACGCTCATGGCAGCCGCAAGGCTCTATTTCAATTCACCTCCTGAATTTCCACAGAACTGGGGGCAAATTAATCCGAATCTCAATGATTACCACTCCAACCCAATGGAGTTTAGCAGTACATTATGGTTACCGGATATCACCGACTGGTGGCGGCAGCAGGAAACAACGCACTGAAAGTACGCCAATATCTCCAATGTGGCATGGGATATATTCTCTATCATACCTGAAAGTGTCGGAGAGGAGGCCACTGTGTCCCTTGGGCGAGATGTGATTGGGTGGCGGCAGTCGAAAACCACTGCAGGCCTGACCCTTTGCGAATAGGTCGTGGTAACGCAGTTCGCTCGAGCCAATCATGGATTACTGGCTGGCGATGACCCAGTATTGGATCCTACTAGTACTGATAATGACATGGAGATGAAGAGAGAGGCAGAGGAAAAGAAGTTGCACCCAATGGCCAAGGTCCATGACGTTTTGGAGATGAGGCAGTGCAGCCAAAACCTAAGAGCTACACAGACGGAATGTCGCGCTCAAAATAGACAAATGACAGCCGTAGGATACATTCCAGATACTGACGAGATCGTCAAAGCATCCTGGTCACACTTTCAACACGATGGTGGGGCTGCATTGAAATTGTCGGAAAAATCACCTGTGCCACCAGCTTTATCTGCAAAGGATCTCCCTGGAGAAGGAACTCAAGTATTGAATACACACCAAATCATACAAATCGACCACTATCCTGCCGAACGTGACGAGGATTGTCCACCTGAAAGCATTTCAGACACCCACAATTGCCTTAACTGGAATGGGGACATGGATAATCCAAACGACAGCGAAGACGACAGGGAGGTACACAATGAATCACATATGGAACTGGAAAGTGGCACTGAGGATTCAGAAACCCCAGAGCAGCGGAATGTAATTGCTGCATCGAATGTTCCCGGATTGATTCGGCCTATACAATGGTCAAAGAAGAAGGCTGAACAGACGTTGATGATGGTCAATATAATGGAAACCGGGAGGATTAAGGGGATCAACAATAACTAGGACAGAATGCTTCAATGTAGTATCACCATGATCATTATGTAGTTTGACCGAGAATTTCATTTAGAGCACTATTGTGGGAGAATATTGAGCAGTTGCGTGAGAAAATTAGTCAATAAACAAAGGTATAGCGGGCAATATGCAGTATTTGGCATGATGTATAAATTTTAACCGGATGAGAGCGACCAGTCCTAGAATATTACTGGGCTCGGCTTCGCCATTCAGGCAAGTCCTAATCAGGCTGAAATGCAACGACTAAGCTCAAACAATCATGAATGAAATTATTAATGGCAGCAGGTCTTGGCTAGACATTACATTAAAATGTGCATCAACGGAGCGTCAACATTTTTTAGTCGTGTAAGTCAGGTAATTGAATGGTGACGTGGTCGGTGCTATCTATAACCAACATACTGGCAGCTTTTCCTGGCAAAAGAGTAAACTTTACGGTCACTGCCCCATTCTGAAAATGAGGGTCAACAGAGTCTCAACAATTTTCGGCTGTGCATCGTGGGTGATCTCAGTGGCGAATGGTTGCAGCCATTCATCACCGAGGTATTGGCTGCCTTCCAAGTCAAAAATAATTCCATCATGCTCCCTGCCTCATCCTGAAAATGAGCGTCAATGGAGTGTCAACGATTTTATGTCTTGTAAGAATGGTAATTGAAAAGTGACCTGGTTGCTGCTATCCCTAAGCAACGTACTGGCAGCCTTCCTTGGCAAAACAATGAATGACATGGTCACTGCCCCATTCTGAAAATGAGTGTCAATGGAACCTCAACATTATTTCATCTTGCATCTTGGGTAATCTCACTGGTGATTGGTTTGTAAACATGCATAAATGTGATATTGACCACCTTTAGGGGCAAAAACAATTGCAGCATGCTTCCTGCCCCATCCCAAAAATGAGCATCAATGGAGTGTCAATGATTATTGGTTTTGCATCTTGGCGGATCTATGTGTCACAATGTACTAGTAATAATTCATAGACGATGTTATGGCAGCCTTGTCATTTGAATCATTGCATGACACATCAGTTACCCTCTCATGAAACTGAGCGTCAACGGAGCGTCAACAATATTTGGTCATGCATATTGGGTAATCGAGGCTTTATGCGGATAAATCAGCTCATAACAGAACTTTTTCACTGCCTTTATAACCAACAATACAATGTATAACAGGCAAAACACAGATTCCAAAATAATCAATTTCGCAGATTGCAAAACATGCAACAACAGATTATTGGCTGTCGAATACCTAATTTTGATAATATAGAATTATCCAACTGCAAAAACGACAACGTTAGATAAATCTACAGATGGAGCCGCTGGGTGACCTGCTGACAACCAACCCAATCCACACGGGTTGGGAGATGTCCATCAAACCATGCCCGAATTGACGGTTTCAGGTGAATTGACAACCCGGAAGGCCAATCTGTCAACAGTTCGGTAGCGACCCGGACCCGCACCTGAAGTGACGGACCGGATCTGCTGCTAACAGTAGCCCCACTACTAATCAGTATACTAAGACTTTGGCAGGATCTGATGAAAATAACAGAGTGGTGGATGAGGAGGCAGGTGGGAAAGAGACTGACAGTAGTATTAATGTAAGTTCTTATTAAGTGAATAGAATTGATTATATTCCAGATATATATTGGGTCCAAATGCTTGTCTGTGAAATACATTACATCGCAATGAATTTCAGGAGACCGGAGTATGAGCCCGCCAGCCCAACTTACCTCGGAGTAACCGAAAGAGATCATTGATGATGAAAAGAAGACCGATCAAGGTGCAAGAGAGGTTCAGGCGCAGGTGGATGGCGAGGAGGTCCTCGATCCAGATATTACCAGTTCAGTACTGAGCATTGTCTTCCACACCATCAACAACGAATTTGAACATGAGTGTCTTGATGAGGCGGTCAGCCTGCTGAGTGCCCAACCGATTCACCAATCAACAGATGACAGTGTTCCTGGCCACAAGTATTCAATTCCAGGCCTGCCCGGAATGAAGTTTCTGGCGCACCAGGTTTGGGCCATATGGTTTATTGTGAGGAAGTGGGTTTGGGATTCTGATATGCCAGGAGTGCTGGTGGCGGATGAAATGGGTCTTGGCAAGACTTTCACCTCAGTAGCAGCAGCAATGATATGCAAATTGCTGACTGAGAAAGTTGTAATGGGGTTACCGCTGTTGATTTTGTGGCGGAATACCTTTGACTAGTGGGTAATCACGGCACAGAACAACTTCCCTGGCATTATCGGTGACGAACGGGAGTGGTATCCATTGCGGAGACAGAATTCAGTGCCCTGCTGCCTTTCAGAGCTCCAGTGAACTCCACTGCAGCGGCATCCAGCATTTGCATCAGCCTTTGGACCAATCCTGGTGGTGACAATGCCGGGAGTTGCAGAGACGTTCAAGAGTATCATCGATGAGATGACGTATAGAACAGATATCAAACTCATTGACTTGTTGCACACGGACCATGACAATCTCACTCACGAGGAACTGAAAACCAGTATTGACCAGCCGGAAAACTGATCGACTATCCACGTTGTGTCATATGATACCTTAACATCCAGAGCGAAACCATCCAGCAATGGCCAACTCTCACCCTGTTCATGGAGTTTTGGGATATTTGATGAGTACCATTGGTACAAGACAAAGAATAGTGTGGGCTGGTGAATTGCGAGGAGTGGGAGATATCGATCCAAACTTCATGTCACAGCAATGCCGGGACTCCATTCAGTATATGACTGGTGTTTTCACACGATGTGGCTGTTTTCAGGGGTGCCTGAAGATCCAGAAGATGAGACAGTGATGGAAAAGCATGGCGCCGAGGCACTGTATACCCCGGTGAAGAGTTCGATGTATGCCATCCAGACTGATGATTAAGTCACTCGACAGGATGCGGCACACCGGATGATCCAAATTGCAAAGCCCTGGACGAGCAGGAGGTTGTCAGAATCGTAGCTTGCGAATGGCGAACCACTTTTTTGGATACCAAAGGAGAATGCACACCATGTTGATCATGAATGGACCGAGGAAGAGCAAGCTAAACTACAGACCCTTGTGGAACGATACACTTCAAAAGGTGCTTCAGGAGCATGGAGGGTACATTGATGGTGTCTGGCATGTTTCTCATTGGTATTGGGAGACACCGAAGATCAGAATGACGTTTCAAAAGAATGGAACAATGAATGGCCACCCGAGACTTGGGTAGATTCTCTGATCCTCGAATGGCTGACAGAGGTATTTCTGCCAATGCTGGTCAACGAACCTGCGGAGTGACCCGAACCTAGCCAAGACGAAGCATCAAATGAGGCACTTCTGCACGAACCTGAATGACATGATTGCGCCTCACCCCGTGCACCTTCTCCTCAACAAGCGGTGCTATTTTGTTGTCTTCCAGGCCAAGTTCGTCATTTGAAATGGTGGTTCACAAAGATTTCAGTGGATGATTTGGATATTGCCTACATGTATGCGGAAATGGGTAACGATGAGCACAGAGAAATGCAGCTCAAATTCCAACTTTCGCCAAATCCCTCTGTGTGTGTAACTACACCCAAAGTGGGTGGGACAGGTCTAAGTCTCACAGCAGCAAACCATGCGGTAATAACTCAGAAGTTCTGGGTAATGAATGTGCAGTGCCAGTCGTTTGCGCAGGTTGTCTGACTCGGGCAAAACATAGTTCCACCCACATGGCTATTGACCACTGGACCCAGTGGTGATGATAACAGAGAGTGTGATCACCACCATCTCTCCGGAGCAGCACAAAGGAGAATCCTGTATGGCCTGATAAGCCGACCGAACACCACGACATTGATGATATACAGCACACTGGAGTGTCGAATGGACCATATGATGCAGCTTATGGAATGTGGAGATATCGTGCCATCAGATGGTGAGGATGAATGTCAATTATTAGGGCAGTTTAATCGAGGGACTCCTCTTTAAACATTCTACCAATACAATCCCACCAACTGATGCAAAATAGTCAAATGGTAGGGTGATTAAGGCGCTCGTGAGGAGTCCAGGAGTAATGGTTAGAGTTCGATTCCATTTCGTGTTAGTAGCTCATAGTGATTAATATGAGATGAAGTCAATGATAAACAGATATCTGGTTAACTGAAACACAGCCTCATCTGGATGATACAATATGTGATGAAAAGCTGGTGCACCTGTTTGATGGTCGACTAAGTCCAATTCTGCGGTGCATATTTCTTGTTGTGAGAATCTGTCGAAGCTGCAGTAACTGCTGATCTTCATCGTGTATTGTCCGTATGCAAATGTGATACCTAAATAAGGATTTTAGTTTTCAGGTGCGCCTGATCCTCCAAGGGTGATTCTAATGAATTGTGAGGTGTCAATTTCAAGTGCACAGGGCACTAGAATTTTGAACGAATTCGGGATATTCACTGAATCAACAATGTTGAATAATGTACAGTCAATTGCACAAGAGAATCATTATGAACTTCTTGACACTCCTGAGACAGATCCACCACAGTATATCTCAAATCATCCAGGGATAGAATGACTGTCTAAGCGATATGGAGTTGATGTATCGTATCCTAAGACACGGCTCGCATATTCCAGGCTTACCCCAAGAATCCAGCCTAGTATTTCGTCACTCAGGAATGAAGTTCAGGCACACCTCAGATCCACTCTCTGGTCGAGTTGGATTGTCTCAGATTTGACAGATCACACATATTCAATGGCCAATTTCGACAAGCCGCCACTCATCATTAACATATGATCCCACACCAGGCACACCTCTGAACCGTGTATACCCACTTCACATTCCCCTAGAACAATTCATTTTGCTCCATTCGAAGCATATTTTCTTCCTTCCTGAATGCTTTGAATCTGTGGCTGCCAGCACATGCAGAGTGTCATCTTTCAGACACTGAACATTTAGGTGCAGGCATGGCTCATCCCGCTCGGCCCCAGCTACCATCTGGATCTATGCTTGATCGGTATCCCAAGGCCACAGCCAAAATGCCGTGACTGTCATGCTCTGTGTCAGCCCATTCTTTGAAGGATGGTGCCCCTGACACACTTACCATAGATGCACATCCCTGGGCGATATGTCACCACACTTAACTGGATTTTGACTAAGAAGTACATTCGGATCTATACGGTTCCAAGATCCTAAAATGGCTTCGGTCGTTCGGGCTCCATAATCAAGCTGCAGCCTCAGAGAGTGAACCTCAAAAGACAGCTTCTGTTCAGCTACTCTGCGGATGACCGGCAACTCCCGCTCACCTGTATACCCAACCTGCTTGAACAGAGTTAATATCACAATGCTCCTAATGCAGAGTTAACTACATTCTAACTAACTTGTATGTTTGGGCCGCCAAAAACCCATATCTTGAAATAGATTATGTGAACCGATTTCAATCAAGAGAGCTCGCATGGAGACAATCTGAATGGCAGTCTGTGTTCAGTGGCACAATTGGTGACTGGCAAGCTCGCACCCGCCGGATATTTTGAACGCCTGGAGTTCATGACAAATCATACACAGACAATATCTGATTTCCGCCAACGTCCAATCCCAAGAGTGCATGAAGAACGTATCGTGATGAAAGCTCGAGTTAAGAAAAGGCAGTTTTTGAGAGTTCAAGTAACTGTCAAAGTAAGGGGAGCCTGCAATCCCAGCCATTACATTAGATTGAATGTTGCATGCCAATTCAATGCTCACTGCACCTCAATTGGCTGGAACTGGATGCTGTTATTCGTCTTTCTGCTGTCAGATGATACCCCATGACGCATTCATATCGTTTGTATGCACTGCTTTCAATGCAATATTTATGTTAAGTCAACATTGTAGCATTCAGACTCATAATGAGTTTGTGATTACATGATGCGGTGTTTACAAGATATTATGCCCAACATCTTAATGGAAGTGACTATTTATGACCCATTTCCTGGCAATCTTGGCATTGTTGAGAACTGGAATCCATTACATTACCCCGCAATCTTCATTGTACCTTTACTGTTCTTCCTCTATGTTGAATCTCTTCTTTGTAAACCCAAAGTCTCCCACTTCTCTTACACTGACTGCTTACACTGACTGCATACGAAATATTGTGAATTCAGCAGACTCGGACCACTGAAAGTGAAGTTCTGCTCACGATATTGCCTAATCGACTGCTAACGTTCCTGCAGAATCGTAAATCAGAATATCATGAACATCGGGTGTCCGTCCAACTAGTATACTGCATTCGGAGATTCATAATTATCCACAATCTGCAGCAAACTCAGTTCGAACCCATGTAACTTCAACTGTTGCCACTCACCAAGGTCCCAGCTCTATCCTCCATTCAGGTTCTGCAAGATTCTTCAACATACCTACAATTCTGTGCCACATGGTCACCACTCATATGCTCGAACCTGAGGTATAATGAAATACCTTTGGCAGAGTCATATGCAGGGGCGATCATGATCAACCCATTTCTCAGTATTCCATATCTCCGGCCCTGAGCTCTAGTTAGTGATACAATCATGTTAATGTCTTGAGATCATCAGGTTTGTCAAGATCTTCAGGTGCGTCTGGTTGAATTCTCGGTATATTGTCTTGAACCAACCTCCAATTCTTGCATCGATAGTGTACTTGGATATGAGTGCTAACATTCTGGAATTTGCGGCATGAAAAATCCATCCAATCCAGTGCACCTGACGCTTCCTAAATCACAACAAAGAGCTAGCATCTGCAATATAAATTTGAACCGCCGACATCTCTTCCGGACTCTATCGAGGCACACTTAGAATTGCATCCTCCTCGACCGAGTATTACTCTGTTACCTTATTTCCCGTTATTCTATTACACTTCATACTATATTCACCCTTATATACTTCTGTCTACATTCCCCAACTTCACTTCATCTTCATCAACATGGAACCTACGGCCAGCCAGGTGAGAAATCACTATTCACAGAAGAATCAAGAATCGCACCTCAAGAGAGCACTTGCACATGCATTGAGGTAGACAGCCAATCTTCATCGCCCATCAAATGTTTGAACTTCGAACCCAGCCTTCAAATATAGTGTTGGAGATAGCCAATGTCCGCACTATGATTCGTATTAAGCAGGATGATGACAATACCGATCGGGAGATAAGCGAGAACGAAAGTGATGATCCTTAAGAGTCCACTATGTAATCCAATATCGAACAACACGATTTGGACAACGGGCAGGAGGTCCTACATCAAGACCTGGTGTGCCGTGAGATGACCACACGAACAACAAGGGTTCCACTGCCAAAGAAATGGAGCCATGCCGATGTTGTCATTGCATGAAGTTCGCTTCCAAATCTGCGACATCCAGCCGGGGCCATAGCACCACCATTGCTCAAACGCCAACAGTCAGCCATCATCATATTACGCGAGTCTGACGTTGTACCGGCCCAGGCGCTCCCGCTTCCCAACGCTGGTGGTGACCAGAATGTTGCTCAACCAAAGGCCGGTGGAGATCACACCGTGCCTCAACACCAACAGGCTACTTTTGAGGTAGCGAAACGGTTCATGGAGGCAATCATATTCACAAAGACTCCCTGGCCAATTATTTCCAATGAGAAGTACTTGGTGGTTGACAAAGCTCGGCAACTAGCCATTGATGCCCAGGATCGTCAGCAGGCATTAGCAGGTGCTCCTGTAGGTACACGATCTGTGTGTAAATTGCCTGGTGGTCCATCTCTTAAAATCAATCCGCAAACCCAAGATGCTGTAAGCGTTCACCCTGTCTTCTGCTCCTCGATTGGACTTATGATGATACTAAACCCCAAACATATACCTGGTGAAAACTAAAGACTAGTACCATTCGAGGGCGTTAGGCGGATAGAGCTCGTCAAACTATTGTCCATTGTTACCAGTTGGATTTTGGATCAGAGACCTAGCTTCAAATCCAGGTTATAGAACTCCTGTTGAATGATGGGTATCTCTCGAAGGTCATCAACGATACGAAATCATGGTTCACGCAGATGGAAGTGCTTGACTTAATCTACCACCAATTTTTCTTCACCGGCACTAGCTTGGGGCGACAACCGACCACATCGCAGTTCTTGCAACCTCTTACACCGTAGACGTTAGCGCTTCTGGCTGCAGCTATTCATTGCGCGCTGTCTGAGTATGCCACTGCAAAGATAGTTACAGATATGTTTTTGCAAGATGAATATTGACATAAATTTTGCCCTTCCACTGTGATAGATTGTATCCCTGCAGAAGCCACTGCACTCACCAATTACACATGGTGGGCTACATCATAGCCCCCCCCCCCCAAAATGGTGCTCCTCCGCTAGAATAGGCGCTCCTCAATTCCAGTTGGCGCTCCTCAGTCTGGATTGGCGCTTGTGTCTTTCATTGAGCACTCCATACCACGTTCTCTGTTGGCACTCCTCCTCTTGGATGGGCACTCATCAATCCACTCCTCGACCTTGATTAGGTGCGCCTCTAATCCATTCCAGACTCTTTACCTCCCTCTCCTTCTGGCGCTGCTCAGCATGGATTGGCTGCTCCGCTAGAGAGGCGCTCCTCAATCCCAGTCGGTGCTCCTCAGTCTAGAATGGTGCTTCGGTACTTCATTCAGCGCTCCATTCTACCTTCTCTGTCGGCACTCCTCCTGTAGGATTGGCGCTCCTCCATCCCCTCCTAGACCTCGATCAGGAGCACCTCTATTTCATTCCAGACTGTTTACCTCCCTCCCCTTTCGGCTCTGCTCATCACGGATGGGCTGCTACGCTAGATAGACGCTCCTCAATCCCCGTTGGTGCTCCTTGGCCTGGTTTTGCGCCCCTCAATTTCATTCCGCGCTCCTTCATCACCATCAGCACTCCCCTCACCCACGCTTCACTCAACATCAGGCACTCTTCCATTGCTGGTGGTGTACCTCTTTTTCCCCCAAATTCGTCCGATTGTGTTTCAATCTCCATTTTGATTCACCGCCAGCTAGCCTGTGAATTGCAACCTTTCAGATATCACAAATCGAGCCAAACTACATTGGAATTCAATATCACCCACTCGCCAGACTCGAATAATTGGGAAATACAAGGAGCGCCTCCGGATTCTTTATGGCGTTGATGAATTGTGTGTTTCTGCGTGTCTCGGCACTGATGAGATGGGAGAATGTGTGGATGACATTGAAACTATGTTCGATTGATATCATTCGATTGATTTGTCGGGTTATTGTTTCGGTTTCACCTGCTTGTATTTTTGAACCCCTTGCCATTTTCTTTGGTTCTCCTTAATATAGCGATGCAAACAATAGAATGTTGAATAGGATGCTGGGTACTATAGTATCATTTAGAAGTTGATAATGAACAATAATCTATGCATCATATGTGGAGGGTATTCTTATTGCTGGTGTACATCCGGAGAATCTCAGATAACGCCTGCAGTCCTTCGAATCAATATCCATAGGAACCCAGACATCTCTCAGAGTCAGTTTGGGATTCCCGCATTGGTTGGGCGACAGTCCCAGCTGCTCCCAAACTTATCAGAACCGCTCCCATGGTGCTCCTGTACCAGTCATCAGAGATCCCAGTGACTCCGAAGGCTGGCCGGATCGCCCTCCTTGGGTCTGATTCTCTCCTGAAATTAGCCCTTCTAAGTTTACACTCCGCCTCCTCTCACATACTCCTGGAGGCTCCCAGTGACTGAAATCTATTTTGCTGATGAGGGAGTGTGCCATCAAGTGCAATTGGGAGTGTCCTGGAGAGCATGCCTGCAAGTCTACTGGAGAACATACTTGGGGGTGCACTTGGGAGCATACTCGGAGTATACTCAGCAGCATATCATGAGCATACTTGGCAGTATACCCAACGTGTACTTGGGAGCATCTTGAAATCATACTTCAGAGGGCATAGTCATGCAGGCTTGGAGTGTATCATCGAGTTCCATATGCTGTGTACTTGAGAGCATCTGTGGGAATGTGATTGAGAGTATCTTGCATGCTTATTTGGGAGTGAGCAGTCAAGCAGGCTGGGAGTGCATTATTGGGTGCAATTGGGAGTGTTCTAGAGAGTATGCCTGGGAGTGGACTTGAAAACATACTCGGATGTATACTTGCGAGCATGTTCAGACTGTCTTTGTGAGCCTCCCAAGACCATGTTTGAGAGTGTACATCAAGCAGGCAGTGAGTATACCATCAAGAGCAATTGGGAGTGTACAGTCGTGTGGGCTGGGAATGTTTAATCAAGTGCATTTAGTAGTATACTGCAGAATGAACATGGGAGTATGCAACGAAGTGCATCTGGCAGCTTGCTTCATATTTGTCGTATGCAGTGTGATGAATAGTATCCACTGCATAAATTTGCATGTGTACCATAGTATTCTAGTCAACTCATAGGTCCATATGACAGCATAGTGCCACACATCAAATATGCTTTGCATAGCCGTGCCAAAAACAGCTTTTCTATGAGTTATGTGTTGTGTAAGGTTACTTTTCCTAATGAGCTAGCTTTTAGATACCCTATAATACAGAAGCAAAATTGATACATATTAGCCAGATAACTTCATTTGCATATATAGGTTGACTAACTAGTCTTTGAGAATAGACTATTTTATACTGTACAACTTATATTCCATCTTATGACACTTACTTAGCTTCACTACAATCAATTAGCCAACTATGTGCCATTAGCCTTACTATACTCAATTTGTCTTGTGATATAGGTATAGTCTTACCGCTTATGCTCAGGGTACCCCGATCTGCCATTTTCAATAATGTTGTGAAAACAACCACCTGGACAAAGTACAATAGATAATGTAAAATACACAGAGAAGCTGTATCTAGGATAGAAATCGATACCATATTTGTTATGTGATACTCCTAAGTTCTATAGACCTCCATATCGACTCAATAACTGTAGTATATATTTGACTATGCACACTTTCTACTATTCATTATGCCGCTTACAACACACCTGATATCAAGCTGCCAAATGTACTTTACTGCATGCATACTCCCAAGTAAGCTCTATGGTATACTCATAATTCCACCCGATTGCAAACTTCCAGCCTACTGGACTGTATGCTCTCAGATATGCTTCCAAGATGCTCTGAAGTACACCTCCAAGAACAATGTAAAATAAACCACTAGGTACGCTTTTAAGTATACAATCAAGTTTACTCAGTGGTATCCATCCATGTATCTGCTATTGTACTCTTCCAACAGTATGGAAATGCAAACTTTCCGCCTACATAACTGTTTGATTCCAAGTACACTTTTCAAATCCTCTGTAGTATATATTCAACCTCATGCTCAAGTGTACTTTTGGGGTTGCTGTCATGTATGCTCCAGATTGTTCTCAATAACACACTGTGAGTCCAATTGCCGCTGCCCTTTCCTATATACACTCCTGTGGCAAGATACTACCAATTCCACTGGACTGTATACAGGTAAGTTTACTCCTGTATACTTGATTGAGAGACCTGCTGAGTTGCAGATAACAGGTACTAAAAGGTGTCAGGCAAGTCAGGTATATGGCCAGTGTTTGGCAGACAGGGCATGGACTTTGGTGAATTGTGGGTGGCAGATACTGAGTGGCAGTTGATGTATGGCAGCAGAAATCTTACTGTCTGTCAATATTATGGTCTGAACTTCATCTCTAGTATGGCTAGAATGTCAAGATCTTAAGAAGCCTCACAGTGATGGCAATTACAATTATAGTCTTAGATTCTAATGGAATTGTAGACAATTGGATCTTGGAGAGAGCTAATGTCAGACTCAGATTTCACAGCTGATTAAACAGCCCACAGTCTACTAAGTACTAACTTATATGTCCATATTTGATTTGGAGTTGATCGGTGTGATGGTAATGGCAATGGGAAAAGTTTTGGTGATCGCACTCACAGTACCAGATGTGCTTATTCAAGTTGCTTGGCTTCATCAAAATCAGCATCAAAGCTTTCATACACATAAAGCTATCTCATAGCCACAGTTTTTACAGATATATAGTCTTCCATTAACTAAATACTTCCTGTGGTAAACTCTACACCGCCTGCAGTATGACTTTCTCTAGTGCAGCTTTCAGGTGTAGCTTTCTCAAGTAGGCCGATAGGTATACTACAATGGAGGATGCCAAGCAGACTCTCAATTGTGAGCAGACTTTCAAGTATACTCATTATTACAGTATACCATTCCAGTCAACCCACAAGGATTCTAGACAGTAAAGAATACTATTATTCTGTCTTCAGCCACCCAATTTGTGTTGTTCAATACACTGATATCTGCATTTCTATAAAATAACTAATATCAGTGACTATTAACTGGTAGAAATAACAGTTGTGACAAGGAATGATAGTAAGAAGAAAGTAATTAGTCCAGCTGGGGTGAAGTGTCTAAGTGTGATATAGGCAGATACGATAGGCTGTGAATCATTATAAATAGACCTTCAACAGTGGTAGGAATACGTAAAGAGTGGAGGGGGAGAAAGATGGGCAACAGAATGGTTGTAGTATTAATGTTAGTTCTAATTGAGAGAATGGAATTGATGATTATCCACATATATCCATTAACTGGAATACAGATCAGTGAAATACTTAATATTATATTGTATGTTTGAAGTGAGAGAGTATGCGTTCTTCAGCTCCAATGGCCTTGGACCAACTAATGCAGAATATTGAAAACTGAAACAATACAGCGAATGGTGCAAGAGAGACTCAGAAACAACTCGATGGGGAGGATGAGATCCTTAATTGTGATATTAGTAATCTAGTATTGAATACAGTTCACCATACAATTAACAACAAATCTAAATATGAGTGACTCAATGTGGCACTCAAGTTTCCAAATGCCCACAACCTATAGCAATTACTTGATGCTACAGTTGCTTGCTACAAGTATTTTGTTTATAGCATGCAAGGAAACAAGTTTCTGACACACCAGCTTTGAGCAATATGATATGTTATAGGGAGATAGATTGGGGAGTTAGATATGCCAGAAGTACTAGTGGCAGCTGAAATGAGTCTCTGTAAGATGTTTACATTAGCTGCACCAGTAATTGTTTGCAAATTGCCAAAAGAGTAGAGTGTTGTTGGGTTGCTATTATCAACTGTTTGGGAGAATACGCATACTGAATATGTGAATATGGCTGAAAACAATTCTTCCAGGATTATCATGAAGGAAAGAAATCGGTATCGATTTCTGTGGATAAATACAATATGCTCTTGTCAATTGGAGATTTGGACAACTAAACTGCAACACTACACAGTATATACACCAACTCTAAAACTCATTATGCAGGCCATAATTGATATGTTGGATCTTGTAAACTTAATGTCTCTTGACTGAACTTGACTTCTCTAAGTTGATTTAACATGTACACAAAATCAAAAGCAGATGTGACTCAGCCATAGATAACTTTAAACTGGCTCATGTAATGACAATACTCAGATTCATCCCCACAACTATGTACAGTTGGGTATATATTGCATTGTATTATTAACAATTCAATTTATGCAACAGATTATACATTGGTAAATATTATGCATATAGAAAATCCAAATTTCACCAATAAGGAACAGGTCAACACTATTTGCTGGCCAGAAAGCTGATGGCATATCAAATCTGGATTGAAGGATGTGTTAACCTGCAGAGTGAAACCAACAAGCAACAGTCACCACTCGTACAATTTATGGAGTTTATCATTTATTAACATATCTCATGAGTATATGACAACTGTCAGTATTAGTCGGCAAATCATAATGAATGCTTGAAATCGATTCAAAGCTTTTGTTAATGGTGATGCTAAGAATCTGTCTACTCTTTGAATGGAAATTCCAGCAAATCTGGCTATTGTCACGTGCTTCTGAAAATTCAGAGCCAGATACCATGATAGAAATGTATGATGCAGCGACACTGCACTCCGCCGGAAACAATTGGATAAATGCCATCCAGACTGCACATATAGAAGCTCAAATGGATGTGGAGTACTGAAGATTACATATTGCAGAGCCAGGGACTATCAGTTGGCTGTCACAATGGACACTAATTTGAGAGAAATAAATAGATTACCTTCTAGACAAGAATGCAATAGACAGAAGTAGAGCTAGTAACAATGCTGATACAGGTAAAAAGATACCCTTAATATGGAGTATTGAAAACATGGAGGGTACTGTAATAATGTCTCAGGTGATTACCAACAATGTATTAAGATATAGAGAATCGCATTGATCATTGTGGTTAGTTTTATAATGAATGGCACAGTGGATAGTTGAGTGCATTGGCGAATTTTCGGTTAGCTGAGAGACACAATTCTGCCAATACAGGTCCATGAGCCTTGAAAGTATCCAAAACATAACAAATATTAAATATCAAGTCATGTGTTTCTTTACAAATGAGAAAGAAGTGAAAAAACCATACATGGTATACCTCCTCGGATATGGAGACAACTTCGTATCCTCTGAAGAATCTAGATGATGTCTTGAATTGGTGCTTAATGAATCTTATTGTGAATTATGTGGATATGAGCAATATATATGCTGCAATGGGCAATAATCATCATACAGAATTACAGCTTTAATTTCAAGATTCCCCAAATCCTTCAGCATTTGTTACTATATCCATGGTGTGTGGTTTAGGCCATAATGTTACAGCAGTAAATTCTGTGGAAATGACCTCGAAGTTCTGGACACTGAATGTGCAGCCCTAGACATTTGAATGGCTGTTTCTATACAGGCAATACAGAGTGTCACATATACAATTACTGAATGCGATTATTATTGGTAATCTTAGCTGAACGTGTAATTTCGACTAAGTCCCTGCAGTGCCATAAAGCAGCGTGCCGTATGGCCTGATCTGTTGACCAAATAGTACAATCTTGATAATTGCCATATACCAGAGTCTTCTGATTATTATACAAGCCAGAACACTGAAAGTGAAGACAGTATACAATATCTGTAAGAAAATCTGGTATATTTATAGATTACCTGGGTAATCAAGTATAGGTATACTACTTCACACATTGAGTCACCACAATTTAATATACAGATGCTTAACAGTTACTGTTGTCATTTGAGGGTACCCAAGTTCATTAATATATCTGTTCTGCTGGATATCTTCAAACTATGTATAACTGCTGTTGGGTTGGTATTTGTGTTATTTCATATAATCATATTGGTCTAAGTGAGAATCCACTGATGTTTATCAAAATCTGTTATATTGAGAATAAGAAAAAAAAAAAATCTCAACCATGATTGTGCAGGTTTCCTGGTAATGTGTTTTGACAGTAGTACTGGAAGCAATGTCCAATTGACTAACATTCTCCTTTGTATTTTATTGTCTTAGTTAGAATTTTAAAAATTTCCCAATGCAGTGGATAATGATTAATACTCTAGGCTCTGCACATATCATTATAGTTGATATTTCAGATATAAACAGTTAATTGAGAGTGATATAACCAATTAGTTGACGTTATTTTTGAGGTTTACTTGAATAATCAGACTGCAAGGTATCTATCTGAAATGAAAATAGTTCAACAAATTACTATCAGATAAACTGCACTATTGAGTATATTTTCAGAGACTTAGCACAATGGAAGTTCAAGTGACAATTGTCCCATTTCAGTGGAAATCAAGGACAGTCTAGGTTATATCCAGTGCTATTATCAAAACATACAATTCACAGTTTTGCATATTCCTGACTCAATTGATTCTGGTGGTTGTTATGTATTTCCAGACTTATAAGTCAAGTTGATCTACACCTGTGATGTACAATCCAGAACAGGTTGCAGTCTTTTACCATTCTTCAAAAGATACTTATTGTATTATAACCACTTCAGTAAGCCACATTGTGTGGTTTAGTTAAAGCATGTGTCAAATCAGTTAATCAGGCCCACTACACTATGTAACATTTATTCTGCCAGTTGCTGTATGACAGCTTGCTCCATTGTGGAACATACACCCTATTCCAGCACAATCTGATAAAGTCGTGGCAGTGGCCGGTATAACATTTCACATATAGACTATATATGAAACTACACTCTGCTATACATGTTGCTTATTGCTCTCTGGCCAAGATTATATCAGAAATGATAATTCGGTGATTTGTTAAGGCTATTACTGAAATGGCTTGATTGTAATTATCTGTGTGGTATAATCATTGGAGAAAGGTAGCCACATCATAATACACCTTCATGTATAGCCATGGTAACCTCAGTTAACTACATATTTTATCAGTGTATATGTGTGTGCATACAAGTCACAGATTCTCAAATAGTGTCAGTGGTTCAGTCGGCATCAATACAGCTGGAGATTGAGAATGAGAGAATTAAATTCAGAAATATTTGCTGAGTGGAATGATGGCAACTCCCATGTACATGTATATCACTATTTCTTGACTGCTTAGGTTTCAACACATGTTTCTCCAAAGTATCAAGTTTCTGCATGAATTGAATCATTTTGTTCACTACCAACTTTATTTTACACTAATATCTACAAATCTAACTCCAGCAAGAGTACTTTATTAAAGAATGTTGCAAGGCAATCTCTAGTGTACAACTTGGTATGCAACTAGCAACCTCTATTCCACACTGTACCCCTCATCCTGAAAATCTGAAGTTTATGATGTAAGTCATCTTAATTCTGCCAAGTTCTATATCCATGATTGCAAGAGAAATGAAATTCAAAATACTAACTCAAGCTAAGAAAAGGAAGACCATGGGAATATATATAACTGTTAGTATACAGCTAGCAGGCAATCCCATCCATGTATGTAAGCCTGCCTTTCCAATGGATGACTTCATTCTGGTATATTCCCTATCACTTCCTGGGATCATGCACCTGAGCAAAGTGATATTATGCGTCTCTACATATTTACATCATCCAGATTACATACAGGTTTTCAATCCCATACTTTATAATCTAAGTCAACATTTGTAGGTGTGAAACAACCCAATTGGTTTGTAATTCCAGGATTTACTGTTTACTAAAATCACTTGTAAGTGCAAAATCTGCCTGTGAGTAAGTGATTCTGAGTCATGTAGAAGTAATCTTGGCAATGATGAGACCTTTTATGACTCATGTTCCATTGCGTCTTATCAAGTCATAATATTCTTTCTCTTGATTGTTTCTCTTCTTTTTGCCCCCTAATTTTCTTCAGTACACAATGCTTACACAATTCAGGAGTAATCATCTCGTATTCTGCATTTATGTAACAATGTGAATGCTATCGTATTACGCCTGATATAACCCAGGCAGATGATATAAACATAAAGTTACACCTATCAAAGAACCTTAATGAGAACTCACGAAGCTACAAATTCTAAACCATTAGCAGATGATCATAGTAGGGTATTCTTACAGTACATAAGCCACATATGGAGATTAATATTCATTCACCCTATCCAACAATCTCTATTTCAAACCATGCTAGTGCAAATATAACAACTTAGTAGTTTCAATTTAGTTTGGATGTGTAGTTTTGTTATACATTGCACCAATTTGATACAATGCAGTTATTTACATAGCTTCAACTCCATCAGTAGCAACTACTCCTCCAGATGTTATATACCCAGGCAATGACCTTCTAACATTGCTCTGCACTCTTTCTAGCCAGTCTGGAGAGCATGTTGCTAATCAAAGCCTTTTAATATCTTGAATTCTTCAGCTATACGCAGTCCAATTCTAGGTACATTGGCATATCCCAACCTTCCATCTTTGTATGATTGCATAACTCAAAAAGCAATGGGAACATTTGGCATACAGTATTATAAATCTATTGATGCTGGTATACTTCTTAGTGTCTTAACCAGTGCATAGTACAGCTATCTATGATATTAATATAACCAGCTGGTATCATCTGTTCTGCACTATTCCAAAGCTTGACTAGAATTGCATTCTTCTCAATCCATAGTAAGTTACTGAAAATATATTTACACCTGTTATTAGACTCATATTTATACTTTGTCTTAATTTGAATATACTTGTCTCTCTACTATTTATCATCTATCTCTACTTCAATATACATTCTCTGTTCAACACAGAACAAATAGCTACCCAGGTGAGAAACCAGTATTCACAGAAATATTAAGTAGCTCACCTGGGCCAAGAACAATGTTGAGCAGAATGGATCGTATTCATGATCCCTGACATAGTGAACTTCCAATCTGCAGTGGTATGGAATGTGAAGATGACCACAAAATCACATCGATTTTATCAATCGAAATTACCTAGCATAATACATACACTGATCGGGTCATGAATAGAGATCGAATTGTTGAGTTTGCACGGTCGACAATATTGTTCAACAATAATGATGTATACATGGAAAATATTCAGACAGTTCTTCCTTAAATTTAGGAATATGACAGCAACATAGTTCTGACTACAACAATACCCAGCGTAAAGATATCATACTATATTAATATCATCTGAATAAACCCTCCACCGCCTCCTTAAAAAATGTGCAAACTAGTTTCGTTTATGGCACCCACATTGCATAAATATCAACAGTCTGCTTCAAACACATTGTGAGTGTCTAATCTTGCACCAAATGCCCAGAAGCTCTTGGTAATGGTGAGCAGGGAAGATGTTCATATTCCACCATGACTGACAAGTGGTTCTCAAAGAGTTCCCATACTCTAGAGGACAATATTTGAGTTCGTCATTAAGTCGATGGAGGCAATTATCTTCATGAAGACACCTTGGTTAATTGTATCCAACACATAGTACTCCATTGTTGATAAAGCTTCCAAGCTGCAATTGATGCTCAGAATTAGCAGCAAGTATTTGCAGGTACTTCTGTTGTTATAGCCTTTGTGTGTCACATGCCAGATAGTTCAAATTTCAATATATATCCACTAATATAGAAACCTGTCAGCATTGTATGAAACTTATATGCTTCTATATTAAATGTATCAGATTGACTGAAGTTCAAAGAATAGAAAGTGAAAGTTAAAGATTAGCAAGCATCGAAGTCAATTGGTAGATGCAGTGTACTGTACTGTTGTCTGTAGTAACATAATGAACTGATACCCTAAGCCTGATATATGAATTCAGAATCAGAATATTCTGTTTGATGATTCCTATCTCACAATGGTCAGTGAAGATTAGAAATTGCTTTTTTCCTAAATAGAAGTTCTGGATTTTAGTTATTATCAATTATTCTTAACTGCCAACAGCTGGGTGTGCCAGCCAACCACATTTCAGTTCATTCAATATATTACTCTCCAGACTACAGCACTGGCCACTGCAGCTACTTATTGTTCTTTGTCTAGATAATCTGCCAGGAAAAGGATTCCCTTAAATTTGCCAAAGTTGAATATTGAAGTAATTTATTCCATTGACAAGTCATACAATATTAATGTAGAAACTGCTATATTCAACCAGCCATCAGTAACCACTGCAATGTGCATTATGATGTACATCTTCGCCACAATAGGCTTCTCTGAATCCCACTAAGCACACTTCAGCCATTCTATGTTCTCCTCTGTTTTATTGAATATATCTACATCCCCTTCTGGACTCTACCATTGCAGGTGGTACTCTCATCCTTTCCTCCAGAGTTTCAGCTTCTCTCTCCAGCTCTGTTTTTGTGTGCAGATAGCTAAATTCTGATTACACATTGGTGAGATATTACAAATTGAGCCAAATAACATAGCAAATCAATTGCTTCTCTATAATAGATACAAACCATTAGCCAATATACTGAATGCCACTAAAACAATTTGTTTTCGAACTTTTTTTGGTGCTGGTGATATGTAAAATATAGTATATGACTTGAACTATATATAAAATTGCGAAAATTCTATGGTTTAGAAGAGACATTACACTGTGGTCTCTATAGTTCATTCCCAGATGATGCAACAATTTTCTTTAGTTCATTAAGGTAGCAAAGTAATCACCAAAAATGATGTTTGATGAATATGTTTAGCTAGTATAGTACAATTCATAAGTTCATAATGAACAACAATAATTGATAGACTATATTTGCCAGAGAGTATATTGCATTGCATGGATACATCTGGGGAGCTTTGGGTATTTCAAGCAGTGTTTTGAATAATGATGTCAATGAATCCAGGTAATACTCAGGATCAGTCAGAAATTATTACATGGTTGGGGGACAATGCTGGGTGATTCAAAAATTTTCTCCAATCCTCTGACATGCTTCCAAACTTATCAAAATTACTTCTATAGTATGCATATACCAGACATTAGAGATCATAATTGCAAGAAGACCAATCAGTGGGTGCTTCTATTGTTTGATCTCAGTCTATATATATTTGGCAACTATTGCTTCATTCTCTGCCATGTTTCAGACTCTCCTGGAAACACCCAGAACGTAATAGACATGGAACTGATGTAAACGGCCAATTGGAATTGCCGCAATTTACTAACTTGTGATCTATCAAAAGATCCTATGCATGGGTTTCTTGAAAGTTGACCTGAAATAAGATATTATTACACACTCCATTTAGAGATACTTGTATTTCATTCACAATGATTTAAATCAAACACTTGGTGGAAGATGGTTCTCAGCTGGTGAAAGTCACTTTATAGCCTAGATAGTTTTTGTAGATTAGGTAAGTTACATGAATGTACTTCATCTGTGCTGTATTTGTAGCATCGTGAGTTGATGGAGGACAGTTCAAGAACCTTCTCAATTGTCAAGATATAGTCATTGTGGTAATTGTTCTATACTCTAATAGTCTGCTTAGTATTACAAATACAAGGATTTTTGACATAATTAATAACATACTGATAAAGAGGTTTCTGATGCAGGAAACTTGAAATGTTGTTTCTATATCAACCTGAACATTGAATGCAACAGGAAGCTATGCAGGAATAATATCCATGAAAACAACAAAATTGATGAAATTTGGGCATTGGATTGCAAGAATGTTACATAACCAGTTGTGACTTCAATGGGAATGTTGCTTTAAAAGGAGCAGCTCAAGAAGAAACCATCCAATATAACCCTATATACATCAGTGATTTGAATGTTAATTTACGCAATAATTGACATTTGGCTTGCTATGAATCCTGCTTGCACAGATTTCAACTGGTACAATATTGACCTTACAAAACATTATACAAGAGATCTCAAGTGCATGTTTCAGAACCTCAAGAACACAAAGTGCTGGTGATCACATGATGAAGTTGGCCATAGTCCAGATCATGGAAGAGAAGTAATCCTTTGGGAAGATGGTACACTTAGATAGGAAGGTACACTTAAGTGGTATGTTAATTTGGAGTATGCTGCATATGCAAATTACTATATATTCAGTAGTGGATGTGTCATCTGTATCTGAAGAGCTGTTGACAGGATGTTGAAAGAACAGAAGTCAATTCCCCAGTTGGGAACCTATGCCAAACAATTTACCTTTAGAGTACACTGTATGAAATCAATGTACAACTTGCATGTCTTCAAGCAGCTTGGCATTCAGACTATTTCTCCCCTGCTCTGTGATTTACAGTCGCCAGTTAACTCAACAATAACGGAATCTAAAGTTGAACTGCAGTTGCACACCCATAAACAAGTTTAATCTTACTGGGGATACAGCGATAGATAGAATAATTGACTGCAGTTGGGGGTGGACTGTAATGATGCTGGCAGACTTCGTTGTTAGCTGCTACCAATACCCAGCACCTTTCAACCACACACAGCGCTTGAAGTGACTGGGAATAGTAGCAAGAATTGTACAAGAAAGTAAAATGTATATGGCTACAGAAATGTCATTGGGACGTAAATTGAATGTGCTCATATGATTTCAAGGTGATATATGATAAATGCTTGACTCCTCATGTCCTTTCATTTCTAGTATATTGGAAAGTAATGTTATAGCTATATGAATAATAGTTGAGATGATGAGAAGTATGGATATTTGTTTACCAAGAACTGTCGTTTAAGTAGCATCTTTGTACTAGGTTCCATTGGTTATAAATTGACTACATGTTACGAAAAGTATAACAGTATATAATTGAATAGATATATTATTGGAAACCAATTGATATTGATAACTACACTGCGATTTGGGTCTATACAGCAAATACAACTGACCACTGGGAGCATTACTTGAATGTCAATCCTCTTTAAGCTTATAACAATCTCAGCCAATGTTACTTGATTGCACATAATGTAATGATTAGTATTATTCAAATTAAGAGGGAAATATGCACAGTAAATCAATAATACTGCGTATCAAACTTTATATCAATTAATTATCAACTGGTTTATTTACATCAATTTCAGTTCAAGTAAAATCACTGCATTTTAATGTCATTAATAATCCAAACTGCTAGCTATTAATGGCAATTTATTCCAATTAGAGTATTATACAACCTATTACAGTCAACATCAACTGTACATCAAAGTGTTCATAAATTATGAATTTGATTCATATATTGGTTGCTGTAACAAATAATGACTCATGGAATAATCCTATTATTAATCACATCTATATTTTATGATTATACTATAGTTCATTGAAGTAAGTGTTAATAGAGTATATACTACTTTCCCAAAGCCAATGCAACTCAGATCCTGTTATAAGTCCGATTTGTGACTTTGTACTATTTTACAGCATTCTTTATAGTGAAATCAGATTTGAAACAGGTTTTTGTCAAGATGTTATGTACTTGATTGTGAAGAATTATATAATACCAAGTCAACAATATAAAGACAAAAATGTATGTTGAAGTGTGGTAGAGTTAGTTATCTGTATTTTAATGGTTTGTTACTAATAGCATTTTTTGTTAATAGGCACCTGTGTGATATCTACCTTAAATCAAATTAAGAGAAATTTGACTTTAACATCTGGTAATAAACCCTGTCAGGTCTAATCAGAGTCTACAATGCCAGTTGGTTTATAGGTATGATTTATAATTTGTATCCGGAAATTGAATCCTCTCTGGGTATCGCGTACTACTTGTATCTGAACATACTGTACTTGTATTGTAGAAACTTAACCACAGCCACTTAACTGGGTATCATTACAAATACTAGTATGCAGTTATATACAGTCATTTAGAAATCCATAGTATCTAACATATAGAGTATTGTGGAATATATTGTAGCCCAAGATTCATTGGTACATCTCCAGTTGGCTTCCATTGGTGTGTAAGGAACTTTTTGAATATGTATCAGTTATAATGTTATATGTTATATTGAGGTTTCTTACAAATTGATATCTGATGAAGGCAGGTTTAGTAAAAAAGCATGGCACTCTGTTTGAAAATTATGAGAAACCTGATTGTAATATCGACAAATAAAGTATAGAATATGATGATTTAGAATACATGCACATTACAATAATATCCAGATTTAGGTTTATGTATTAGTGTAAGTGAGTATCCAAAGATGATGATAATATCCAATAATGCAAGTTGTTATTTACTGAAAACATCAGGAAAATATATTTTAGTCACTGGGAGCCTCCAGGAGTGTTTTAGAGGATGTGGATTGTAAACTAAGAAGCATCAATTTCAGAAGTGAATTAGACCCTAGGAGGGCATTCCAGCTGGCCTTCGGAATAACTGGAATCCCTGATGACTGGTACCGTATTGCCATCGGAATAATTGTAGTAAGTTTCGAAACATGTCAGAGTACCAGAGAGAACATTCGGTGCACCTGGGAGTCTCGCCGAACCAACATGGCAATCACAAACACATTCTGAGGGATGCCTGGGTTCTTATCGATATTGACTGGGAGGACAGCAGGCAGTATTTGAGACTCTCCAGATATACACGAGCAATCGATTGTCCTCAATGGCTAATAAGATCCATGGATTGTTTGTTCATCATCACTTCGGAATTATACTAGCGATCATCATCTTTGACATTGTATTTTTTGCCATGCTTCATCGAGGAATGAAATACAAAGGTGAGTGATTCGAACTTATATGCAGGTACACCAAAACAATACACCGACTAACTGATTGAATGATATCAATGAACACGGGTGACGATGGTGTTCACTACATCTCGCATCTCATCTGGGCCGACAGCAGCAGGATTTTAACACTCATCCCCTGTACCCAGAAGTTGGAGGCACTTTCTGTATTGGCTGATCATTTGTACCTGGCAAGTAGATGAAATTGAATCCCAGTGCCATTTGGCTCGATTTGTGATAGCTAACAATAGTGTAATGAGATGTTATCTAGCTACAAATCTAAATGGGGGTTTCAAAGAGAATATGATATATTCGGATGACAAAAGGGCGCAACTTCAAGGAAATGAGAAGCGCCAGATGAGGAGTGCTGTGTGGAAATGATGAGCACCAGATGTGGAGTGATGTGTGGAAAAGTGATGGGAAGTGCTGTGTAAAACAGAGGAGTACACAGAAGGTATTTGAGGAGCATGGAATCAGAAAGAAGAGTGCGAAATCACAGTTGCGGAGCACCGACA
>Ga0307515_10000430_pt1 | contig 101168 bp, 89 predicted proteins | sample 17_EM_MG_FD_194513 | JGI IMG/M metagenome (GOLD analysis project Ga0307515, IMG submission 194513) | Populus trichocarpa ectomycorrhiza microbial communities from riparian zone in the Pacific Northwest, United States - 17_EM | ecosystem: Host-associated > Plants > Roots > Unclassified | place...
GGCAGCAACTTCCATAAAAACACGGTGGGCGAATGAGATCATAATTTACATCTCAAAGATAGTAAAAGGCCCCGGCGCTAACTCTTTACTTTCTCGAAAAACCTTCCGGTAAATTTATAGGTGATAACCTTGCGGGTCATTTTGCCTCTGAAATCAACGAGGGGGGTATGTATTGTTTTGGTAGTATAGTCAAATGTGATGCTCGGGAAAGTATCCCAGTCGGCTACCGATTGCAGGTTATATTCATAATACAGGCGGCTTAATACGGCAGTAGGAGTTTTTACCATCGGTACGCGGCCGTTCAGCACACCTTTTTCAATGGCGTAAGCACGAATGCCCTGCCCGGCTTTACTGGCCGACATTACCGAGTTGTAGACAGCCAAATACATGGTTTTGTTATTGGCGGTAAAAGTGTAAATTTTCGGGAACCAGTAAGCTTCCTTGCCCGGCGGGTCCATTTTTAACAGCGATAGCGTTTGGCCGTTAACCTTGTATTGCAGTATGTTATCAAAATCGTACCCGCCATTGCCCAGCCGGGTATCCCAGGAATAGGTGCGGAACAAGCCATCTGCCGAAGTTGCGATAACCATGCGCTCTTTTACCAGCGATGTGAATTTTAAATCGATAGTAAAAGGGTATTTGGATGTGTAATATTTAAGTTTGAAGGCAAAGATGCTGTTCATCTTCTTCAAGGAATCAACAGCTTTCCATTCCTTTTTATGCGTGCCATAATAATTAACGCGCTTAAAAATGCGGAGCAGATCGGCCTCAATAGCCTTGGGACTGCTGATAGTTTGGGCAGATAGATTGGCTGTGATAAAACAGCAACATAAAACAACGACGAGCTTAATGGCTTTCATTGGTAACAAGTTAGTAAAAATCGGCCGCAATTATAAATAATAGTTGAAATTTATAACTATATCGGGCTATCTGCATTTTACCTTATCAAAACATTGCCCGTTGAATTTGTAGGTAATGTAATTATTTGTTACATCCTCGTAGCCTGCAACGGCGGGTATTTTATCGTTTCTGCTGTTTCGTTGTAACTAAATTTATTCAACTATTATTCATGCCCTACCTTAACGTTGCATAATTATAAAACTGCATTGTTCCGTTACCTTGTATCTCAATTGTTTTGGTTTCGGTAGTGCCCTGGGCATTTTTTAGTACGATACTTACTTTGTTAGCCCCTTTTTGCAGCGGTACGCGGGCATAGGAAATAGATGAAGGCAGGGACTGCCAGTTGCGGGTATCGGCCTTTTCAGATAACAGGCTGTAAAGTTGTACACCATAGCTCAGCCCTTCTAAAACGCCGTTTGTTTTACCATCGCTTGTGGCTGCGGCACGCAGGCCGTATTCGGCCATTTTTTTTACAGCAAGCCTTGCAAGCACTTTGCCCAGTTCTTTTAAAGTACGCTGCTGAAGCGTTTTAAACGCCAGCTCATTAATATCTTCGGCTTTTTCAAAAGGTACTTGTTCATTATTTACACTGATGCTGCCGCTTAAATAATAAGGCGTTTGGGCAATGTACTTTGGAAAGGCTACCCGCAAACTTTCAACAGATTTCAGGTTCACCCTGTTCCTGTCGCCGCTATAGTTAAAGGGGATCTCTAACCCTGCCCCGTTAACAAAAAACAAACCGCCATCGCTATGCCTTACCAGGCTAAAAAATAAATCTTCCTGTGTTTTGACCGGCGCAAGGCCGTTTTCCCAAAACAAGATCAGCTCGCCGCCTTCGGCTGGTTTATTAGGAGTGTATGGTATGCCAAATGTTTTCTCGAACTGATCGGCCTCGGTTGTAAAGCCGTTCAACAGGGCGGTCCTGATCATATCCTCCTTTAATCCCATGGGCATCGGCGTGCCATAATAAGTTTGATCGGGGTTTTTCAGGTAGATCTCGGCAGCGTTGCGGTATGATATAAAGGCATTGTTTACATCGTTATTACGTTCGTAAAGCATGCCCTGGAACATCAATGCAAAGGCATCGTTTGAGTAACGGTTGTCTTTATTGTTAAATTTATCGCCCTGGTCCTGCGCCTGCAGGGTGATGCGGCGGGCCTCAACAATGGCATCTTCGGTATTGTTCAGATAAAGGTAATTCAGCGCCTTATAATAGTGGATCATGAATTTTTCAAAATCCTCGCCTTTATATGTTTGCGACATCGAGTTAACCAATAAGCCAACGGCCGCGTCGGCCGCACCGCTTAAGCCACTATCCAATAATTGATCGGCATTGTTGAAATACTTATTGCTTGATTCATACTCTCCTCTCAGGTGCGCCACCCGCCCTTTCTCCATCAGGTACAGGAGTTTATTGCGCGGCTTTTGGATGAGGCCATTATTATCCAGGTCTTTTTCGGCCTGGGGATAGTTACCAGCATAAACATTTTTGTAATAAGAAGTAAGGCTTTGGTTGTAAGTGGTACAACCAAATAAAAAAAGCATCACCCCTATAACTGGTGATGCGCGGAAAAAACGCGTACGTATGTTTATCATTTTAAGCTGTAAGCAACCCTGAACATGGCGTACCAGCGCCAGGGCTTACTTACTTTAATTTGTTACGTATTTGGCTATTTTTTTCTCACCAATCCAAACCACTTCGTTTGTTTGAATATTGGTAAGTTCAAGGTTTACCTGGTAGTAAACAACCTTTTTGCGTTTGTGCGAATCAACTATCGAATTAATAGAGCCTTGCAAAATATAATCGGCACCGTTTTCTAAACCAAACTGTTTCATGCTTGATACGGTAGCATTGGTTTGCTGGTCGGCTTTTTCGGCACGCAGTTCTTCGCGTTTTTTGCCACCCCGTACCAAACGCACCTTTTGGGTTTGAATAAATGAGCTTTCGATATCCTTTAAAAAAGTCTCGGCATCAATATGTTCGTGGCTTTTGTTTTGGACAAAACCCACAATTACTACCGGCTTTTTGCCCTGGTGATCGGTTTGGTGAGTCTGGATCCAGCTTGCGCCTAAAATTTTGCCGGTTAGTTCTTCGGCAGCCATCCGGGAATCGCTGTTATTCCAGTTACCGCTTACATCTATAGTTTGATCGGTGCTAACGCGTGTTACCTGCCTTGAGCATGAGACAGCAAAAAGTGTTGAAACTGCAAGTGCAGCAATAGTTAAAATGTTATTAAATTTCATTGATAGTAGGTTGTTAAATTATGATAGTAAGTGATGCGTGGCGCTATTTAATACCAGCCAAAACCAATTCCGATACCGGAACGGCCTCCGCGGTATCCGCCGCGCCCCCAGCGGCCGCCAAAGCCAAAGTTGATTGATGGCGAATAGTAATTATCGTAAATTCCCCATGACGGTGTATAATCGAAGTAGCCATTCATGCGTTCCTGGTGCCTCCATTCACGGTTTTGGCGGCGGCGTTCCAGCTTAGCCTCGTACCAGTCATAGGCTTTGTAGGTATCCTGTATGGTTGTGCCCTGTAAGCTGGTAAGGCTATCTGCACCGCGGGCATATTTAGCCTGGCTTTCTTTATATCGCGGGTTTTGATCGGCAAGTAAAGCGGTTTGCTGCGCACTAACCGCACCGCTGTACAAACTACCCAAAGCGGCAACGGCTGCTATAATTATCTTAGTTTTCATTGTGAAATAAAATAATGTAATTGAAATACAAATGACGCTATTAAACGCAATAAGTTAACGCAGGTACACGGTTAAATTATGTTAATAAACATCTTTTTACTTAATTATGAGGCAGCAGTTAACTAACAGGCAGGGTTGGCCATGTTAACGGGCAGCTTTTATATAAAAACAGGGATAATCAACCGACTATCCCTGTGATATTTTTAAGTTTTGGATTGAGCTAACAAGCGCTAAAACTACTCTCTTAATCAACTCAATCAACCATTCACTAATAATTACGCTTCAACCGGCTGACCAATCAAATGCTTGGCCGCTAAGTACTCTGCAATTTGCACGGCATTGGTAGCAGCGCCTTTGCGCAGGTTATCTGACACTATCCAGCAGTTCAGGGTATTATCCTGGCTTTCGTCACGGCGTAAGCGGCCTACAAAAACATCGTCTTTATCGTGTGCGTCAAGCGGCATTGGGTATTTCAGGTTGGCGGTATCATCAACCACCACAATACCTGGCGAATTGGCCAGCAGCTCGCGTACTTCGCTCAAATCAAAATCATGTAAAAACTCGATGTTTACAGACTCTGAGTGACCGCCCATAACCGGGATGCGAACGGTGGTAGCAGTTACCTTAATGCTGTCATCGCCCATTATCTTTTTAGTTTCCAGGATCATTTTCATTTCCTCTTTGGTGTAACCGTTATCGGTAAACACATCAATTTGAGGTATCACGTTCAGGTCGATAGTGTAAGGGTAAACCTTTGGTCCATCAATTCCTTTGCGCTCGTTAAATAACTGGTCAACAGCTTTTACGCCGGTACCGGTTACCGATTGATAGGTAGATACTACCACGCGTTTAATTTTATATTTATCGTGCAGTGGTTTTAACGCCACTACCATTTGAATAGTTGAGCAATTTGGGTTGGCAATAATTTTGTCCTCTGCAGTTAATACATCGGCATTTACCTCGGGCACAACCAGTTTTTTGCTTGGATCCATACGCCAGGCCGATGAGTTATCAATAACTGTAGTGCCTGCTGCCGCAAAAAGCGGTGCCTGCTCCAATGAAGTACTGCCGCCGGCGCTGAAAATTGCAACGTCCGGCTTCATCTTAATCGCATCCTCAACAGAAACTACCTTAAACTGCTTACCCTTAAAAGTGATTTCTTTACCAATACTTTTTGCGGAAGCTACGGGAATTAATTCTGTAACGGGGAAGTTGCGTTCTGCCAGAACCTGCAACATTTTGGTGCCTACTAAGCCAGTAGCACCTACTACTGCGACTTTCATTGTGTGTGTTAATTTGTTAAATAATAAACATTAAACCCCAAATATGCACATTTTTTGGATAATCTACCGAATTGGTAGTTAAATAGGGGCGAAGTGAGGGGCGTTTTGTTCCCCTGGTGAATTATTGGAAAAAAAAGGCAACACTAATTTGAACAAAATATTAGAAAGGGCCGGTTTTTGCAACCGGCCCTCTAACTCATTTAAACGGTGTAATTAACGTTTAATGGGTTATAAATCCCATAATTATAAATCGCGGAAGCCGCCATCCAGCAGTAGATCGCCGCCTGTCATGTACGATGAATCATCGGATGCGAGGAATAGAAAACCTTTGGCCATTTCATCAACCGTACCAGCTCTTTTCATTGGGGTTACCGTTACAAAAAACTGGTTCATGGCATCTTCCTGTTCCTGGGCAAAGCCAGCCTTTTTAAATATAGGCGTATCAATAGAACCGGGCGAAAGTGCATTGACGCGGATGTTACGGTCAACAAGTTCGGCTGCAAAAGCCCTTACTAAGGCACGCTCGGCAGCTTTTGTTGATAAGTAAACCGAGCCCCCTGCAAGGCCTTTGTTGGCCACAGTTGATGAAGTGATAACGATTGACGCGCCATCGTTAAGATAAGGCAACGCTTTTTGAACGGTGAAGAAAACACCTTTGTAATTGATATCGCTTACCTGGTCAAACATTTCTTCGGTAACATCGGCAATTGGTGCCAGGTACACAATACCGGCATTTACTATTAGTATATCTATTTTACCAAAGGTGTTGTTAACCTTTTCATAAACAGGGGCGATGCTTTTAATGTTGGCCACATCGGCTACAAAGCCAATGGCATTACTGCCAATTTGGGCTACTGATGTTGCTATGGTAGCTTCGTTGCGGCCTGTAATGGCCACCTTTGCACCTTCGCTTGCAAATAATTTTGCCGTTGCAAAACCTATGCCGCTGTTACCACCTGTAACTACGGCCACTTTATTTTTTAATTTACCTGACATTTTTGTGTTGTTTTAATAACACAAAGGTGCTGCCCCCGTAAAAAATTAACGATGAACCAGGTTAGGAAATAAGGTTGAACTACTTCAACTTTTTACGTACTTTATGGTTGCGGATTTTAGAAAGGAACTCGGTAGTCATACCAAGATAGGAGGCAATAGCATATTGTGGCAGGCGTTGGGCTACCGAAGGGTATGTTTCTAAAAAATCACTGTACCGCTCTTCGGCTGTACGCGTTAAGGTGGAGATAATCCTCCGCTGATGAAAAGCAGCGGTACGTTCGGCAGCCATTCGGAAAAAGGTTTCGAATTGATGTTTGGCTTGTTTTAAATGCCGTTCAGTTTCGAAGTCTATTTGTAGTACGATACTATCTTCCAGCGCCACCACAAACATAGTTGCAGGCTTCTGGTACAAAAAGCTGTTAATATCCGATATCCACCAATCCTCGATTGCAAATTGAACGGTATGTTCAATCCCTTCGTTATCAACAACGTACGAGCGGAATGCGCCTTGCAGAATATATGTCCGGTGTTTGGCAATAAAGTCGGGCTGAATAATGAATTGCTTCTTTTTTACCTTTTTTAATTTAAAGCCAGCTAAAAATTCGGCCAGGTCGTCGGGCGACAGTGTTACTAACCTTTGTATATATTTTATAAAGGGGGTTAAGTCATCCATCAATGTAAAAATTATAACAAGTATAATTAAATATTATGAGAGGGACACTTGATGGTTTTTTTAAACAAACTTGCTACGCCACGCAAACCAGTTCCTTGTAATCCTCCTTACCGGCCCCGCAGGTAGGGCACTCAAAACTGCTTAGCCCGGTAAAGGGTATACCGGGTAAAAGCCCGTTTAATTCATCGCCATATGCTTCATCATAAATAGTGAAACAATTTTTACACTGGTGTACTATTTTTTGATGAGCTGCTTTGTGCATGTCTTCCCTGCCTGCAATAGTGGCCGATTGCACAATATTGCTTTGCTGCTCATAAAATAAATCGCAAAGTGCAATCAAATGCCGGCCAAGGTCGGTTTTGGTTACGCCTTGCTTGTACACTACAAATTCGCGGGTATTATGGTTAAAATCGCGGGTATGCACAATTTCAAACTCATCGGGCTTGCGCTCGCGGATCATAATAGAGCCGTAGATCCCCGATTTTGGCGACCGCTTAATAGCGAAGCTGAGCCGGTAAGTGCGCAGGTCGGCTTCCTCAAATTCGCGTACCAGCTGTTGTTTTAAATCAAGGCATTGGCTGCACAGGTCCTCTACCTGCCAGTTTAATTCGTTTGAGGCGTGCCTTATGTTAACCCTGTATTTGTTCAACAAATTGCCCCATAATGGCCTGTGTTTAGCCTCGATGTTTTTAACCAATAATGATTTCCACGGACTGATATACAGCTGCCCCACCCGGGTTTGCATACACAGGTTGCAGATATCTTTCAAAAACCCGATATCAAACAATTCATTGCGCCTGTAAATGCCCAGCCAATATTTATTACCCTGTTTGTTAAAACCCTCATAATAAGGTAACTGAAACTCGGGGATATTTAACGGCTGGTCTATTTGCTGAATCACAAACTGATTATTGGTAGCAACCAATTGATACAGCAAACCGGCGTTAACCTCGGCCTGGTCATAAAATAATGGCTTATTGGCAAATATTACCTGTTGTACAGCTTTGCACAAAGCGGGGATATCGTCTGAATAAACCAGCACAGGCCAGCAATACAAGATATTGGTTTTAGGAAACCTGATATACAGATACCAGTAATTACTTACCGGCGACGAGATAAAATTAAAGTTGCCGGTAAAAAACGGTGCAAAGGTTTGGTTACTATCAACCAGGTTTATTTTTAGTTCGGGCTGATAATCAAACAGGTCGAAAATGTCTTTGTAAACGCCTTCCTTCAGCCAGTTTTCGTGGTTGAAAATTCCATCGGCAATATAGGAACTGGTAATATTGGGGAACTGATCGCCATTAATTTCATGATCGATGCCGGCGCCCAACATATCAAACTCCAGGTCTTCCAACTGATCTGCATCCACTTCAAAATAAAGCTGCTGCCTGTTACCAAAGCGAATTTGGGTCGCCCCGGCATTTTGGGCGATGATAAGCATTTCGTAAAAGTCGCCTGCAGAAGCTACCCCGCCCGGCAGGTTTATTTTAATCAGTTGCTTTTTTTTCATCTGCTTATACTTTTATTAATTGCTGCTGTAAAACTTCTTCCAGCAGGCGTTTCACCTCGGGCCTGCATGATCCGCAGCCCGTTCCGGCCCCGGTTTGGCTGCAAACATCTGCCAGTTGGGTACAGCCGGCAGCCACTTTATTGCGAATGTTATCGGCCCCAACGTTATTGCAGCTGCACACCAATTTACCTAAAACAGGCTCGGCGGTTTTACCACTGCGCAACAATTGGAGGCGTTTGTCGCTTAGTTCAGTCTTATTGGCTATCAATTCCTTAAATTCCTGGAACTCGCCTTTATCGCCAATTAAAATAGTGCCCACCAGTTTATCCTGGTGAATAATGCATTTTTTATAGTAGCGTTTGGCTTTATCAATAAATACTATTTCCTCATAATCTTTATTGTCCGGGCATTCAGATAAGCCAATGCTGCATAAATCAAAGCCATGAATTTTGATAATGTTCATGAACAGGCTGCCTTTATAATAGCTGCCAATATCGCCATTCATGTAACCGGCTACTACAGCGGCCTGCTGTTCTGCAGCAGCGGTGATGCCATACAGCGTGCCGTTAAATTCGGCAATTTCGCCAATGGCATATATGTTAGGGTCGCTGGTGAGCAGCCGCTCGTTTACAATTACGCCCCGTTTAATATCAAGGCCGCAGTCTTTGGCAATCTCCAGGTTGGGGGTTGTGCCAATAGCCAATATCATGGCATCGCAGTCAATTTTGCGCCCGCTTTTAAGGCCTATGCCGGTTAGTTTGCTACGACCATAAAACAGCTGCACCTCGTCATCATAAAAAATATCGCAGCCCTGGTCGGCCATTTCCTCATGTAAAAGCCTGCTGCCCAGTTCATCCAGTTGTCGGTTTAAAAACCGGGATGTTCGCTGGATGATGGTGATGGTTACGCCTATTTCGCGGAGGGAAGCTGCCATCTCCAAACCCAGTAAACCACCGCCCACTATAACCACATGGCCGTTTTTGGGTACATGTTTTTTAAAGTTATCGGCATCGTTACGGCTGCGCATACTAAAAATTCCTTGTAACGAGGGTACATTTTTGGGGATAGCCGCCCGGCTGCCGGTAGCCAGCAGCAGTACATCGTAATAGGTTTTTACCCCACGGCTATCCAGCACATATTTATTGCCACGGTCTATTTTTTCAATACTTACACCGCGTAACAACCTTATTTTAAATTCAGGCTCCTCCTCGTCGGTCATTTTTATCAGCTGCTCCCAGCTTTGTTCGCCGCTAATATAGTCGGGCAGCATTACACGGTTATAAAAAGGATATTCTTCTTTACTGAAAATGGTAATCTCATCATCCTTATTCAACTCCCTGTATGATCGTACAAAGCCGTGCGCGCCTGCACCCGCGCCTACCACTACTATACGCTGAAAAGGCTTTTTGTATTTTTGAACGCTTACCGCACAATATTTAAAATCCGGCTCTTTCGACAATGGATCAACCGCATCATTGGTAACGTTGTTGATGCGGTGCAAGTCGTTATTGAGTATTTTACCCCAATGCATCGGTACAAAAACAACCCCTTGTTTTATCTCCGGCGAAATTTTTGCCTTTACATTCACCTCGCCCCTGCGAGATTTGATAATGGTAACATCGCCGTCTTGTATATTCAGCTCAATGGCATCAAGCGGGTTTATCTCCATAAACGATTGCTTGATGTGCTGGTTAAGCTTGTTCACCTTGCCGGTTTTGCTCATGGTATGCCACTGATCGCGGATGCGGCCGGTAGTGAGTACAAATGGAAAATCCTCATCAGGCATTTCGCTGGTTAGGGTATCCGGAACAGCGCTGATGCAGGCATTACCGGTTTCGGTATAAAACTTTTTATCGGTGAATAAGCGCGGTGTCCCTATAGTTACATTCCGTTTTTTATAGGGCCATTGTACCGATCCCTGTTGTTTAATGATATCGTAGGTTAACCCGCTGATATCGATATTGGTTTTGGCGGTTAGTTTGGCATGCTCGGCATAAATTTCTGCGGCGCTTTTAAAATCAAAACCTTTGTACCCCATTTTTTTTGCAAAGCGACAAATAATCTCGCTATCCGGAATGGCTTCACCGGGAGGGTCCAATACTTTGTTCAGGTAGCTGATGCGCCGCTCGGAATTGGTCATGGTGCCTTCCTTTTCGGCCCAGGCGGCGGCGGGGAGTATCACATCCGCATAGGCCAAAGTTTCGGGCTTGTTGCTTATTTCCTGTACTACCACAAACTTTGCTTTTTTGAGTGCCTCTTCGGCCAGGCGTACATTGGGCAAACTGGTTAGCGGGTTGGTGCACATGATCCAGATGGCTTTTAAGCGGCCATCGTTCAAAGCCTCAAACATTTCGGTGGCGGTAAGGCCTGGTTTGGCGGCTATTTGGGTGCCGCCCCAAAACTTTTGTACTTCTTCGCGATGTAAAGGATTGGCCAGGTTACGGTGCGCCGGCAGTAAGTTGGCCAGGCCACCTACCTCACGGCCCCCCATGGCATTTGGCTGCCCGGTTAATGATAGCGGGCCCGAGCCCGGCTTACCAATATGACCGGTTATTAAATTGAGGTTGATGAGACTTAAATTTTTGTTTACGCCGATAGCACTTTGGTTTAGCCCCATGGTCCACATCGAAATAAAGCCTTTAGCTTCGCCAATGTATTGGGCAGCAAGGCGAATGTCGCTTTCGCCCACGCCACATATCCGGGCCGATTCGGCCAGTGTGCGTTCAAATACTATTTTGCTGTATTGTTCAAACCCATCAGCATGTTTGGTTATAAAGTCAACATCAATATCGCCGTTCTCTATCAGCACCCGGCCAATAGCATGGTTAAGCGTAACGTCTGTACCAGGATTTAGCTGCAGGTGCAAATCGGCAATGCTACAGGTATCGGTAGCCCGTGGGTCAACTACTATAATTTTAACATTTGGGTTGGCCGCTTTGTGGGCCTCCACCCGTCGCCATAAAATAGGATGGCACCAGGCGGGGTTGGCGCCGGTAACGTAAAAACAATCGGCCAGTTCAATGTCGTCATAGCAAAGTGGTACGCTGTCTTCGCCAAGTGCTACTTTATAAGCCACCACCGCGCTGCTCATGCACAGGCGCGAATTGGTATCAATATTATTACTGCCTATAAAGCCTTTCATCAGCTTGTTCACCACGTAATACTCCTCGGTAAGGCATTGTCCCGAAGCATAAAACGCTACCGAATCGGGCCCGTATTTGTTGATGAAAGTTTTAAAAACAGCCGCTGTACGCTCCAATGCGTTATCCCAGCTTACCCTTTGCATGGGCATGCTTTTGTTATAACGCATTTGCGGGTACAACAGCCTGTCTGTTTTATCATTGGCAGTGTAGTGCAGATTAAGCCCTTTACTACATAGCATCCCCTTATTTACAGGATAATCTTTATCCCCCTCTAAAGTGATGCTGCCATTTTTCTCTTTATTAATAACAACGCCGCAACCCACCCCGCAATAACAGCAGGTACTTTTTAACGTATTAACAGAGCGTTTATTTATAGACATTTTTTTAGTGCTGAAAGCAGAAGGCTTTATTTGAGCTGAAAGCAAAAAGCACAAGGCTCAAAGCTTTCTTAAATTTTATTGAACTTAAACTAACTGCTTTTAATTTTTAGAGCTTTGGGCTTTCAGCCTTCTGCTTTTAGCTTATTAAGCTACCGCAACCATCGGCTCTTCTACTTCTTTTGTAACTGTTTGTTTTTGAAAACGGGTTATCAACACAATTACAGATACTACCATAACAGCGATGCCGATATAGGTAAAAGCCTGCACGTAAGTGATGGTTGTTGATTTAAACAAGAAGCCGAACATCATACCACCCAGGTTACCGCCCGCACCAACTATACCGCTTACCATACCAACGTTTTTACTGTTGATGAAGGGTACAATACCATAAGTGGCGCCATTTGACATTTTAAGGAACAGCGCGAATGAAAGCATAGAAATAATAGCAGCAGTAAGGTTGCCAGAGTTGGCAAACAAAATAAGCCCTGCACCTTCTAATAACAATACCCCCGCAAGCAATAAGCCCTTACCGCGCATGCCGAATTTGCCGCCAACTTTATCTGATACGATGCCGCCCAACGCACGGGCAAAAATGTTCATGAAGCCAAAAATACCCGCCCAAAAACCGGCCGAACTTTGCGACAAATGGAAGGTATCTACAAAATGCAACGAGGCTACGTTGTCAAAAGTAATCTCCATACCAAAACACATGGCATAAGCCATCGTGAGGGCCCAAACACGCCAGTCGGCAAGTATCGACCAATCGGTTTTTGTGGAGTTGGTTTTGGCATAGCCTACTTCGTCATAGTTGCCGTTTGGTGTATCTTTGGTGTATTTATTATATAAAAAAGCGATGATAAGCATCATTACGCCCGGTACTATCATCGCGTAGCGCCATGCTTCGGCTTTGGTGAAACCGGCACCTACAATTGCCGCAAAAATCAAAGGCATTACCATATTGGTTACGCCGCCACCCAGGTTGCCCCAGCCACCGGTTACCGCGTTGGCGGTACCTTTTATATTGGGTGCAAACATCATGGAGGTGTGAAACTGTGTAATTACAAACGACGAACCAATTACGCCAATAGCCAGGCGGAACAACAGGAACGAAGTGTAATCATGCGCCAGCCCTACAAAAAATACCGGCAATGAGCCTACCAGTAGTAATCTAACAGCCGTTTTGCGTGGCCCCCAGGTATCGCAAAGCTTACCAATAATAAGGCGGGCAATTATGGTTGCCGCTACAGATGCTATAATTGTGTTACCTACCTGTGCTTTGGTTAAATGCAGTTCGGCGCGTATGGTTGGCATTAATGGTGCCAGGCCAAACCAGCCAAAAAAGCACACAAAAAACATAAGCCAGGTAGTATGGAAGGTGCGCATTTGAACGCCTTTTAATGAAAATATATTGAGTTTGGTCAGTTGTTTTTCCATGATCGGTTTTTTTAGCTAAAAGCTGAAAGCGCAAGGCCGAAAGCTTTTAGTGTTTTTATTTTAATTTTTACCATTCTTTGCTTTGGGCCTAAAGCCTTCTGCTTTAAGCTCCCGTATTATTTATTCAAAAATTCCGGTTTGATGTTTAGCTGCAGGTAGGCCCAAAACGGGTGTAGCTTGTTGGCGCCCGGCGTTAAGCTTTTGGCATATTCCATACTACGGGTTGCTGCCATGTATGATAAACCCAAATCAACCGTAGTAAACTTATTAAGCTTATAGCTGTTGGTTAAATCAAACTCGGTACCCAGGTATTTGCCAACGGCCTGCCCATCTGTCCCTTTTTGATCCTGGGCCAACAGGAAATAATGGTTAGCCAGTTCGGTGCTAAAACGTTTATTATCTGAAAGGTATTTGATTTTCAAATAAGGGTTGCTTAAACCGCCTGTTGGCGAACCGCTGCCAGCGTAAAAGAAATCCATATAGCCCCAGAATTTATGCGGTGTACCATACAGCGGATCAAACCGGTGGTTGGTTTTTGAGGTTGATAAAGCATCGTTGCCTGAAAGGTAATCCCAGCCTGCGGTATAGCCCCAGTTTTTTCCTTTGTATAATAAGGCCACTGTGTAGGTATAGGCGCTCAGGTCAAGGCCGTCTTTATCATGGCCGCCCTGGTAATAAAAACCTCCGTTTATGCCCCATTGGTCTTTATCGCCAAATACGGGGTTTACCAGTAAACCGGTTGTATATCTTGTATTTACACCGGCCTGGTTAAAGCGGCGGCCGTAAATGTAACCTTCATCTGTGCCAGATACATTTTTTACCGAATCGAGCTTATACTTGCCAAATTGGTCTGCCAAAAACAGACCGGATATTTTTGTTTTATTGATTTTTTTGGCAACATATAAATATTCAAGCGACTTGTAGTTTTGATTTAAGCCGTTGGTACCCGGTGGGTTTAAAAATGATGGGCTTCCTGTTTTTGAGCTAATGCCTGCAGCATTAACCAGCGGTATAAGGCCGGCCGGCGTATTGGCCAAATTGCCTTTGCTATCCTTTACCGTCGCGGGCACGTTTGCAGGCGTATAATAGGTGCCGTTGTAATTAGTAGCATCGGAGCTTTGGTTAAAGGCTAAGCCCAGGTCAAGCTGCCAGCCCGATTGCTGTAATTTAAAAACGAGTGCATCATGCCTGCGGGCTTGCTGCAACCAGTCTGATGCGCCTAACAGGCGTTCATCGTCATAAACAAGTTCCTGGCGGCCTGCTTTAATGGCAAAATAATCAACAGGAGAGAATTTGAAAGAGGTGTCTTTTTTATTGGAGAGGACTAATTCGGCCCAGGCCTCGTGAACGCCTAAACGATTACCATCATTAATAGTGATGGTTGATGCATCCTGGCCCCAAAGCCTTACATCCTGTACGGATGCCTGGAAAATAAGGCGGCTGCTTTTATAATTAAAGGTAAGCCTCGTTCGTTGCGATACAAAGGCCGCGGTTTTATTACCAATTGGCTCTAAAGTTCCATAACCATCACGTAACTCGCCCCTTGTTTTAAGCTGCCCGGTTACAGATAGCTGTGCCGATGCATTATAGGAAACAAAACATGATATAATTAATAGAATTTTACCAATGGTGTATTGATTAGATACATTTTTGTACATTTGAGTTGGTTTTTTATTTGTTAAAGCGATTAAAAACTGGACTAACCCTGTCTGGGAATGCGACCTCCCGGCAGGGTTTTTTTTATATTTTTTTGATTTTTACCATAAGCGACTTCTTTTTTATTTAAATGTTCATTTAATTAGTATAAATATATCTTATTTCATGGTTAGATGCAAATTAATTCGATTTAAAGTTTATTTTTATGATTAAAATCATGTAAATGTTGATTTTTTAGCAAAAATCTAAATTTATTACCTTAAAAAATCACTAAAATGTGTTTTTGATAATTTTTAAATGCGTGTAAAATGAATTTTTTGCAATAAATTCGATGAAAAATATGAATTCATTGAATTATTTAGGTTTAAAACTCGATAATTTCGAACAAAATATAATTTAACTGGTTTTTAGTGCTGGTAAATAGAAAATTTATATCCTGAAATGAAAAAAAAGGCTCAGTGCGATAATCAAACTTGTTTTTTGTGTAAAAGCTGCATTAAAGAGTGGCTGCCGGCGGTTGCGGCCAATAAAAAAAACTTCGTTGTTAAAAAAGGACAGGTTATTTTTAGTGAAGGCGACCCGGTTACCGGGATTTACTTTGTTTACGAGGGTAATGTAAAGGTTCATAAAAAATGGGGAGCCGATAAGGAACTAATTATCCGCTTTGCCAATAAGGGAGCTATTTTTGGGCATAGGGTTTTGGGCAAGCATGCTACGCATTACCCCATTTCGGCAACTGCGTTAGAGGCTGGTATTATATGTTATATAGATATGGAGTTTTTTGAGGCTACCTTAAAAGTAAATCCTCAATTTACTTATGAATTGATGTTGTTTTTTGCTGATGAGCTGCAGGAAGCAGAAAAGAAAATGCGCAACCTGGCGCATATGCCGGTAAAGGGGCGTGTAGCCCACGCCTTAATAACCCTTAAAGATCAGTTTGGGACTAATGATGAAGGTCATGTTAATATCGAACTTACCCGGCAGGATCTGGCTTCATTTGCGGGGGCAACTTACGAAACCGTTTTTAGGGTGGTTAATGAGCTGATACAAGATGGCATTGTTACCACCAATGGCAAAAAAATAAGTATAACCGACCTGGATAAATTATTTGCCCTTACTCAGGATACCAGCCTTTAGCTACGCTACGCTTATAAATACTTTTCCGTCAATTACTTTAACGGGGTAGGTTTTTATAGCCAGTTCTTCCTCGCCGATGCATTCGCCGGTAAGTAACGAGAATGCTTTTTTGTGAAACGGGCAGGCCACCTTTGGTTCGCAGCTTTCGCCGGTACTGCCAATCATTCCCCGCGAAATAGCCATTTGCTGCTTATGTGGGCAAAGATTTTGAGTGGCATACCACTCGTTGCGGCGGGTAAAATTAAATATCGCTATCTGCTCATCGCCATGTTTAATGCACGATCCGCCATTTTCGGGCACATCATCTACATAGCAGGCCATTATCCATTTGGTTTCTATCGCTGTTTCCATGTTGTAATTGATTTTTTATGCAAGCGTGTACTAACCCACGCCCGCATATTTTTGACTTTTTACTTTTGATTTTTGACTTTGAAACCTACCATCCTTTGGCTTTTACCTGTTCGCGCATTGGCTCAAACTGAGCGGTTGGGTCTTTTTCTTCGGGCGCGTTAATAAAGTGGGCGAAGCGCTTGCGCATGGCCGGGCTTTCAATGACCTCTTTCCATTCGCAGTGATAAGTGTTAACCAACATTTGCATTTCTTCTTCCAGCTGTTCGGCCAGGCCCAGGCTATCGTTTACAATTACGTTTTTAAGATAGCTCATGCCGCCATCCAGCTTGTTAAGCCAGGTTGCGGTACGGGTTAGCGGGTCGGCGGTTTTTATGTAAAACATCAGGAACCTGTCCAGGTATTTTACCAACGTTTCCTTATCAATATCGGTAGCCAATAACAAAGCGTGCTGTGGTTTAGATCCGCCGTTGCCGCATACATATAAGTTCCAGCCTTTTTCGGTGGCTATGATTCCAAAATCTTTTGATTGTGCTTCGGCGCATTCGCGTACGCAGCCGCTTACGCCACCTTTGAGTTTGTGTGGCGCACGGATGCCCTTGTATCTGTCTTCAATCTCGATAGCAAAGGTTACGCTATCATGCAAACCAAACCGGCACCAGGTGCTGCCCACGCAGCTTTTTACTGTACGCAAAGCTTTGCCGTATGCGTGGCCGCTTTCAAAACCGGCATCTATCAGTTCTTCCCAAATTAATGGCAAATCGCTTAAGTGTGCGCCAAACATATCAATACGCTGGCCGCCGGTTATTTTGGTATATAAGCCGTACCGCTTGGCAACCTGTCCAATTACTATCAGTTTATCTGGTGTAATTTCACCGCCGGGTATGCGCGGCACTACAGAATAGGTGCCACCTTTTTGGATATTGGCCAAAAACCTGTCGTTGCTATCCTGTATTACCTCCTGTTTTACTATTACATCGTTCCAAAGGCTTGATAGTATACTGGCAACAACCGGTTTGCAGGTTTCGCAACCGTCGCCTTTGCCATAATGATCAAGTACCAGGTCGTAATTCTTAAGCTTATTTATTTTTACCAGGTCGAACAACTCCTGGCGCGAGTAATCAAAATGCTCGCAGATGGAGTTTTTAACATACTGTCCGTTCGCCTTCAGAGTGCCTGCAATTAAATCTTTCACCATTGGCACGCAGCCGCCGCAGCCTGTGCCTGCTTTGGTGCACTTTTTCATGCCATCGATACTGGTAACGCCACCATCAGCTACCGCCGAGCAAATTGCGCCCTTGGTTACCGCCTCGCATGAGCAAATGAGCGCATCGTCGGGCAGGTTCATTACCCCGGCACCTTCGCTTGCAGCGCCCCCTCTTGAGCCTAATATTAAATCTTCAGGATCGGGCGGGAGTATAATTTTATTATTAACGGTTTGCAGTAGCATGTTGTAAGCTTCTGCGTCGCCAATTAAAATACCACCCAGTAGGTTTTTGCCGTCATTGGTAATGTTAATGCGCTTGTAAATTCCCTTATGGGTATCTTCAAATAAAATGGTGCGGCAATCGGGTTCGGTGATAAAGGCATCGCCAAAGCTGGCAACATCAACACCAATCAGCTTAAGCTTGGTGCTCATGTCGTAACCGTAAAAAGATTTATCGGCCGCGGTTAAATGAGCGGCCGCAATATCAGCCATCTCATAACCGGGCGCAATCAAACCATATATCATGCCCTCGTATAAAGCACATTCGCCAATGGCGTAAATATGCTCATCGCTGGTTTGCATTTTTTCGTTCACTACAATGCCGCCGCGGGTACCTACGTGCAGGCCGGCCAGTTTTGCCAGTTCATCGCGTGGGCGGATACCTGCCGATATTACCAACATATCTACTGCAAGCTGGCTGTCGTCATTAAACTTTAACGATTGGATTTTTTTATCGCCGGCAATAGCGGCCGTGCTTTTATTTAAATGAATATGCAGGCCCAACTGGCTTAACTTCATCTGCAGCATGTTGCTCCCTGCCGAATCTATTTGCCTTGGCATTAGCCTTGGTGCAAATTCAATAACGTGAGTTTCGGTAATGCCTAAATCTATCAGGGCTTTGGCGGCCTCGAGGCCAAGTAAGCCACCGCCCATTACAGCGCCCGATTTGGCATTGCCAGCAAAGGTTTTTATCAATTCAAGATCTTCGATGGTGCGGTATACAAATACGCCTTCTTTTTCTATACCCGGAATGTCGGGCACAAAGGCAGATGAGCCGGTTGCCAAAACCAGGTAGTCGTATGTAAGGGTAACGCCTTTTAAAGAGTGGATGGTTTTTGCGGTGCGGTTAATCTCCTGGATAGGATCGTCTAAATGCAGCGCGATGCCATTATCGGTATACCATGATAAAGTGGAAAGCGACAGGTCATCGGCGGTTTTGCCATTAAAATACTCGCTAAGATGCACACGGTCATAAGCGTGACGGGGCTCTTCGCCAAAAACAATTATTTGGAACTGGGTTGATCTGGTTAAAAGTTTTTCGCAAAACTTATAACCTACCATACCGTTGCCAACAACAATAATGGTTGGTTTTGACATATTGGAATTTTTTAAATGTTAAAGCAATTTTTAAACTTAAATGAACCAAATGCGACCCTGATTTCATTTATATCACAATAATAAGTCAAAAAAACAGCAAATAAAAATTTATTTTAAGTTTTTTATTAAATAAATCATGTTTATTGATGTTTTAATTGTTAATTTAGTGCTAATGATATAATTTATATCATTATTTATGTCAATCGTAAAGTTTGATTTTAACATTTTGGCAAAATCATCAAAATAAAATCGGCAAAAAGCCTGTTTTTTGATATAAAATTTCAAATTATGCAAAAAATAATTCAAAATTCGGTTCTTTTTGTGCTAGGTGCCGGCCCGGGAGACCCGGAATTGATAACAATGAAGGGATATAAGGTATTACAGCAGGCAAATGTGGTATTATATGACAACCTGGCCAATAAAGAGTTGCTGGATATTTGCCGTGGTGACTGCGAAAAGGTATATGTAGGCAAGCAGCCTTACGGTGATTATACCCCACAGGAAACAATTCACGAACTGATTAAGCATTACGCTTTTACCAAAGGCAATGTAGTGAGGTTAAAGGGTGGCGATCCGTTTATATTTGGCCGCGGCTTTGAGGAGATTATTTACGCCAGGCAGCATGGCATAACTACCCATTATATACCGGGCATTACCAGTATGCAGGCGTCTGGCCTGCAGGATATTCCTTTAACCCACCGGCAGGTAAGCGAAAGTGTTTGGATGGTTACCGGAACCAAAAAAGATGGCAGCCTATCGGCCGACCTGGCCTGCGCCATGCAAAGCAACGCCACTGTAGTTATATATATGGGAATGAAAAAGCTGGCTGAAATTGCCCTTGCCTACGTTACATCGGGTAAAGGCCATACACCTGCCGCTATTATTCAGCACGCATCGCTACCTAAACAAAAATCGGCACGGGGGCAGGTTAAAGACCTGGTAGCAATCGCCGCCGAAAACCAGCTTACCTATCCGGCTATTATTATTATAGGCGATGTGGTTAACGTTAACAATTAAACAAGTATGAAAATCAGGATAAAAGGAAACTCGCTGCGATATCGCCTTACCAAAACCGATGTAGAAACCTTTGACAGGGATGGTTACCTGGAAGAAAGTACCAAATTTGGTACCCGCACATTTAAATATGCCCTGCAGCGTACCGAAACCGAATTTTTATCGGCAGATTTTACTGATAACACCATTATTATGTATATGCCCGATGCTTTGGCGCTTGAATGGACCAGCACCGACCGTGTTGGTTATGAAAACAACAGCAGTGAGATGTACCTGCTTGTTGAAAAAGATTTTAAATGCCTGGATAATGTAGCCGAAGACCAGAGTGATAATTATCCAAACCCTTTGGTTGAAAACTTTACGAAAAGAAAAGTATAACGCAGGTTATAAGAGCTCAGCTATTCCAGCAATCGAGGCTTCTCTATTGAAATCGCCTTTCAGTTCTGTCAATCTTGCGTTGCGGTACACTTCGCAATATGAGGTGGTTATTTATACATCCCGCAGTTCTCTGCAAATAAGCCTCCCGGTCTTAATGGCTACGAATAATCTTAGTTTGGAAGCTAACAAGCAATAAATCAGTCTACAACCTGTAATATTTTTTACTTTTTATTTGCATGAATGAAATTTAATGGTAAGTTTGTACTTACGGTAAGTAATTGCTTACCATTTATAATATGATGAGCGCCTGCGAAAAAGCCTTTAATGCATTGGGAGACCCAACCCGGAGATTAATTTTCGAAAAACTGCGCGACCGGCCGCTGGCGGTTGTTGATATTGCCGATGGATTGCCTGTTAGCCGCCCGGCGGTATCGCAACACCTTAAGGTTTTAAAAGAGGCCAAGCTGATAAGCATTCATCAGCGGGGTGCTAAAAACATTTACCACGTAAACAGGGAAGGTGTTTTGGCTATGCGCAATTACCTCGACAAATTTTGGGACGATGCGCTGGCGGCGTTTAAACTAATTGCAGAACAACAAGAACAATAGCATGAATATCCTAAACTTAACATCCATCAAAAAAGAGCTAACGGTTGAGGCTTCGCAAGCCACAGCTTTTAAGGTTTTTACCCAAAAAATGGACCTGTGGTGGCCCAGAACACATCATATTGGCAGTACACCCATGACCGAAATGGTACTGGAGCCCAACTTAAATGGCCGTTGGTACTCCAGGCACGAAGATGGTGCCGAAGCCGAGGTTGGATACGTGAGCACCTGGCAACCCAACGACCTGCTGGTGCTGGTATGGCAAATCAACGGCGATTTTAAATTTGATCCTGCCCTTGTTACCGAGGTAGAGGTGCATTTTATAGCCGATGGGCCTAAAACTACCATAATTAAATTTGAACATAAAAACCTTGACAGGCTGGTGGGTGCCAAAGCTGTTGAAAGTATGGATCAGGGTTGGGGCCATATTATGGACCTGTACAAGCAAATTGCCGAACAATGACAGCCAAACTATTATTACGCATTGCGGCAATATTGATGTTGCTGCATACCATAGGCCATACCATTGGTGCACTTACCTGGAAAGATGCGCCAAACCCTGCAGCTGGCCAGGTTGTTAGCGGTATGCAAAGCCAACACTTTGATTTCATGGGCAGGTCGGTAACTTTAGGCGGATTTTTTGAGGGGTATGGTTTTACCATGATAGGCGTATTGCTGCTGGTTACTATTTTTTTATGGTTGTTTAGCAGTCAAAGTACTAATCCTTTAACCAAAAGCCTGTTGCCGGTGCTGGCATTATTTCTGCTGGTGATGGGTGTTATCGAGTATATTTATTTCTTTCCTTTTGCGGCTGTATTTTCATTTTTGGCCGGCCTGTGCTCGGTTGCTGCGCTGGTTGTTGTGAAGCGAGGTAAATCAATGATATAGGCACGAATTAGACACGGATTATTTCGAATTGCAGCAATTATTTCCAAAACTGGGTCTTCTGATTCGTGCAATTCGAAATAATCCGTATCAATTAGTGTGTATTAATTTAAATGGATACTACTGATCCCTTTTTCAAGTGCGGTATCCTGTACGCCCGGTATTGCAGAACCTTCTACCCGGAATACAGTAATATCTGAGATGCCAATAAAGCTGAAAATATGTTTAAGATAAGGCTCTGCAAAATCAAGCGGTTTCATGGGGCCGTCAGAATAAATACCTCCCGACGCCATGGCGATGAAAATTTTCTTCCCGTTAATTAACCCTGCAGCGCCATTTTGATCGTATTTGAAGGTAACGCCCGATCTTACGATATGATCTATCCATGCTTTTAAAGCAGAGGGAATACCAAAATTATAAATCGGTGCGCCAATCACAATAATATCTGCTTCGCGGATCTCATCAATGGCATCGTCCGAATGTTTAGCGGCCAGGATGTTTTCTGGTGTGCGGCTTTGTGCCGGAGTAAAAAACGATGCGATTTGCGCTTCTTCGAGATGTGGAAATTGCTCGTTTACCAGGTTATTTTCATGAACGGTACTGCCCGGGTATTTGGCAATTAACTGTTCAATAATGGCATTGCCTAACTGAATGCTTAAGGACGCGGCACCCCGTGGGCTCGAAATAATATGCAATATCTTTTTCATGTTCTTTTTGTTTTAATACCGCCAAATCTATTTACATTTGGTTATAAAATATTAGTAGTATACAAAAGGTTAGTGCTATTCTTTTGTATACTGTTTTGTAAATCAAATAATTATGGATAATAAGGTAGGGCTTTCGCCAGAGTGTAACGCGGTACTTACGCCCATTGGCGATGCCCTGTATGTAATTGGCGGTAAGTGGAAATTGAGGGTAATTGCCGCGTTAAGGGATGGGGGTAAACGTTTTAACGAGATACAGCGTACCGTTGATGGCATTTCGGCGAGGGTATTATCGGCCGAGTTAAAGGAATTGGAGCTGAATGGTTTTATTTCAAGAACGGTGCATACCCAAACCCCGGTAATTGTTGAATACCGGGTAACTGAGTATGCCGATACATTGAGTGATATACTGCTTGCCCTGGCCAAATGGGGCACTATGCACCGCGATAAGCTGCGAAGAGAACGGTAATGCTAAGTAAGCCACCGGTGTTACCGGCAAGGTTATTTGCCGGCTAACAGCTTGATGTCCTGTATTTCTAATATATGTTTTGGATAGCCTTTGAGTACACTGTTAATCATGGCCAGCCCAACCTGGTGCATGGTACTTGTTTGACCAGGAAACAGAAAATGTAACAAGGGGTATAAGCTACTGATTATCTTATAAATGCCTTTGATGTTTTGCTGCCCGGCTGTTGGTTTCATAATGCCCGGCCTAAAATTATATACCTGCTTAAATGGCAAGCGCATCAGCGTATTTTCGGTTTTGCCCTTTATACGGGCCCACATAATTTTTCCTTTTTCAGAGCCGTCGGTATGGCTGCCGGATATGTGGCCGAAAGTCATAGCGGGGTTAAGGCTCAATAATTTGCCGGCAAAGTGCATTGTGGTATCATAGGTTATATGGCTATAAGCTTTTTCATCCAGCCCGCGTGCGCTTATGCCTGCGCAATAAAAGCAGGCATCATATCCTTTCAATTTATCACTTACATTTTCAATGTTAAAAAAATCTGTAACAATACATTCATGCAGTTTAGGATGTTTTGGGCCACCATAAGGTTTGCGGTTTACCATTAGCACCTGCTTTACATCCGGATATGCAAGGCATTCAAATAATACACCCTCGCCAACTAAACCTGTTGCACCGGTAATAATGATTTTAATTGCCATAAGTTAAATTTACTATACAGGTTACTGAAATTATTTAGGTAAAAGTAAAGGTTTAAAAAACAATTCATTTTGTTCAGCAGTCCGTATTTACTTTGTTTAAAAGGTGCCTGGGTTTTGCAATGCTGGTTTAAAATTACAGGCCCGCGCAACCTTTCATTGGTTGGGTACGAATGTGTTGTAGTACACGTTAACAATGGGCGTTAAAAACTATATACGATTAACACTAAGCCGCTTTTCCCAAAAAGGAAGGTGGAGCAAAGCAGTGGTGCAGTTAATATCGGCACCACTGCTTTGGGTTTTGCTTTTAAGTGGTATTGTTCGCGCTGTTTATTATTCAGTTTTACAAAATACCATAGCTGTTGATACTGCCAGCTACCTAAACTATAGCGCCAATATATTAAAAGGCGAAACCGAAGGCCGCCGCACGCCATTATATCCGTACTTTATAAAACTGGTAGGGTTGTTGGGGCACCAGAATTTAATTGACCATGTGGTATCAGCCCAAATTCTGCTATCGTTTTTAAGTATTGTTGTTTTTTATAAAATAAGCCGATCGGTTTTTAAAAATCAGCGTGTTGTATTCGCCGCGTCGTTATTATATGGGCTAATGCTGCCTGTAATTAATTTTGATAAGGTGGTTATTACAGAGTCGCTTTCTGTTGGCTTTAGCCTGGTTTTTATTTATTTAATGGTTTGCTATTTGCAAAAGCCTACGCACGTAAAAGCCTGGATTGCTACATTGTTTGTATTTATAGCCATTATGCTGCGCCCATCTTTTATTTATCTGCTGCCCCTGCTTATTGTATTTTGGTGTTTAAGGCTGATAATTTGTAAACAAGAGCGCAAATTTTCTTTATCCGGATTGGCGGCCTTGGTAGTGGTAGTACTTTTGTTATCGGGCTACTCGGCTTTAAATAAAAGGCATGCCGGCTTTAACGGTATTTCGCTTGTTGGCAACAATAATGAAATGGCCGTAATAGTAAGTGCCGGTATTTACCACAGCGGCAGTGACCCCGAAATATCGGCAGCGCTGCAATATAATATCAACCTGGAGAAAAAGTATCCGGACCGGCATATTCCGGGTATAAATATTATGGCCAGGTTTAACCCGGATAGGGTGCACCAGTTTATTGTTAACTGCATTAAAAACCAGCCCGGCGCTTATTTACAGCATATTGGCGGCAAGCTACTTGCATTACACAATGCCAATATATTTACCAACTACGCCGACCATGAGCTTAGCCCGCTGGCATTCAGAATTGAAAAAATAGAATACCTGGTTTTTAATATTCCCTTTATGGTATTGTACGTAGTGATAGTCGTCGATTTAATGATGTTTATTGCCTCATGGATAAAGAGGAGGAACGCGCCCTGGCTCAGGATTTTTTTGTGGTTAATTATTACGGGCCAGTTGGCCGTTGCAATGATGGCTGGTTATTCTGAATACCAGCGGCTGATACTGGCTGCCATACCTGTGCTTATGATTGTTTTATTTAATTATGTCGATAAAGCAGTTTTGCGACTGACAGAACTAAGCGAGCTTAAATTAATGCGCTAAACTGCCGTCATTGCGAGTATCTATCAGGTAAAAACTGAAAAAAAGTTATGACATGCGACGGGTATAGTTAAACGAATGTTCTAAAACTCCCGTCATTGCGAGGTGCGAAGCAATTTCGAACTAATGGGGACTTAGCATGTAGGGGATTGCTTCGTGCCTCGCAATGACGGTCTGTTTTTCAATTAATGAATATTACTATTTACTTATAGTTATAAATAAATTTTGAAAACATATTTATAAATCGCACCTTTAAACATCTTTATACCTATAAATCAGCTTGAAAAAGATTGTTGCCTTTTTATTGCTAAGTATTCACCTGCTAAATATTGGCGGGCAGCTGGCATTGCACCAATACCTGGTTTATAAAACCAATAAGTTTTACAACCAACAGGTAGGCAAAGGTTTGTATGATGTTAAAGACCTTACCGAAATAGCCATACCTGTTGATTTGCCCAATATTCATGATTGGAAACGGTTTGAAAACATAGCCGGGCAAATACAGTTTGGTAATACCAATTACAACTACGTAAAAATGAAGGTAACACGGACTGCCATACACCTTATGTGCATTCCTAACTATGAAACAACGCGCCCGGTTGATAAAAATGTGCTGAATGCAAAAGGTGTTAAAGATATCCCGGTACCACAAAAAGATCATGTGCCATATGGCAAAATCATTATGCAGGATAACGTTAGTGTAGCCTTTGCACACATTGAGTTTTGCTGCCCCATAAAAAATATCCGAAAAAATATTGTACAGCCCGTACAGCCCCTGGTGCATTATCACCAGGATATTCCCGAGCAACCGCCTAAGGTTACCTGCTAAATTTCTTAATGCCTGATCGGTTAAGGATACCATTAACTACTATTTTAAATGTTGTGTTTCGCGTGTATTTACGCCGTAAATTCCGGGTGCTATGAACTGGAAAATGACAAAATAAAATGATGTCATTGCGAGGAACGAAGCAATCGTGAACAACGTAAAATCTGCTATGCTTGCAACGAGATGGCCACGCTATCGCTCGCAATGACATGATAAAACATTTCTGGTTTTTACAGAATACTCGAAATGCGTAGTTGATAGCAGCCCAACCGGATTGGCATCCTGTTTGGCCGTGGCTTTACCCCGCCCAAACTTTACCAGCACGTATCAATACTTAATTTATTAAAAAGCAGGTGTTTGAAATAATACCGCTTTTAAGATAATATCATATTAGCCCAAAATGAAAATAAAAATAGCCGCAGCCCTAACGCTCATTGTAGCAATAGGCTTTACCATAATAGCATCCAGCCCAAAATCATCGCACCAGGAAATGATTGAGTTGCTGCAGCAATTGAATAAAAAAAACAACGACATGGCAAACCCATTTAACCCCGAAGTAAAGATTGCCTATTGCGATTCGTTGGTTAAAATACCGCCTAACGACCAGGACTCCCACCTTTTGTCGGTCCAGGCATCGCTATTGATTATGGCCGGACAGGAAGAAAAGGCTGTAAGTATTTATGAAAATATAATAAACAAGCTGGAGTTTATGCCATCAGACCGCCTGTTGTCTGAAGTGGGCATTGCTTATATGCGCCTTGGCGAGCGCAGTAATTGCATGCTCAACCATACAGGCTCGTCATGCATTTTTCCGATCAAAAATGATGGTGTACACAAACTTCAAACCGGTTCAAGGAAAGCCATTCAGGTTTATAAAACCATTTTAAAGGTGCATCCGGACGATATGGAATCAAGGTGGTTGCTCAACATTGCCTACATGACATTGGGCGAGTACCCGCAAAAGGTTCCAAAAAATGTTTTGATCCCTGGTTTGAATGCCGATAGCGTGGCCGGGCAAAAGCCATTTAAAGATATTGCCCAAAGCCTTGGCCTTAACGTTAATGGCCGGGCAGGCGGGGTTGCTGTTGACGATTTTAACAACGACGGCTACCTGGATATCATTACATCGGCCTGGGATTTGAGCGATCCGATGCACTATTTTGAAAACAATAAGGACGGTACATTTACCGATCGTGCCGAATACAGTGGGCTTAAGGGGATAACCGGCGGCCTTAATATTCAGCAAACCGATTATAATAACGATGGCAATATCGATCTTTTTGTATTAAGGGGCGCCTGGCTTACCAAAGGTTATGGTAAACAGCCCAGCTCCTTGCTGCGCAACAATGGCGATGGTACTTTTACCGATGTAACCATACCAAGCGGCCTGTTATATTACCATCCAACGCAAACAGCCACCTGGGCCGATTTTAATAACGACGGCTGGCTGGATGTTTTTGTTGGTACCGAAACATCGACACAGGATTTGGACAGTAATTCATCGGCATGCATGCTGTACATCAATAATCACGATGGTACATTCACCAACGTTACCAAAGAAGCACACTGTGATGTTATGTCATTTGTAAAGGGCGTTACATCTGCCGATTATGATAACGACGGCTACCCGGATATCTTTATTTCGACCATGACCGGCACCAAATACCTGCTCAGGAACAAAGGTATTAAAGGAGGCAAGGTTGATTTTGAAGACGTAACCCAAAAAGCAGGCTTTGCTCAAAATAAAGAACGAACCTTTACTACCTGGTTTTACGATTATGACAATGATGGCTGGCAGGATGTGCTGGTGAGCGATTATAACTTTAACCGCCCGCTGGCCTATTACAGCGCCGCGGCAGCTTTAGGTAAAGCCGTTCCGGATGCAGGGAACGTGTTTTTATACCACAACAATCACGATGGTACTTTTACTAATGTAACCCGCCAGGTTGGTTTGGATAAGGTGGTATACAGCATGGGCGGCAACTTTGGCGATATTGATAATGATGGCTACCTGGATATGTATTTTGGAACAGGTAATCCCGATTTTCGGTCGTTGGTGCCCAATAAAATGTTCAGAAATGATGGCGGGAAAAAGTTTATCGATATCACTACGTCGTCTCGCCTGGGCAACCTGCAAAAGGGGCATGGTATTGCCTTTGCCGATTTAAGGAATACCGGCAACCAGGATATATTTGCCCAAATGGGCGGCGCCTACATTGGCGATTCGTACACCAGCTCGTTATACCTTAACCCACGCAACAACAATAATAACTGGATAAGCTTAAAACTTGATGGCGTAAAAGCCAATAAGGCAGCTATAGGGAGCCACATTAAACTTACATTTTCCGAAAACGGTGTAAAAAGAAGCGTTTATAAAGATGTAAACTCCGGCGGAAGCTTTGGATCATCGCCGTTACGACAGGAAATTGGCATTGGGCAGGCTAAAGTAATAGACGATATTGAAATAAAATGGGCGGGTAGCGGTACGGTTCAGCATTTTACAAATGTATCGCCAAACCAGTTTTTGAGGATAACTGAAGGCGTAGATCAATATAAAGTAACACAATTGGCTAAATTAACTTTTATTGATAAGCAGGATATGACAATGTGTATGCCTATGGCGGCAAAAACAAATTAAGTGGTAAATTTGTTTATAAATGTGTTAGTGGCTTATCTGTTTTTCAATAAAACCAGCTACATTTAAATAAAATAACGAACAATTTTAATCAAACCTAAAAGATGAAAAAATTACTTTTATTATGCTGCCTGTTTATTGGATTAACAACAGCAAGCTTTGCCCAGATGGCGGCCGGCAGCAAACCGGAAGAAAAAGCGATGGAATTGCAAAAAAAGTTAAAACTTACTGATCCGCAATGCAAAAAAGTTGCAGCAATTTATACTGAATCATCGGCCAAGTTCGACAAAATTAAAACTGAAACCAAAGGCGATAACACCAAAATGCTGGTTGCTATTGAGCCTTTGCGTACAGCAACGATAAAAAAAATTAAAGCTGTTTTAACCCCCGCTCAAAAATTAAAATATGATGACCTTGTAAAAAGTTCAAAAGCTTCAGGCGGCACCGGCTGGAGCGACGGTTGGAGCGCAAGCAAATAATTAAACATTGAAAGCCTGATGAAGGTGATAACAAAAGGGGCTGCCTCAAAAAGGACAGCCCTTTTTTTGGGGCCAGTCCGAAAAACAGGAGCGAAACTTTTGTTGGGCTGAGCGCTTTGGTTTAGTAAACGTAACAGGTTTGGGCTGCTGATTAACAAGTTGACAACAGCCCGGTCATTTTAATCACAAATAACTCGTAGATGACGGGCGGCACATGTAAAATAACCATACATATGGTTTCAAGTCTGGATGGTTATATCGCCAAAAAAGACAATAGCGTTTCGTGGTTTGATACAGCTGACAGCTATGAGAATGGGGTGAATGTTACGGAGCAAGATGCCGCTGAATTTCTTAAGACCATAGACTGCTACATCATGGGTTCCCGTACGTATGAACATGCGTTGGAGCTTTCAAAATTATATGGGTGGGCTTACGGAGACGTGCCTACCATTGTATTAACCCACAGAAAACTGCCTGTTGACCGGCAAAACATTGAAACCTACTCGGGCGACCTGGACAAATTGGTGAACGAACGGCTAAAATCCAACTACCGGAATGTTTGGCTTGTAGGTGGTGCTAAACTGGCTAAAGATTTCATTCGTTTAAACTTAGCCGACGAAATAAGACAGTCAATTCTGCCCATTATCCTGGGCGACGGAACGCCGTTTTTTGATCAGGTAGGGCAAGAACGCGCTTTACACCTAAAAAGCGTTACCGCCTACAAAAGCGGCATGGTCGAGCTATGTTACGAAATAAAGAAACAATAGTAGTTCCTGTTTTATGCAGGATCGGGAAGTTATTAAGGTCAAAGTTGAAAATTGGCTGTGGTTTTCGTCTGTCTGTACTTAGTCTTCTTCAAAAGTTAAATTTTATGCTGATCCCCCGCCCGGATCATAATGCAATCCCTTTAAACAATAAAAGTCCCCTTGCACTCGCTGCTTGGGGACTTTAAACCTAAACCTTATCACTATTTGCAGGCAAGAACGCCCGCAAAGAAGATTAACGTTTAAATTATTAAAAATCGTATGCAGGCAGTAGCCTAATTGACATAAAAATGATAATTCTCATTAAAGCATTTTCCAATAAATTAATTTTCAGTTATTTACGTTTTCCTGTTTTGTTGAAGATTGAATTATAGCTTCCAGCCAGGAGTTTAAGCGGAAGAGAGATCAAAACAGCTGTAAAATGGTAAATAATGGAGGATATTATCCTTAAATAAAGCAGAGGGGAGTTGTAAAAACTACAAGGGCAATTTTTACAGATAAGATGTACCATTTTAAATGCTATTTATTCATTGTATATTGCTACTTGTTTCTGTTGTTTTACATGCCAGTTATAACACCATGAAAATAAAAATATCTATCGCTTTCGCGGGCTTGCTATGTATTGCCTTATCCTCATTTGCATTTCCTGCTAAGCAAAAAGGCGACGACGAAATTATTTATCACATTTTTGAGCGCAGCTTTTTTGACAGCAATGGCGATAATCATGGCGACCTGAATGGCATCCGTCAAAAGCTGGATTATTTGCAGGAGTTGGGTGTAACATCTATTTTATGCACGCCGCTTTATGAATCCATTTATTATCACAATTACTTTGCTATCGATTTTAAAAAGATAGATCCACGGTACGGCACGTTACAGGATTACCTGGCCCTGATAAGGGAGTTGCACAAACGGGGTATGAAGTTTTACATGGATATGGAAACGCAATATGTTACCGAAGATTCTGAATGGTGGAAAGGCGCTTTCGGCAACCCCAAATCGCCGTTTGCTGATTATATTTTGTGGGATGATAAGGAAAATAAAAAACCATCAACCATAGTGTACAACCTTACCGAACTAAAGGGCTATGATGGCGTAACCCATAAAATTACCACAGCTAATTTAAACAGCGCCAAATCAAAAGAATATAATTACCAGCTGTTTAGCTACTGGTTGGATCCGGATAAGGATGGCAAGTTTGATGACGGTGTTGATGGTTTCCGGTTAGATCATATGATGGATAACCTGGATAACAAAGGAACCTTGCCCCACTTGTTTGATACCTTCTGGAACCCGCTGTTAACCAAACTGCGGGCTATTAACCCCAAAATAAAAATTGTGGCCGAGCAGGCCAACTGGTTTGGCTTAGGACTGGATTACCTGCAAAAAGGCGGCGTTGACCGCGTGTTTGGCTTACGGCTGGCATTTGCCATCCGCCTGTTCAGGAAAGATTTACTGATGGCCAACGCCGATTCGACCCTGGCCATGTTGCCGCCCGGGAAAGAGCAGGTAGTTTTTGTAGAGAACCATGACGTACCACGCTTTGCATCCGAAGTAAAAGGCAACCTGGCCAAGCTAAAAGTGGGCTGCGCTCTTAACCTGCTGATAGGTGGCGTGCCGGCCATTTATTACGGGCAGGAGTTGGGCATGACCGGCACCAGCGCCAAATTTGGCGCTACCGATGCCAACGAAATTCCCGAGCGGCAGGCCTTTGAATGGTATGCATCCGGCCAGGGCAAGGGCATGGCCTATTGGTACAAGCAAACCGGCACTTATAAAGATGAGTTTAATGATGATAAACCTAACGATGGCATCTCGTTAGAAGAAGAACGAAAAGATCCCAACTCATTGTTCAATTACTACAAGGCGATGATCCGCCTGCGTAAATCAAACAGGGCAATTACCAAAGGCAGCTATAAAACATTAATAAACAATAACGACCAGGTATTTTCATTTATCAGGAAGGATGGCGATAAGGCAGTAATTGTGGTGGTCAATTTATCTGATAAAGATCAGGCGGCAACAGTAGATGCGCCTTATGCCCAGGGTAAAAAGATTGGCCAATTTATAGGGAAAGAGACTCCGGCGGTTAAGGAGGGAAAGATGCCGGTAAGTCTGCCGGCATATGGTATCGCTGCCTGGACAGTGGAGTAGTATGGGCCATAATCTGGCAGCCACATCAAGGTGGGCCGGCGGCAAACTTATTTTGGCCACAACGGTTTACTATTAACCATGGCGAAAAAACAACTCCTTGAATTTACAGATAGCGGCATTTACTGCCCGCAGGGCCGTTTTTATATTGACCCATGGAAACCGGTTGACGATGCCGTAATAACCCACGCCCATGCCGACCATGCCTACGTGGGGCATAAGCATTACCTGGCCCACCATCTATCCCGCGAAGTGTTGTTTTACAGGCTTGGCGAAATTCAACTACAAACGGTGGAGTATGGCGAAACGGTTATGAAAAACGGCGTTGCCATATCGCTATACCCGGCAGGGCATGTCATCGGTTCGGCGCAGATCAGGGTAGAGTACAAGGGCCAGGTCTGGGTGGTTTCGGGCGATTACAAGGTTGAAGATGATGGTATCTCCACACCCTTTGAGCCGGTGCGCTGCCACCACTTTATATCCGAATGTACGTTTGGCATGCCGGTATACACCTGGAAACCGCAGGTGCAGATTTTTGACGACATTAACAATTGGTGGCGCGGCAACCTGCATAACGGCGTGGCTACAGTTTTGGTTGGATACTCCCTTGGGAAGGCTCAGCGCATATTGCAAAACCTCGATTTATTTAACGGCACAGTTTATACACACGGCGTAATTGAAAACACCAACGAAGCCCTTCGGCGCAATGGTGTAATTTTAAATCCCACAGAACGCATCACCGCCGATTCGGTGAAAGAGGAGGTACGCAAAGGTATCATCATCGCCCCGCCATCATCGGTGGGCACCCCATGGATGCGTAAGTTCCAGCCTTATAGTTTTGGGTATTGCTCGGGATGGATGGCCATCCGCGGTGCCAAACGCCGCCGCGCTGCCGACCGCGGATTTGTTTTGTCTGACCACGCCGATTGGAATGGCCTCATCAGTGCCATTGACGCTACCGGCTGCGAAAGTGTTTATTTAACCCACGGCTACACCGCCACTTTTGCAAGGTATTTGAACGGGATAGGATTTGATGCGCATGAGGTACATACCTTGTATGGAGGAGAAGAGGAAGCCTCACCCCAGCCCTCTCCAAAGGAGAGGGAGTTTGATAATCAGGAGCAAGATAATAATATCCAGCCGGCAAATGAAGTCCTCTCCTTTGGAGAGGATTTAGGCGAGGCATTTGGGGGGCTTAGCTCATGAAAGCATTTGCCCAACTCTTTCTCTCGTTAGATGAAACCAACAAAACCGGCGAGAAGGTTAAGGTTTTAAAGGAATATTTTACTGCTGTGCCCGATACGGATAAAATGCACATGCTGGCGCTTTTTACAGGCCGGAAACCTAAGCGGCAAATTAACTCGACCCTGGTGCGCAACTGGGCTATTGAAGCCTCAAACATCCCGGCCTGGCTGTTTGAAGAAAGCTACCACGTAGTAGGCGACCTTGCCGAAACCATGGCCTTGCTAATGCCCCAAAGTAACCAAAGCAGCAGCAAAACGCTTACAGAATGGATAGCCGAGATAAACGCCCTTGGCAATAAAACTGAAGAACAGAAAAAGGAATGGCTGCTAAATTCCTGGGCTATGCTGGATAGCCAGGAGCGTTTTGTGTTTAACAAACTGCTAACAGGCAGCTTTAGGGTTGGCGTATCGCAAAATTTGGTTATCAAGGCGCTGGCCGATATCTCGGGGCTGGAAGCTGCCGTACTTACCCACCGTATTATGGGTAGCTGGATGCCCGAAACTTTACAGTTTGCCCAGTTGATGGAGGAACAGGACGCAGCGGCCAACATTTCCAGGCCGTACCCTTTTTTCCTGGCCTACCCGATACAAGAGACCTCCGAAAGGCAAAAAACGCCTGATGAGGTTGGTGCCTCGCTTGGCCAGGCCGGTGACTGGCAGGCCGAGTGGAAATGGGATGGCATCCGTGCACAAATGATAAAACGGGGCGGCGAAATTTTTATCTGGAGCCGCGGCGAAGACCTGGCGACCGAAAAATTTCCCGAGTTGCATCCCTTCTTATATGCCCTGCCCGATGGTACGGTGATAGATGGCGAGATCCTGAGCTTTCAGAACGGTTTGCCTATGCCATTCAATGTGCTGCAAACCCGCATAGGGCGTAAAAACCTGAGCAAAAAAATATTGGAAGAGAGCCCCGTAGCGGTGATAGCTTATGATTGCCTGGAATATAACGGCGAGGACATCCGCCCGAAAACGCAAAGCGAAAGGCGGGTGATTTTAGAAACATTGCAGGCTGCAACGCCCTTTGCCGAATTGTTCCGGATTTCGGACTTAATCAAGTTTGATAGCTGGGAGCAGTTGGGCGCTATAAGGCAGCAGTCGCGCGCCATGATTGCCGAGGGCGTAATGCTAAAACGCAAAAGCGCCGCTTACCAGGTTGGCCGCCGTCGCGGCGACTGGTGGAAATGGAAAATTGATCCCCTTTCGGTAGATGCGGTGATGATTTACGCTCAAAAAGGACATGGCCGGCGGGCCGATTTATATACCGATTATACCTTTGCCGTTTGGGATGGCGATAAGCTGGTACCCTTTGCTAAAGCCTATTCGGGCCTTACCGATGCCGAGATTAATAAGGTTGATTATTTTATTAAACGCAACACCATCGAAAAATTTGGCCCCGTGCGTACGGTAAAGCCCGAGCTGGTGTTCGAAATAGGATTTGAAGGCATCAACAAATCAACCCGTCATAAATCAGGAATCGCGCTGCGTTTTCCACGGATACTGCGCTGGCGGCATGATAAACCTAAAGAAGAAGCCGATACGCTGGAAAGTTTGAAAGCATTATTGGACGGCTAAGGCCCCTGTGACGCGCTTACACCCCAGGATAAACGCTAAATAGCTAATGGAATGAGCGCTATAAGCATCAAACAACATCTTGTTTTTATTGGCTGATCGTGGTTAAATGATACAGCTACTGAAGGGAATGTATTGGCTGACAACAAGTACAATTATTTGGATGCGCCTAAATTGCGCGATCATTTTAGTGTTAACCATGATAAAATATAAAATATTGATTATCAAATATTTATAAGTATTTTATCTGAAGTGTGTTAAGTTATGTTAACCCAATTAGATGCGTTTGCCCTGTTTTACTCCCGAGATATAGAAATCAGGATTGTTAAATTTTTGTAACTTCGCCAACTTTTAATCAATAAACTGACCATCAATGTTAACCATCAATAACTTCGCTGAATTTGAAGCGCAAATAGGGAACGAGCTTGGCGTTTCGTCATGGTACAAAATTACCCAGGAACAGATCAACAAATTTGCCGATGCTACATTGGACCACCAATGGATTCACACCGATCCGGAAAGGGCTAAAACCGAAAGCCAGTTTGGCGCAACTATAGCTCATGGCTACCTTACCTTATCGCTTGTGCCTTATTTATGGAAAGAGATTGTGAAAGTTGAAAACCTGAAGATGGAGATTAACTACGGCATTGAAAACTTCCGTTTTGGACAAGCCGTACTGGTTGATTCGGAAGTGCGCTTAAAAGTAAAGCTTGGCGGCCTGGTAAACCTGCGCGGCCCAATTAAAGCCACCATGATAACCACCCTGGAAATTAAAGATCAAAAGAAACCGGCCTTTACCGGCGAGATAGTTTTTGTATACCACTTCAACGCGTAAATCAAGTTGATTTGTGTGGTAGCGTTTAGGTCGCTCAAATAGACAGATTTTCACCCTGAGTGGTGAAATTTCGGCGAAACTCTGAAAGGAAAATGATATACTAAAGAGCGTTGTCATGCTGAGCCTGTCGAAGCATAGCGGGCAAAGGCCTCTCCGCACGACCCTTCGACAGGCTCAGGGTGACAGGCCTGCCCACCTCGAAAGGAAAACATGTCATGGGTAGCCTGTCGAAACATGGTGGGCAAAGGCCTCTCCGCGCGACTCTTCGACAGGCTCAGAGTGACGGGCCCTGCGCAATAGAAATTACAACTTGTCATTGACAGGAACTAAGGATCTATTTGCAAACGTTCTATTGGTAATGCACAGCTGATAGGTCCTTCGTGCCTCACCCCATCATCCCTACCGGCAAAGCCTGGTTATCAAGTCGGCATATTGCGAATAGCCCTTGCATAGCGCATCCTTTTCGGCCATTTCAAATTCGCTAAAATCAAATCCGGGAGCAACGGCGCAACTGGCCAGGCAGAATCCTTGTTTGGATGGAATTTCGGCCGCGAACCATAAACCCGACGGGATCACTACGGATAGACTGCCGGTTTCGAAGTCAGAAAGCTCGATGCTTTGGAGTACTCCCGCGTTGTTCAGTACATGGATATGCAATGGGGAGCCCTTGTGAAAATACCAGATCTCGTCGGACTTTAGCCGGTGGAAACCCGAATAATCGTTTCCCTCCAGCAGGTAATAAATAGACGTAATAACCTGTTTTAGCTTATCGCTATGAGTTGGCCTGACTTCAATCTCCGACCGGAAAACTTCTTTATAAAAACCACCCTCGGGATGGGGTTGCAGGTTTAGTTTATTGATCCAGTATGCGGTGTTGTTTTCCATTAAGCTACAAGGTTTTCTGTCGATAAATATCGGCAAAGCTATAGATAATAGTTGTCAGGAATCCGCTTTAAAATAACCGCCGCTGTATCACACCCATAAAAGCATCTTTAAATTTCTCGCTGATGGGGATTTGCTTACCGGCTATGTAAATGTGGTTATCCATTATTTTATTAAGCTGGCGGGTGTTTACAATATAGGAGTTGTGCACGCGTACAAATGGCGGCGAAAGCTGCTCGTCAATATCTTTAATGCGACGGTAAATCAGCAATTGTTCGGTACTGGTTACCAGGCGTACGTACTCTTTTTGTCCTTCAAAATACTGAATATCGTCCAGCAGGATCTTGCGCAGTTCCTTGCCCGATTTTACAAAAAAGTATTCGTTGCCAACTGCTGGGGACATTTTTTCGCTGGCCTGGTTTTTTGTAAAATAAGCCTCGATTTTTGACTGGGCGGCCAAAAAACGCTCGAGAGTTATGGGCTTCAACAAATAATCGATGGTTTGGAAGGTATAACTTTCGGCAGCATACTGCGAGTAGGCGGTGGTGAAAACAATTTTGGTATCCTTCGATAACAGGCCGGCCAGTTCCATACCGGTAAGCTGTGGCATATTAATATCCAGGAAAATAAAATCGGCCTTTTGTTCCTTTAAAAACGCCATAGCTTCCAATGCATCGTAGCATTTGGCCAGCAGCGCCCATTTGGTGTACTGGCCAACCATCATTTCCAGCAGCTTAACCGCGTTTGGCTCGTCGTCGATAATTATGCAGCTTAAATTCATGCCAATGGAATTTTTAAAAAGGCTGTAAACATTTCTTCGCTATCGCTGATGGTGAGTTCAAATTTATTGCCGTATAACAGCTCAAGCCGTTTGCGCAAATTCTGGACCCCGAAACCGCCGGAGGTATCAGCTTTTTGATTAAAAATACGGTTTTTGGTTTCAAATATAAGGTAACGGCCCTGCTGTACCAGTGCCAGTTCAATTTTATTGTCGATGCTGGCCTTATCAATGCCGTGCTTAAAAATATTTTCAACAAAGGTCATGAGCAGCATAGGTGGTATTTGCAGGTGCGGGCTGCAATCCTGTATAAAGCTGATGCTTATTTCGTGCCTGATCCTGATTTTTTCAAGCGCGATGTAATTCTCCAAAAACTGGATCTCGGTATTAATAGACACCTCGTCTTTAGGGCTTTCATCCACAAAATAGCGCATAATGTTAGATAGCTGCTCTACCAGTTTGGCGGTGCGGGGCGAATCGACATAAGCCTCGTAATAAATATTATTGAGGGTATTGAACAGGAAATGAGGCTGCACCTGCGATTTAAGCAGGTTTAGCTCGGCCTGGCTTTTTTGCACCAGTATTTTTTCTGATTGTTGTTTAATTTCGAAGTAGGCCAGCGCTATTCTGAAAATAAAGCTGAGCAGATAGGTCATGAAACCGGCCACCACAAAATTGAGCATCATGCTAAAAGTCATCTTCTCCGGGTGGCTGGCAAAAAACGTGTTGTACGAGTACATGATTAAAAAGCCACGCGCCACACCACCAATAACCAGTAACAGCACCACATAAATTACATACTGTACACGGTGGCCTTTTTCATAAAAGCGGGGGTACAAAAATTTAATATTGCCATAAATAACCAGCAGGTAAAACGCCACACTAATCACCGTAAAAACGCTGGCATGGTTAAACCCATCAACCGGCAGAATCGAAAAAAAGATGATAAAAAACACCGCTATCCATATCACCCATTGCAGGCGTGTAAGCGTGGGCATGTTTTTAATGAAATTCATTTTTAAATGTACAAAGCTTTTTGTTTTGGGCGGCTGATTTTCAACCAAAAGGCCCCAATATTCAACCAATTACTTGCGTACTCATACTGCGGCGGTTGAGATATTAAGGGCAAGCATTAAAAATAACGAGGCAAGGGTTGAAATCATTTGCCCTTGTTGTTAATAAAACCAAGCTTTAATTATTCAATTCAACCGCACCTTTAAAGCACTTACAATGAAAAAATTACTGATTGCCGCCCTTACGGCGGTTGTTACCCAGCTTGCTTTTACCGGCCTTGCCCACGCTCAGCTGCTTACATCAACACCAAGCGGCGGCAATAAAAAAGCATCCGTTACCGAAATGATAGGCATTACCGATGTAACCATTAACTACAGCCGCCCCCATGTGAACAAGCGCGACGGTCATATTTGGGGCGAGCTTGTTTACAACGGTTATGCCGACCTGGGTTTTGGCACCTCAAAAGCAGCCCCATGGCGGGCCGGTGCCAACGAAAACACCACCATCGAATTTTCTACGGATGTAAAAATTGAAGGCCAGCCTTTAGCCGCCGGGAAGTATGGCTTTTTTATTGCCTACGGCGCCGATGGGAGCACGCTGATATTTTCAAAAAACGCTACCTCATGGGGCAGTTTTTTTTATAACCAGGCCGAGGATGTGTTACGCGTAAAAGTAAAGCCAGTACCTGCGACCGCCAGCGTGGAGTGGCTTAAATATGAGTTTGCCGACCAAACCCCAACGAGCGCTGTAATTCAGTTACAATGGGAAAAATTGATAATTCCGTTTAAAGTGGATGTTGACCTGCCTGCCACACAGCTTGCCGTATTCAGGAAAGAACTGCGTACCAACAAAGGCTTTAACTGGGAAAGCTGGGAACAGGCCGCCGCCTTTTGCGCTCAAAATAAAGCCAACCTGGAAGAGGGCCTGCTATGGGCCGATACCGCAACCAGTGTAAACTTTGGCGGCAACCAGGTATTCCAGACCTGGAAAACCAAAGCAGCAATATTGAGCGATTTGGGTCGCAGCGCCGAAGCAACTGCCACCATGAAAACTGCCCTGCCTTTTGCCGACGTTAACGACCTTTATTTTTACGGCAAAAGTCTTATTGCCGAAAACAAAGGCCAGGAAGCACTTGAAGTATTTAAGCTGGACTACCAAAAGCACCCCGACGAGTTTTTAACCAACACCGGTATGGCCCGCGGGTATATGGCCGTAGGCGATAACAAAAAAGCCTTGCCCTACGCCCTGAAAGCCCAAAAGCAGGTAGTTGGCAAAATAAATAAAGATACTATTGATAAAATGGTAGCCACGTTGCAGGCGGCGAAGTAGGCTGTCAGCATCAGAATTTTCAGAATTTGGGAATTGGCAGAATGAAAAATGTTGCCTCCGTTTAAGGAATATCAGCTGTCATTCTCAAATTCTGATTCGGCTAAATGCTTTTGGTAATTGGATCATTGATGCCGCTTTCGACTGGGTACACTGGCCTAATGATCCTCATTGCCTGATGCAGGCATATAAGCGTCTCTTTCTGCGTAAAATATTACCGCATCGATAATATCCTTTGAACCCTGCCGCTTACCAGATGTTCGTGTATTCCATACATCAATCACCTCTTTTACCAGTTCCACTTCGAGGAAATATGGAATGTCGTCCATTTTGGACGGAACTTCTTCGCCGTCTTCAAAAAAATAAATATCGGTTTTGGACAGAGGTCCCCAATTGAGCTTTTGATCAACAAACAAAACCGCCAAATCGTCAAATTCATATATGTTATGAATGATATTTGCTAATGTACCGGTTGTAATGAATTTCATGATGGCAATTTATAATTTGTTCCTTCGCCCTTGTTGGTCTTCCTCCACACAATTTGTTGGAGTTATATCTGAGACAATTCCAACATGGCACCGGTATTAATGACATTGCAAAATAAACCAGGCTTTGTCGAATCTTTTTTCCTTAAGGTCCTGCTTTTTTATCCAGTAATAAAGGCGGCCTGCGTCACCCCACATCATACCGGTTTTGTCGTCTTCCGATCCTATTTGCAATAATAATATCCAATCGTTTATGCCATTTTCAAGTTCTGCTCTTTTTGGGTCTTCATATCCTGTGGAGTTGCCGCAATATAGGCCGTTGGTTACCAGCTGGCATTCCAATTCCATTGGGTTTTGCACATTGTTGGCGTATCCAAATATTTGGTTATCAACGCCACTTGCAACTTCGGCGTAGTTGTCAAAATCATCATCGCTGATCGTATTGTGAATCACTTTCTCTCTCCAGCGGGGAATACTCAAACTTTTTTCAGCCGTGATAATGTTAGGGTTAAACTGCGATTCTTCGGGTAGGTCGGCTGGGAATTGTCGGCGTTTCAGGTCGGTTGTTGGGTTAAAGTAAATAACCTTAAATCGTTGCTCATCCTTTGGGTCAAATCCCCACACGGCCTGATCGGCACAATAAAAAAAAGCAATAACGCCCTCCGCCGGCAACAACCCCGACTCATCAAGGCCCACAAAATCGCGGCAATTTAATTGGGCGATAAACGACATTGGCTTTCCCTCTTCGGTTATGGGCCACATAACAGATTCGGGCAAATCGGGCTGTCCGCCAACTTTCGACTGCCCGGCTGTTAACTCATTTTCGTTAACGGGCGACAAACTTAAATCTATCCTTGGCCTTACGTGAGGGATAATTGCAGGTAAGTACTGCGTTAAACCGAACGCTTTAAAGCAATGGCCGACATCTGCCAGCGTTTTCAGGCTCCCATTCATGGCATAGCCAATGTTAACCTGGGTTCCATATTTGTCTTTTACCTTATGCCATTTAAAAAGATTTCTGATTATCCCCATAATTTACCTGTTATTAAACGCCTAATTGATCATTTGAAAATGAATTGTGATTGACCGATTATATATAAAATTACATTTTTTTTGTTTTTTTAGCCAGTCATCGGTGTTATCACCACGCCACAGGTTGGCCCAACAGCATCTGTGTTATATAGTACCACCCAAACCATATGTAATACAAATTTTGGGTGGTACTATAAAACACCTGCTTCAATTAAAAGTAACCTTGCTTATTTTATGTACTCCGGAGTTAACTATATACAGATTTCCGGCGGCATCAAAGGCAAGGCCTAAAGGGCGGTTGGTAGTAGCTGTGCCGAGTGCTCCGTTAACAATGCCGCTGGTGGTATTGCCCGAAATGAGAGTAATAACCTGCCCCAATTTATTGAGCATCCTTATCCTGTAAAGGTGGTTTTCGAAATCGGCATCACTAAAAAATATATTCCCGTCCGCATCTGATACCAACGACTGCGGGCCGAACATTTGCGCATTTGTACCCTCTCCGTCGGTAAGGCCGAATATGCCGTTACCAATAACCGTGCTAACCACACCCTCAGACGTAATTTTACGGATCCGGTAATGATCGGAATCAACTACATATAAATTACCTGATGGGTCGGCAGTTTCGCGGGTCAGATAACCAAATTTGGCTGCGCTGCCTATACCATCAACATATCCCCGCTCACCGGTTTTGGTACCGGCAAGGGTGGTAACAACTCCGGTAGATGTAATTTTACGGATACTACCAACACCCAGGAAATACAAGTTTCCCGCTGCATCTTTAGCTAAGTCCAGCGAACTGGTACCAAATTTTGCATCGGCACCTGTGCCATCCGCTATTCCGGCGCTGGGGTTGCTGCCTGCTAAAACAGATACAGTTTTTTCGGGTGTTACTTTCACTACTGTAGTCTGAATCGGGATGTACAAAGTACCCTGCGCATCCGTGGCAAAGCCTGTAAAACCGTCCGTAGGCGTATAATATACTGGTTGGGCATTTGGCTGTATTTCATAAATTTTCTTGCCGTCGCCACCAAACATGCGGCCCGTACCATCAAACTTTATCTGGTCGATGTCAAGAGCGCCAAACGATGCATAATCGCTCATTACCCCCGAGGTTACCGTAAAGTTTGTTGCCGAGGCCGCTTTTTTTCCGTTGCTAAGTAATTCAATTTTGCCGGTAGCCGCCGTTGCCGGTACCGTTACTACTATTTGGGTTGCGGTTACCGAATTAATTTTGGCCGTAACGCCATTAAATGTAACTGTGTTATTAGCCGCAACAGTATTAAAGTTTGTTCCGGTAATAGTTACAACTGCATTGAGCAAAGCTTTTGCCGGCGCAAACGCGGTTATAGTAACCGGTATTTGGGGTTCTACCACGGGCTTTGGCGATTTTGAGCAGGATATGATTAAAATTGAAAAAGCAGAGATGAAAGCGAGGGTTAAATTTGCTTTAACCGGATAAAAATTACGCATATATAAATTATGATGGGTTTAGACCTCAAATATATTATTTATCCCGCTAATAACGGGAGCCCGGCTGTTTTTACCCATATTTAGCGCAGGTATTGTGTCGGGATAAGAGCGATAGCCCTATGATTAGTTTACAAAAGTCGCAAGTAACTCCTTAGCTTGCAGCCGGACAACACCGCCAAGAGCGGGGGCACCAACAAGGGCCGGGAATTGGAATGCAGATTGGTTGATACCTCTTCGCACAGTCGTGTGTGCTTTAAATGCGGGCAGATAACTTGTTATTTTCAACCTGAAAAGTCACATGTCCATCCATCACGCTGTTCCAAAACACCCCCTGCTGTGTCTTGAATGCAGATTGCTTATGAAATATTACCCTCGCAAAATATATTTGGTATTCAAATACGTAATTAATTGTGTCATTTAGACAATGAAATAATTACTTTGGTTAAATATTAAATAAAGGGGGAATGGGCGATCACAAAAACAATCCTGAGTATCATGGCGAGCTTGTTTATCAAATGTGCTATGAACATAGTCTTGATGGAATAATCTTAACTATTCCTAATGGGAAGGTTTTAGCCGCTAATCCGGCGGCCTGTGAGATATTCGGTATGACCGAAGCCGAATTGTGCGCATCAAGCCGTTCAACGCTTTTTAACACCGGAGACCCCAATTTTGAGCACTTGAAAGTTGAACAGGACCCAACCGGCGCCATCAGGGGCGATCTTACCATTGTGCGAAAAGATGGCAGTAAGCTTATCGCTGAGATCAGTAATAAGCACTTTACCACAGACAACCACGAATTTCGATCGATTATCATCATCAGGGATAAAACAGAAAAAATTTTAGCTGAACAAAAGATCAGGGAATCCGAGGAAAAATATAAGCAGATTGTTGAGTTATCGCAAGAGGGTATTTGGGTAATAGATGAAGATAATAAAACCACTTTTGCAAATGATGCCATGGCCAACATGCTTGGGTACCAACGCGATGAAATGATTGGCATGGAGCTGTTTGACTTTATGGATGATGAAGGCCGTAAAATTTCAGAACGTAATATCGAAAAGCGTAAAAATGGAATTACAGAGCAGCACGACTTTGTTTTTTTAAAAAAAGACGGCACAAAGGTTTGGGTGATTATATCTACTACGCCTATTTTCAAAGATGGCAGGTACGCCGGCTCTATGGCGATGATAACAGATATTACGCAACGAAGGCAGGCCGAGGAAAACTTAATTTCGAGCGAAGAACGCTTTCGTGAACTGGTTGAAAATAATAATGACGTGATTTTGTTGCTGGATAAAAACCTGCTAACCATTTACCGAAGCCCTGCAACATGGCGCACGATGGGTTTTACCGACGAAGAGCGGATTGGCCGTAGCTACCTGGAACTGGCGCATCCTGAAGATGTGGTTGACATTAAAAGATTTCAGCAAATAGTAATTGACAACCCTGGCAAGCCGATTCCAATTAGGGTACGGGCAAAGCACAGCGACGGGCATTACCTTTGGCTTGAAGGAATTGCCACTAACCTGATGCATAACAAAAGTGTAAATGCTATCGTAGTTAATTTAAGGGATATAAGCGAAAAGAAAAAAGCCGAAGATAACGTACAGCAATTGAACAACAGGCTACGTATTGCTACCGAGGCAGCCAATGTTTGCATATGGGAATGGGACATTATTACCGGCGAATTAAAATGGGATAACGCCATGTATAAACTTTATGGCCTCGATCCGAAAATAGGTATGCCCCATTTAATGAACTGGATGGATGCTGTACACCCCGACGATTTAACAAATTTATTAAAAATGAGCGATGAGGCTATAGCCGGAACACGCCCATTGGATACCGAGTTTAGGATTTTCAGGGCCTCTGATCGCTCGGTACGGTTTATACGCTCTAAGGCATTAAATGTAATGGATAAAAAAACCGGTGCAGTAGTAAAAATGATTGGCAGTAACTGGGATATTACAGAAAATCAGCTGGCAAAACAGGAAAAGGAAAAAATTTTGGTCGACCTGATACGCAGGAATAATGACCTTGAACAATTTGCCTACATCATATCGCACAACCTGCGCGCGCCCGTTAGCAATGTTTTAGGTTTAAGCGAAATGCTGATTAATGATGATGTTGATGACGAATCAAAACCAACAGTTTTAAATGGGCTGGATCTTTCCGTAAAGAAAATCGATCTTATTATTAACGACCTCAATAATATATTCCAATCGAAGCAGCGAATAGGCGACAAAAAAGAAACAGTACATTTTCAGCAGATTGTTGACGATATTAAATTCAGTATCAATCACATGGTTGAAAAGGAAAATGTTTCGTTGAAATGCGATTTTGGGAAAGCTGAGCATATGGTTTCTGTTAGAAGTTACCTATATAGCGTTTTGTACAACCTGATTTTGAATAGTATCAAATACAGGAAGGAAGAAGTTAACCCGGTAATCAGCATCAGCTCGTCAATTGACGATGGTAAACATATAACACTCGTTATCACCGACAATGGAAAAGGCATTGATCTGAAAAGAAATAAGGAAATGCTTTTTGGCCTTTACCAGCGTTTTGACCAAACAGTAGAAGGAAGAGGCTTAGGTTTGTATATGGTTAAAACACAGGTTGAAGCCTTGTACGGCACCATTCAAGTGGATAGCGAATTAGATAGAGGTACATCATTCACTATTAGCTTACCTGTTTAATGGTGGGTGTGTATCAGCATACTTTAATTCGTTATTCTGTTTCTCTTTAAAGGCGGTAACAGCACTGCCATCATACCGATACACCCCATCCATAGCGCCAAACCAAATATTTCCTTTGTCATCTTCTAAAACCCCGAAGGTCATTGGTTTGTATGTTATTTCGGCTACCATTGGCTTTTTATTAGCTAAGGTCTTTTCATCATAACGGGAAAGCGCCCAGGCTTCATCAGCCAAGGACTTTCCGTCGTACCCAGGAAGTGCCCAGGCCTGGCTGTTACCTCTTTCTGAGCTCGTCCAGATATTGTCTTTTTTGTCTTCCATTATATAACCAACAAACTTTTGGGTAAAATTGGTAAATGTACTGCCGTTATAGCGCCAAAGGCCATCAGCTCCGCCCAACCAGATGTTGCCTTTTTTATCTTCAATTACCGAACGAACATTCTTAAAAGGTTTACTGTCATGGGCGAAAACGGTAAATGTTTTTCCATCATACATGAAGGTGTTGCCCCTGGAAGCAAACCAAAACCTGCCTGTTTTGTCTTCAATAATTGAAGTGACTTCATATGGAGGCCGGTTCTGAAAAGTTTTCCCTGTCCGGTCTTCATTCATGGCATCTCCGTTTATAATATAGTTCCGGAAGGATTTTCCGTCGTAACGGCTTGCTCCTCCACCTGCACCGAACCAGATATTGCCGGCTTTATCTTCATAAATACAAGTAACCTCATTATTAAGAAGTCCATCCCTGGTTGTGAAATTTTTAAAGGATCTGCCATCGTAATAATAAACACCTGAACCAATAGACCCAAACCACAAATTGCCTTTGTTATCTGCTAAAACAGAAAAGAAGCGTGCCGAACTTACTTTACCGGTAATATTGGTAAAAGATTTTCCGTCGTATTTAAAAACACCATCAAATGAAGCAATCCAAATGTTACCCTTTTTATCTTGTATAATATTGCGGGTGATATGGTTAGGTCCGGTGGAAGTGACCACGCTGTTGGATTCAGACTTCATAGTGTCTTTTGGTAAGTCTGTTTTGACTTGTCCTCTGCAGGAAGTGCAAAAAACAAGCACCAGGAGCAAAGGAGCAATAAAAATCAGGTAGGCGATTGTTAGCTTGTTGTTCATACTACAGAAATGATATTGATTAATAATAGTTATCCAATGATTTAAAATCAGCGATACACATTATTTCTGAGTTTGTTTTTTTTTAACATCCTTTATTTGGTACGGCATAAATCACGTTGCCCGAAACAGATAAATTGAAACCATAATTTTCTATAGCAGGAAGTAACATTTTTTTCCATGTTTTGCCCATGTCAGATGACCGGAATATACCATCTGAGCGGCCACATATTAAATATTCACCCATTTGTTTAATTGATAAAATATCCGATGAAGATTTAAGTAAGCCTATTTTTTTCATTAATAAACTACTCCAGGATGGTTGAAGTTCTTCGCCTATAGCATTCCAGGTTTTTCCACTATCCAGTGAAATGTGTGCGCTGTTTGTTTGGGTTATTGTGTTGTATACTATAGCAGCAAATCCTCCGTTTATACGTTCCACAGTGATGCCAGCACCCCCTTCACTAATCACACTATCCCAGTTTTGACCATCATCGGTCGATCTTAATATTCCATCTTTGCTGGTACTCAGGAGTACACCGTTCCACTCTGCCAATTTCATTCTACCATCTCCAACATGCACTTGTTTCCAGGTTTTTCCACTGTTAGTAGATCTAAAAAGGCAGTTGTTGGAGCCAATGAAAACTGTGCCTCCGGCAGTTTCAAAAACGGTGCGTACTTCTCTCTCTTTATAATTCTTGTACATCCAATCTATCGTTCTGTCTATACGTACGGCTTGCTCTTGAAAATCCGTGTACGTGGGCAACCAATTATTCGTTCCGTTTATTTTTTGTAAAAATTGACCCCTGAAATCATATGCAAGTATCCCATTCTTGCCAGGGGCAATGTTACGTTGGTTACCAGGGAAAATTTCTTTTGTCCAGAAAGGAGTTGTGGAATTTGGTTCACTGTGATAAACCCCATTTCCGGCACGTAAATATAGCCCATGGTCATTTGCAAATAAACCATCTCGCCACACACCTTCTCTCTGTAAATTTTCAGGCAGCCCTTGGCTAATGTCCTGCCATGTTTGTCCGCCATCAGCAGATTTAAAAATGATGTTGACAATCGCCGATGATTTGCCTTCTTTTATTGGTTTCTTTTTTGCCTCCTTTTCTTTTAGCACAAAAGAATTTAGTAGAAATAATACCAGGAAAATAGCCGGAACAAATACAAATAGCTTTTTCATTTTTTTAAATTTTAAGTAAAACATATGTTTCATAATCTGTTTTATGATCCTATCAGAATTGATGCAGCAAAATTACTTTGATATATTTCGATGCGGGGAATTTGGATTGTAAATAAAAATGTAAACTTTGTAAAATAAAATCTTGACACTATGTTAGATAGCAGAATTCTCATGTCCGGGAAACGCAAGTACCTGTTCGGATTGACGATACTTCCTTTTATCGCTGTAATCTGCGTGGCTTTCAGTATCAAGAACGATGACAGCTTCGATATAGCCAGGCGGGAAGTTTTGCTCCGCAGGCTTGGCCATGAACTACTATTACAGTCGGGCGACAGTACATCAAGGGTGCTGCCGGTAAAAAAGATCGCAGAAAATGAGTACCAGATCACGTTTGAGAATGAGCTTACTTTTCAACCAGATTCGCTGGTGAATACTACCGGGCGTTTGTTGGCCAAAGACCCGCTCGCACGTGATTATGTAGTGAATGTTCTGAACTGTGGCAACTCCAGTATAGCTTATGGATACGCTATATCAAAAAATGAGAAAGATGATATTATAGCCTGTAGAGGAAGAAAGCAACCCAGGGCATGTTACATCATCGATGTTAAATTTAAACCAGCAGGTATAGCTACCGCAAAAAATGGATACCTTTTGGGCAGCCTACCATTTTTAGCATTTGTTGGTTTTGTTTTTTTTAGATCGGTTAAGCCGAAAAAGACCTTGCCTGACGATCAGTGCACAGACATGTTAACTTTAGGCGCGGTGTTGTTCGATGCAAAAAATCGTAAGCTCACAATAAACGGAAAAACGACAGACCTGACCGGAACTGAAACGCGCCTGCTGCTCATTTTTGCATCGTCGCCTAACCAGACTATAGCGCGAAGCCGGCTACAAAAAGAGATATGGGAAGACGAAGGTGTTATTGTGGGGCGCAGCCTGGATATGTTTATATCAAAACTCAGAAAAAAACTGGAACCTGATCCTAATATCAACATTGTTGTTATCCGCGGCAAAGGATATAAGCTTGAAATTGGCGCTTAAGAAGAATCTCTGTGCGCCGATTGAACTTATGGAATATACTAAGTATGTTGCCACACCAGCAAGAGGGCTTGCGCCAGCGGGGGCTGTTTGCCTTTGTTGGAATTGTCTTCAACAACCTCCATTCTGGCGGCAATTTGTTAAAACTTATGCCAACTTACCCTCATCTGTAGCTTTTTTATTAATTGCCACCGATTTTAGTTAGTCGAGCCTTAAAAACAAGTTAACTATTTGATTGTAAAATAATTAACTTGTTTTTAAGGCTCGACCATTTAGATGCGTTTGCCCTGATACATCTGCCGCTATAACTCACTACCTTCTTCTTTTACAATAAGTTCCCGGAGAAAGGCTGCTCACACATTGCTATTTGCCAGCCACGGTAAAGGAGTACTTACCAGATCCCGCTTTAATGAGTGCTTTGCCGTTTTTAAATCCTAAAAGTTTTATATTTTTATTAATGATGATGCTTTTACCGCCTTCCCTAATTAAGCTGTTTTTTTTAGCCGGCAAATAAATTATTGCGCTGGCATTAACCGGGATGGTTGTGTTCATATAAAAAACAGCAGGTGTTTTTTTCCATTCGTTGCTAATATTACCATACGGAGATTGATAGTTTACTTTCACCTCGCTTACATCACCTACCGTTTCGGGACGAATGATAATATGGCGGAAGCCTATTGATCCTGTATCTGCCCTGATGCCTCCAAGGCCGCTATAAAACCATTCCATTAAGTGGCCCAGCATAAAATGGTTATTGCTGGATATACGGTTACCCTGCCACGATTCGGTAAGCGATGTTGCTCCCTGTGCAATCTGGTAACCATAACCCGGCACGTCTGAGCGGTTATTCATATCAAATATTACATCAGAACGGCCTGCATCATCCAATACCCTCAATAAATAGCGGTAACCAATGTCGCCCGCAGTGATACCATTGTTATGATTACGGATATCCTGCACAAGGTTGGCAACTACCTTATTTTTATCTTGGGGATTGACCAGTCCCATATATACCGACATGGCATTGGCCGCCTGGCTGCCTGTACCGTATTGGCTTGTTTGTGTATTAAAAAACGTTTTGTTGTATGAAGCTCTTACCTCGGCGCCCAATGCGGTATATTTTTGTTCGTCTTCGGGCTTATTTAGTATCCGTGCAATTTTTGATAGCAGGGTTAAATCATAATAGTAAATGGCGGTGCTGGTTATTCCTGCAGGCGTCAATTGCGACGGCCCCAGATCCCCCGGACCTATATCATACCAATCGCCGAGGCCGAAGTACAGGATATGGCCCTTTGATTTTTTTTCAAGATAGGCCACATAATGTGTCATCATATCATAACTCTCGTTCAATATTTGTTTATCACCGTACCATTGGTAAACGTAATACGGCAAAATAATACCGTTGCTTCCCCATTCAGGCGAATCGCGAAAACCACCGTCAAACTGTACAAACTCTGGCGCTATGTCGGGTATTAAACCGTCTTTTGTTTGCGCGTTTATCATATCCTTTATCACTTTACGGCAAAGCGTGGCAATATCATAGTTATAGTGTATCGAACTGCCAACCAGGTGTGCTTCTTCCAGCCACCCCAGCTTTTCGCGGTGAGGGCAGTCGGTAAATACACTGGCTGTGTTGCTTTTTATAGCCCAGTCAATCAGCTTAAATATTTTATTGAACAATTCATTGGAGCAACTGAATGATCCGATTGTAGCAGCGCTGTTGCGGGTATGCAGGCTTTTAATTTCTACAATGGCGGGCAGCGCCGAACTTTCGGCTTGGTCTGCAGGCACCGCGCCCTCAACCTGAACGTAGCGGAAACCATAATACATAAACTGCGGATGCCATACCTCGGTACCCTGACCGCTAAGCGTATAATTAAAGTAAACAGGGCTTCCAACAGGGGCCTGCATAACAAGGCCTTTGTCGTCCAAAAGCTCGGCAGGGGTAATTTTAACAACAGCCCCGCGCTTACCTTTTACCATTATTTGCGGAATGGCCGACGCGTTTTGCCCCATATCATACACCCAAACACCTGGCTTGGGGTGCGTGATTTTTTTAACAGTAAACTGATCGGATATCTTTAACGGTTCCTCCGCCTGCGCTTCAAGTATCGGCGGGCCGGATACAACAACTGCCTTCCTGAACTGTGTATCGTTAAAGCCGGCTTTATCCCAACCTTCATTGTATAAGGTCGCGTTGTAATCTTCGCCACCGTAAATGCTTGAAAATGTAACCGGGCCGGGGGCTGCTTTCCAGCTTTCGTCGCTCACCATATTCTGGGTTGTACCGTCTTTGTATTCAATTAACGCACGGCATATCATTTTGGGATAGCCGTAGGCGCCTTTCAGTTTATGATAGCGTTCGCCCGGGATGTAGTAAAAACCATTCCCCAGCATTACCCCAAATGCATTATCGCCCTTTACCAGGTTTTTAGTAATGTCGAACGAAACGTATAAAGCATGTTTATCATATTGTGTCCATCCCGGATCTAAAAAGTGGTCGCCAACCCTTTTTCCATTGATGCTTAATTCAAACTGACCAAGTCCGGTGATGAATATGGTCGCCTTTTTAATTTCCCTTTTTATATTAATTTCCTTGCGTAGTATGGGTAAAATGTCTTTGCCTTTATTCCACCTGTTGTCACCGGTATTCGCAATAGCAGGTACCAGGCGCAATGAATCGGGAATGTTTTCATAAGCTATCCATTTTGCACCTTTCCAGTCGTCGGCTGTTAATAAGCCCATCTGCCATTGTGAAGGCTTGCTCCAGGCCGAAGGTTTACCGTGGTTATCCCAAACCATTAGTTTCCAGTAATAAACCTTTGCATCTGTTAGTTTTTTACCTGTAAAAATAACCTGGATAGACTGATCAGACATTGTCTTCTTTGTGTCCCAAATGTTTCCATCGTTTTTCTGTAACAGCAACGGATCATCAGCAACTAATATGCGGTAAGCAGTTTGGTTAACATTTTGTGCATTAGATAACAAAAGCCAACTAAGCTGCGGGTTTGGTGTATTTATGCCCAGGGGTGTATCCCGATATTCGCACCGCAAACCCGATACAGCGATTTGGGCAGATATTTTTAGCGATGCCAATAACAATAAACCACACACACCAATATTTTTAACACTCAGGATCATATGTATATTTTTTATAACAAAATTAAAATTATTCGCTGGTAATAGTTACCGGGCCAAGTAACCCTGACGGTATTAACGGCGAGTTTTTATCAAAATAATTCCAGGTTGTAAAGCAGAAACGTCCTTTTGATGGCCGGGCTTGCTTGTTTAGGAACCAATCTGGAAATTCTTTTAAAAAATGGCCTTCGCGGTGGCCAGGCAGCCATTCGGTGTCGGCAGGTTCTTGTTCGTCGCCAACCAGGCGGTTCGCCCATACATTGGTAACTTCAATAACAAGGGAAACCTTGCGGGAACGGAGAAACAACAATAGGAAAATTTTACAGTTTAACCATGGATTGTTTCCACCTATTTAACCCTGGTAAACAAATAGGTTTCACCATTTTGAAAGTAATAAAAAGTATGCTTAACGGTATCAAACCTAAGTGAAACCCCTGCCAAATCCAGTACAAATTTATCGTTACCCCTGGCCTCAAGCGGATAGGCGCTTTGGCCGGTGGCTTGCCCTATCAACGTTGTTTTGTTTTTAGTAATAGCTATTTTTAAGGGCATTTTGGCGCTGGTGTAATTGCCGAGGTATTTATCAAGATCGGCACTTTTAAGCTCAACGCTCTTAAATTCGGGCATTGCAAAGGGCTTGTTATAATAAATGCTCAAAGCATCCATCACAATCTCATCAGTAGGATACCGTAGCCCATTAGCAGCATAAGCTACCGACAGCTTATCGGCCGGGAAATAAATAAGCTGACTCAAAAATCCGTCGATACCGCCGTCGTGCCCATAACCTGTTTTATCATCAAAGGGAAAAATAAACATCGCCATACCAAAATTATCCTTCATCAGTTTCATGTGCTCTAAATTTGCGTTACTGATGAGTTTACCTGCAAAAAGCGCGTCGATAAAGTGAACCAGGTCGGTAGGTGAAGCTATAATGGCCCCTGCGCCGCCCGGAATACTCATATCTGTTTCGGGCACCTGGCTCCATCCGGAGATGTAGTTATAGGAATAAGCTTCATTATTTAGGGGATCGGTTTTAGTGCCGTAGTAAGTATCTTCCAATCCTATTTTGGTTGTAATCCGCTCCTTTAATTCTTCGGGATAGCTTTTACCGGTAATTTTTTCGATGATGTAACCCAGCAGTACAAAATTTGTATTGCTATACGCGGCTTTAATACCGGGCTCAAAATCGGCTTTCTGTTTTGCAAAAATGGCTGTCATTTCCGTTTCGGATTTCGGCTTGCCCATATATTTAACATAACCCGAATCAGCAGTGAAATTATGAAGCCCGCTGTGGTGGCTGAGCATTTGGGCAATAGTAATCTTGCTTGCATTGGGTAATTGCGGGTAGTACTTAGCCAATGTAGTAGTCAGCGTTAGCTTACCCTCTTCAATAAGCTGAAAGATCATAACAGCAGTGAACATCTTGGTGATAGACCCTACCCTGTATTTGGTGTGGATATTTGCCGGCGTTTTAATAGTGCCATTTACCCGGCTGTAGCCAAAAGCGTTTTGGTAAACAATTGTTCCGTTATCTGCTATCGCGATGCTACCCATGTTTTGCTCATGCGCATTCAGGGTAACCAACAAACTATCTAACCTGGGCTTATTAAAACTATGTTTATGGCAGCCGGATACCAGCACCAATATCGGCAATAAAACAAAAAGCAGTTTTCGGATCATTTTTGCACAGTTCAGGTAATAAAACAGTAACGTTTGTTGTGGTGCAGTATTGCGTGGCGGTTACTTTAAACGGGGGATTCCTTTAAATACCCGGCCGCATAAAACTATCCGGCAGCCTGAAGACATATGACAAGTAGATGGAACGCGGAAAGTTAGACCGGCAGAGGGCATTTAGCATGAGCTGGCTTGGGGTTTTGTATTGTTAAAACGAACTGAAAAAAAGCTCTAAAAGAAAAAGAAAGCCTCTAACACCAACTTTCGGTATGCTTCCCAAAACGGCCAAGTCGCTACCTGCTATTAATAAACAATTGCGCTATCATAATCAATTACACTTAACTATTTAGATGGGTAAGGTAATAGGTTACCTGGTCGAGCGATGAGATTTTGGTGAAACCTGCCTGCCTTAATAGTGTTACCAATTGCCCGCGATGGTAGGTTGAATGGTTGATGCTATGCGCAAATGTTTGCCAGTAAGGCAATTGCCCTGATCCTCCCCTGGGATAGACAAAGGTTACGGGATCTGCATAATTTTCTTCCGGGCATTTTTTTATAAAATTTTGCATCCCGACTGAAGCAGTTTTCCAGATATCGATCAGGTCATTTTTAGAGCCGTCAAAATGAGCGGAAAGGTAGATGGCCGCTGGTGCTTTTGTCCAGAAATCTATCCAAATCTTTTCCGCACTGGCAATATGTACTGCCGTTTGCCTAACACTACTAAAACTGCTGGTCAATGGTTGTTCCCATTGCTCATCGCTAATTTGGCTTAGCCAGCCAATAGCTTTATCATTCGCCCAGCTGTTGTAAGCAGCCAAGGCCGTAAAATATTGTTTGGTCATTTTTTCTAATTATTTAATTGATACTGTTTGGGCGTTATACCATGTACCTGTTTAAAAGATTGTATAAAGCTGGATAGATTCTGGTAACCCAGTTCATAATAAATATCACTGGCTTTGTGACCATTCTGCTTAAGTAGCTGTGCGGCTTTCTCCATTCTTTTTTCCAGCAGCCATTTGCTGGGCGAAGTGCCGTAAAGCCTGGCGAAGCGCCGCTTAAAGGTTGATAAGCTTGCATTGCACAAAAAGGCCAGTTCTTCTACGCTCACCGACTGATCAATATTGGCATTTACCGCCTGCCTGATAACGATATCGTCGGCTGCCTGCTGGCTTATGCCGCGCAGTTTTTGTAAAGTTCCGGGGTAACTTTCGCCCAGGTAAAGCAATAGCTCATACAATTTTAATTGCTGCATATTTGGCGAAATGGCTTGATTTCCAGCAAGCATATGCCCCAAAGAACTGACAAAGTTTTGGACGACGGCATCTTGTTCGAAGCGGAGGATAGGCTCCTCCTGTAGTTGATTGGCGGTCGCCAGAAGCAGGTCTTGGTGCCGGATAAAAAAATCGGCCAGTACGCGGTTATCAAAAGAGATCAGCATACTTCGGTAATTGCCACCCGGCGCCGCTATTTTTTCGCTCATGAGGCAATTACCGGCGGCAAGCAGCAAAAACTGCCCCGGTATAATGCTCACCACTTTGCCTGCATAATGAACAGTCTTTTCGCCTTCCAGCAGGAAACTAAAAAGATTTTGCTGCAGCGTGATCCGGTTCCTGATACTGGCCCCTTCGGCCCGGTAACTAAAAATACTAATCGGTTCTGCTTGTTTCATTTCAGGCTAATTTAATGCTTTTGCCCATAAACCAGCAACGTAGCTTTGGCAAGCGTTGCGTAATGCAGGTTGAATCCCACATAGGCTGGCGTAGCATTTTGATCTAATTGCAGTTTTTGCCCCAGCGCATAAACGGTGATCAGGTAACGGTGCGCCGGGCCTTCAGGTGGTGCCGCGCCAGCATAACCGGGAAAACCCATATCGGTGTTGCTTTGTATGGTGCCTTCGGGTAATAAGTTTTTGCTGATGTCGCCTGCATTCGCCGGCAATTCGGTTACCCCGGCCGGGATATTAAAAACTACCCAATGCCAGAAACCACTGCCTGTTGGCGCGTCCGGGTCGTACATGGTCAGGGCAAAAGCCGCTGTTTTTTTCGGTGCGTTCTCCCAATAAAGCTGCGGCGAACGGTTCTGCCCGGTAAAACCCATGCTAGCTGCGTATTGTTCTGTGTTTAATTGCCCGCCCAGCTCCTTGCTTTTTAACGTAAATGTTGTCATTGCTTCTTTTATTTGATAAGTCAAAGGTAGGCGGTAACTATGAAGTGAACTGAGGGTCAAACGTTCAAAAAGTATCGCTAAACGTTCAATTTATTTAGAGGAGGTAAATCCGGCTTTGAGATGGTCCGGCTGTCCGTAGAGTTCGGCTGTTTGGATGGTTCCGAGGAACGGCTATGCTTGTAGTTTATACCTCGGTATTTTCGCCAAATATGCAACACCCGGATATTTAATTTCATCTGGGTGTTGCATATTTGGCGGTTTGCGTAAGGGATATTTTAGCCTGTGGTCGGTGTTTATCACCACATCACTTTCGGTTGACTCACGGAAGCCCCCTGGTATTATATTGGGGTTGAAACTAAAGCATATGTAAACACAAGCTTTGGCTGGTGCGGTGATAACACCGGCCAAAAGCTAAATTCCATCAAATTAACATTTAGATTAAATAATAACTACTTAAGGTTAATAGTTAGGGAATCTTTGGTTAATACGGCGAGTACACCTTTGCGGCTAACTAATACTTAAGAAATGCTGACTTTATACAAAACTATCCTGCAAAAAATATGCCTGGTGGGCATAGCCTGCTTCCTGTTGGTCACAACGGGCCTGGCGCAAACTAACCTGGCCGGTATTTCCGGCAAAGTATCCGGCCCCGGCGGCGCGCTTTTATCTAACGCAACCGTTACGGTAAAAAATGAATCAACCGGGTTCATGATTAAAACCACAACCAATTCAAAAGGAGCTTTCCTTTTAAAGGAGCTTCCCCTTGGTTCGCCTTACAGCATTACTGTAGAAGCTTTAGGTATGGCATCGCAAAAACAAACCGACTTTGCACTTAACCAGGGCGACTTACTCCAGGTTGCTTTTGTGATGGAAGACAAAGTTCACGAACTTAACGTGGTTGAAATTAAATCGGCCACCACGCGCAACAGAATTGAAAACATAGGTTCGTCAACAGCTGTTACCGCTAAAGACATTGCAAAGCTGCCGGTAAACGGGCGTAATTTTACCACCCTGGCAGATTTGTCGCCACTTAGTTCGGGCGGCAGCTTAAACGGCCAGCTGGCATCGGCAACCAATTATACTATTGATGGTATGGCAGCACGCGGAACCATTTCTGGCGGGCAGCCAACCGGCGCTTACTCTATATCGCTTGAAGCCGTACGCGAATTTCAGGTGGTTACCAATGCCTATGATGTAACTTACGGTAACGCAGGCGGGGGTACCATTAGTACTGTAACCAAATCGGGCACCAACGTACTTTCCGGAAGCGCTTTTACTTACGCGCGTGCCAACTGGCTTTCAAGCCCATATGGGTTAAACGGGTTAAAACGTAACCAGGCATTCTCTACTTATCAATATGGCTTTTCTTTGGGTGGCCCCATCGTTAAAGATAAGGCACAGTTTTTTATCGCCTGGGATCACCAGGCAGATTCGCGGCCTTTGTACATAGCTAATATTCAATCTGCCGATGACGAAAAACGTTACAATATAACCCAGGCTACGCTGGATAACTTTTTATCAATAGCGCGCACAAAATATGGTGTTGCCAATTCGCCGCAGGTGGGGCAGTTTGATAAATTTAAGAATACCCATGCAGGTTTCGCCCGTATAGACTGGCAGATCAATGCCAAAAACTTATTCACCATTCGCGATAATTTTATTTACGACCTGGATAATCAATCGGATGGTGATAATACGGCCATTAATATTTACGAAGTTTATAGCACCAGGAAAAGCCTGAACAACAGTGTAATGGCCTCGTTACGTAGTATACTGAGCCCTACCTTAACCAACGAACTGAAGGTACAGCACTATTGGGAATACAATAAAATGTTTGCCAATAGCCAGTTGCCTGCCGACAATATTCCACGTGCCATTGTACAGAATATTTCTTCGGTAGCGGCAAACGGATCAACCTATTCAACGGCCATGCAACTGGGCGGACAACGCTACGGCGGCGACTATTTTAACAACAACGTAGCGCAGCTTACCGATAACGTATACTGGACAAAAGGGAAATTTAACTTCACTTTAGGTGGTGGATTATCTTTTACCAACCAGAACTCCATTTATGGCAGCGAAACCAACGGGCGTTTTTATTTTACAGGGCTCACCAATTTTAACAACCTTACGCCTTACCGTTTTGCAAGGGATATTTATGTTTCGGCAGATCATAATATCAAATTCAACATTCTTGCGCCTAACCTTTATGTGCAGGCCCAAACCACGTTATTTCCTGGTTTTGATTTAACTGCCGGTATCCGTGCAGATTATACCGATTACCTTGATAAGGCGAATTTTAACGAAGTAGTTAACAGAACGTTGGGCTTAAACACATCTAACAAGTTGGCTACCCTGCAAATTCAGCCCCGCTTACAGGCAACCTGGGATTTAGGACAAAACGGGAAAGATATTGTGAGACTTGGTGGCGGTATTTTAGGCTCTGCGCTTAACCCGTACTCGATGATTAACAATATGCTGTTTGATGGCTCGCATATCCAAAGCGTTGATGTTACCGGTAACCTGGTGCCTACGCCAAATTTTCCGGCCTATCGCAAAGATCCGTCGACAGCGCCAGGCCAGGACCTGCTCGATAACCCCGCTATACCAAAGATGGCAACCATTAACATGAACGGAAAAGATGCCAAAGTGCCTACTGTTTATAAGGCCAACGCCTCGTATTCCCACTTTTTTGCACAAAATTTTCGTGTTACCGCCAGCGCTTACCTAAGCCTTGGCCGCAATAACTATACGTACGTGGATAAAAACATGGTAGATGAACCATATTTCCGCATTGCTGCCGAAGATAACCGGGGCGTATACGTGCCGGCAGGTACAATTAATCCCGCAAATGGATCGGCAGACTGGACAAAGGGCCGCAAAACTACCGAAGTTGGCCGGGTGCTCGAACTCGAAAGCCTGGGAAAAGTAAACCAGGTGGCGTTTGTTATTGACGCCGATTACAGGTACTATAAACAAGGCGAAATATCCTTCTCTTACACCTGGAACCAAACTAAAGACAATACATCGTATAATGGAAACGTAGCAAACACCGCTACCCTGGTACAATATGTAAAAGACGATCCGCGTAATCTAAGCAGCATGAACTATTCGGATAACCAGTTTCGCAATAAGGTAGTGTTTTATGGCAGTTCGCCAACATTTCATGGTTTTAGCGCTGGTTTACGGTTCTCGGGGATAAGCGGCACCAGGTATTCATTAACAGTAAACGGCAATGTTAATGGCGATTTTGTGGCCAGTAACGACCTGGCTTACATCTATAATCCTAACTCCGCATCTACGCCGCAATATTTAAAGGATGGTATCAATGCCATATTAAATAACCCTAAGGTTGAAAAAGGGATGAAAGATTACATCGAAAAAAGCTTTGGCAAAATGGCAGAGCGCAATGGCGGCGTTAACCCGTTTTACGGCGTAATAGACCTGAGGCTGATTAAACGGGTACAGATCCTGAAAAAACAATACCTGGAGATATCAGTCGATCTGTTTAACGTGAGCAATTTAATCGACAAAAACTGGGGTGTAAACCATAATCTTGGTACTACGTCAATTTACACCATCAAAAGCTTCGACGCTGTAAATAAACAGTATGCCTATACCGTAAACACCAATGCAGGTGTATCCGGCTTAAGCGGTAACCCATACCAGTTCCAGGTAGGGTTACGATATGGGTTTTAAGTAGACTATATAAGTTCAGAATGGGAATGCCCTGCGATAGCGAAAAGCTGTTGCAGGGCATTGCTTTTTGTTTGATGTTGTGTTGTGCCGGGGGAGCGAGAACCTGGTGGAATCTGGAGGGAAATGACATTTATCGCATGGCGGCGACTACTCACCTCGTCGAGGCTGCGCACCCGCTGGTGCCCCGATGGTTAATCGGGTACCCCGCTGACAGGTAAACGCCATGCTAAAACGGATTAGCAAATGCATCAATGGCCTCACAATACCCCGCTGACAAATAAAACGTTATGCTAAAACGATTTTTATTTTTCTTTAGCTATAGCTTACCCGGAGTTTGCGTTAGGGATGGCAGCGGATACAGGCCCATGAGCGCATAGCCTGCAGGCGGAGTGTACAGCCCGGCCCCATTTCTATCAATGGAGCAACGCCCTTGTTTGGTGAATGGTTGATTGGGTGAGTGGTTGATTAAGTTGAAAAGCGACGCTTATTCTTTAACGCCTGTTAACCCAATTAACCACTCACTCAATCAACCCAATCAACCACTCACTAATAATAATATACATTCTCCTGCACATGAGCGGTCAGCTTTTTTGTATCGGTAGCTGCCGAAAGGCCCTGCACCCAGATGGTGTTGAGCGTTTTATTTTTGATGCGCACATCGGTAAGGGTATACAATACGGTATCAGTGCCGGCCTTATGAATTTCGAAGGTATAGGTGCTGCCGCCGGTAACGGTTACAAACGGGGTGTATTGTTTGTAGGTTTTTGCAGATGCCAGGGTAGCGCCGCCTTTAACAACCAGGTCGAGCGCCTGGTTATCGGGGTTCAGGTTAACAAAGCGGATGCCGGCCTTGCCTTCATCCGGTACGCCTACCGAATCGGGTATAACCAATATGGCGGGTGTGCTTATCACATTGGCCAAAAATACCGAGTAAAGCTTATTGGCAGCAAAAGTAGCTGTATCGCTGATGATTTTTTGGCTGCTATTGCCTACGTAAAATGTGATGGTGCGTTTGCCGGTATAGGCGTTGATGTAATCCAAACTTTCGCCGCTTGGGATGTAAAAGTTATTGGCCCGGTTCTGGTCGAGGAAAAAATCGACCGGCTGCGCATCGGGCGAGGCATTGATTGCCGAAACCAAAGCTATTTTAGGTGCTATGTATTGGTGGTCATCGTGGTCTTTAAGGCACGATGTTAAAGAAACCGCAAGCAAACATATCATCCCGATCATGCCTGCCCTTTGTGTAAAAATTTGCTTCATAGTAATGGTTAGTAAGTATATATAAAAGCATTACGGATGTTTTTTTGCAAACGCTACAATAGGAGTTGGATTTGAGACGTGAGATATGAGACGAAGCTTTATCGGTTACTTATTCTTGCTCCTTATCCTACCATTTTATGCCTACAAAATCACTCAAAAGTAATTTCCACATTATCAGTAACCGGGTGGCCGGTGCAGGTGAGGATGAGGCCAGCGTCCTGGTCGGCATCGGTGAGGACATCGTTTTTTACCATCTCTACTTTTCCGGTAATACACCTGGCCGTACAGGTAGAGCATACCCCACTGCGGCAGCTGTAGGGTAGTGGCAGGTTGTTTTGCAGGGCAGCTTGCAATATGGATTGGTTTTCGCCCACGGGCAGGTCGTGAACTTCGCCGTTGAATTTGATCCTGATATTGCGGGGGGCAAAATTGGTGGCCGTAGCAGATACTGCAACGGTCTCTAAAACAAAGTTTTCCCTGCGGATCTGGTTAGGGTCAATCCCCATATATACCAACGCAAAGCGAATCATCCGCATGTATGGAAATGGCCCGCAGAGGTAAAATTCGGTCTTTTCTATGTCTGAAGGTACCAATTGCCGGGTTAGGCTTTCAACCCTGTCGGCATTCAGGCGGTTGGCTTCACTGCTCAGGAGGTGGATGACCTTAAATCTGCCGGGGTGAAGGGTGGCAAGCTGGTCGAGTTCGCTTCTGAATAGTATGGAGCCGGCATTCTGGTTGCTGTAAATAAGCGTAAGCCTGCTTTTGCCCGACTGGTTCAGGATATATTTTAGCTGCGAAAATATGGGGGTAATGCCGCTGCCGCCTGCAAAAAATACTATGGATTTGTCTTGTTCATAGTTGCTTACCGTAAACCTGCCTGCCGGTGCCAGGGCATTGAGCACATCGCCGGCTTTTATTTTGGTAAGCATAAAGCGCGAGATTTCGCCGTTGCTGATACGTTTTATGGTGATGGTAAGCAAAGCCTCGTTTGGCGACGAACTCAAAGAGTATGACCTGCGGATTTCCTCGTTGCGGTGATTAAATATCAATGTGAGGAATTGCCCGGCTTTGTATGGCACAGGCTGGCCGGATGTATTGGACAGGTAAAAGGTAGCCGTATCTGGGGCTTCCCATTTTATTTGTTCAACTTTAAGCTTCAGTATATCAGTGGTCATACGGTACAAAAACGGCCCCGTTACATTGTACGGGGCCGTTTATATTTTAATGGGCAGCTTAAATTAAGCTATCGCTTTTGCATAAAGTTCGGCAACGTGTGCCCAGTTAATCACGCTCCAGATGCCTGCTAAATAATCAGGGCGGCGGTTTTGATATTTAAGGTAGTAGGCATGTTCCCAAACATCGATACCTAAAATTGGGGTGCCTTTTACTTCGGCAATGTCCATCAATGGGTTATCCTGGTTAGGGGTTGATGTTACAGCCAGTTTTTTATCAGCAGTAACAATTAACCATGCCCAGCCCGATCCAAAGCGGGTTGCACCGGCTTCGTTAACTTTAGTTTTTAAATCGGCAATTGAACCAAAAGTGCTGGTAATTGCAGCAGCCAAAGCGCCCGTAGGTTCGCCGCCACCATTTGGTGAAAGTAAAGTCCAGAACAGGGAGTGGTTGTAGTGACCGCCACCATTATTACGTACAGCAGGCGCGAATTTTGAAATATTTTTGATGATATCCTCAATGCTGCTATCAGCTTCTGGCTTGCCTTCAAGGGCTTTATTTAAATTAGTAACATAAGCCTGGTGATGTTTGCCATGGTGAATTTCCATGGTCAGTTTATCAATGTGCGGTTCCAATGCATCGGTAGCGTAGGATAACGCCGGTAGTGTAAATGCCATAATTACAATTTTAAAGTTTAATGATTGTTATGTAACAAATATAAGAGTAGATTTTACTTTTTGTTCTAAAAATATTGTCAAGGTTGTGTATAATGTCTGAACCTGAGTTCATCGAATTTATGAATTGACAGAATTAGAAAGGGTGCAATTCAAATAATTCTTTAATTCGATAAATTCCGGTTCAGAGCTTTCCCCTCTTGCTCCTGAAAAAATTCTTCACCAGTTCTGAGCATTCATTTTCGCGGATGCCACCGGTGATTACGGTTTTGGGGTGGGTTATTTTTTGGTTAAGCCTGCCAAAGCCCAGCTTTACATCATAAGCGCCAAACACTATCCGCGCTACCTGGAACCAGTAGGATGCCCCGGCACACATTACACACGGTTCCATAGTTACGTATAGGGTACAGCCCTGCAGGTATTTACCACCCATTGAATTTGCCGCCGCTGTAAGTGCCTGCATTTCTGCATGGGCCGATACATCGTTAAGGCGTTCGGTAAGGTTATGGCCGCGGCCTATGATCTTGCCCCCATAGGTTACTATAGCGCCAATAGGGATTTCATCTTCCTCCAGGGCATACCGGGCCTCTTTTAAGGCTTCGCCCATAAAAAAATCGTCGGGGGATATGGCGGGCTCGTCTTCGAAATTTATATACCTCATTTAAATTAGTTTACTGCCGTTGGGCACAGGTTTATCAACAGCGGCCAGTACTATATCGCCATTTTCGTCGGCAAGGCCGGTTACCAGGAACTCCGACATGAATTTGCCTATCTGTTTTTTAGGGAAATTAATTACGCCCAATATTTGCCTGCCTACAAGGCTTTCCTTTGTATAGTGTTTGGTAATTTGTGCGCTTGACCATTTGATGCCAAATTCGCCAAAATCAACCCTTACTTTAAAAGCTGGTTTACGTGCCTCGGGGAAATCGATAGCTTCTAATATAGTACCTGCCCGCAACTCTACTTGCTCAAAATTATGCCAGGTGATGGTTTCCATAGGGGCAAAGGTAAAATAGAATCAAGAGACAAGAATCAAGAATTAAGACTTTTTTATCGTGTTGACAAACAGGTGAAATATTAAAAAGTATTATGCGATTAATAATCAGCACATTGTGAATTGCTATCAAATAAAAGCCGAAACAAAGTCGAGACAAAAACAAGGCGGGAATTTAAAAACATTACTGTCTCGCCGTCAATACAAAGCCCTGAGCGCCATTTTAGAAAGGAATAGACATCTGTTTTATTTAATAGGTTTCATGTATCCATGTCATCACCCTCACCATTTCACCCCTGATATCTTTATTTGGCCGGGTAAAATTGTTATTCATAAAAGCGAAAGCCAGGTGCTTGCCTTTTCGGGTTACCAGGTAGCCGCTTTGGTTATGATTATTGGATAACGACCCGGTTTTGGCCCAAACAAAGGCATTCCCGTTGTCTGTTTTATAAGCATTTTTAATAGTACCGGTTAGTCCTCCGGCGGGCATCAGGCTATGCAGCAGGGTATCATTTTTAACTTCGCCGGCAATTTTGCATAGTAATTTTACGATGCTGCGCGGGGTAAACAGGTTGTAGCGCGAAAGACCCGATCCGTCTACCCATTGCGGCTCATCGGGTAAATCATTTAAAAAAATTTTCTTCGAATAATTGATCACCGAATCGGTGTTCAGCATATTAAACTTTACCGACGAGCAAACCAGCAGCAATTGTTCGGCTATAAAATTATCGCTGGGCTGCAGCATCCGGCGATATACAGAATCGGCGTTGGTATTATAAATGGTTTTAGCCGAGTTGCTGATGGGCAGGTACGTTAGGTAAACAGGCTTTTTTAAGGTATCTTCCAACAACTCCTTTGTAAGCATGTCGCTTGTTTTCCATGGTACCAGTTGGTTGAATTTTTTAGGAATGTCTGTTTGCGGATAAGCAAACCGATTGGTTAACAAATCGCGCTGTACCCTAAATCCGGCAGGTTTAAAATCGGGGTCGCGGGTTAAAAACCTTTTAAAATATTGCGGTTTTACCTGCAGGTTGCCATCGGCATCGCCAGATAAAAATACTTCGTTATCTTCTATCGGGAAAGCGCTTAGTTCCTGCTGGTAATCGTCATTATAATCATCCCATCCCCATCCCGGGCCAAAAATTTTACCGGTGTAACCGGTGGTCGACCAATACAGGTTTTTACTACTGTTCTTTAAAAAATTAAAACCATTAACCCCCTTCAGGTCGCTGTGTAAAAAGGAAGGGTCGCCGGTGCCCCAAAACACCAGTGAATCATTGCGTACTTCATACTTTAATGCCGGTATCGAATCGCCCAGCATTTTAAGACAGGTATAAAAAGTAAATAGTTTGGTGTTTGATGCCGGGGTAAAATATTTATCAGAATTTAGCTCAAATACCATCTTTTTTTGATCCATATCGTATAAAGCAAAACCGGTAAAATGATCATTGGAAACCTGCGACTGTTCAAACTGCTTTTTAATATTCCGTTTATTAATGGAATGGCTTTGAATACTGCAACTCCCCAATAATAAACCGCAAATTGTTATCAGAAATGTAAATGTTGTGCCCCGCATAAATATTTATTTATTTAACCAATTAATGTCGTAAATTTAATATTACCAATTATACCAAATTGTTACTTAAGCTATTTCATAAACTAAAGCATTTCCGGTCGTTGTGGCTCTTGTGCCTGCTGGCATTCTGTTTCACAACAGCCCATGCGCAGTACTTTGATTTAGATGCCCGCAAAAAAAAAGTAACTATACCTTTTAAACTGGTGCGTAACCTTATGGTTATTAAATTAAGCATCAATAACAGGGGCCCATTTAATTTTATTTTAGATACCGGCGTTGGCCTCATGATCATCACCGACCCCAAGTTAGCCGATTCTATAAGCATCCCCAATAAACGTACTTTAAAAATACCCGGGCTTGGCGAAGGGGCAGATGCCGAAGCTTATGTAACCTCGGCTTTAAATATAGATATTCCGGGGCTGGTAAGTTATGATGTGGCAGCAGCTATATTAAAAAAAGATCTTTTTAGCTTGTCGGGTTATGCAGGCATGCCTATACACGGGCTTATTGGTTATGAGTTTTTTAATAACCTGGCTGTTAAAATAGATTTTCAGGATAGCACAGTAACTGTTAGCCGCCCCAAAGACCTAAAGGTTTTCAGGAAAGGCACGCAGATACCCATAACCATTGAAGACCGAAAGCCCTATGTAGTAAGCAATGTGATACTGCAAGGCGGTAGGGTGGTAAAAAGCAAACTGATTATTGATTTGGGAGCCGGGCACCCCATATCGCTCGAAAAAATTATACCTATTTATGGGCTGCCGCAAAAGTTTATTGCGTCGGCCAATCTCGGCATTGGGTTAAACGGGCCCATTAACGGGTTTATTGCCCGCCTGGAATCGCTTGAAATAGGTAAGTTTAAAATAAAAGGGATCATATCATCCTTTCCCGATGATGGCAATAACCAAACCCGGCTTTCGATACCCAGGGATGGTAACCTGGGGATTGGTGTGCTTAAGCGGTTTTCGGTGATATTCGATTATACGGGTAATTCGATGTATTTGAAACCTAATATGAATTTTAAAGAACCTTTTGAGCACGATATGAGCGGCATTGAATACTATGCTGCCGGAGCCAATCTGGATAGGATAATTATTAACCGCGTGGAGCCCGGATCGGCCGGTGACGAAATAGGACTGGAGCGGGATGATGAGATAGTGGCCATTAACTTTAAGCCGGTTTCTAAAATGAGCCTTGAAGAAATTGACGCATTATTCCGATCGAGGAACGACAGGAGTCTTTTGCTTGATGTTTTTCATGATAAAAAGCTGGATAAGGTAGTGCTTACCTTAAAGCGGAGGATTTGATTGCCCCATTTTTATTTATTAGGGACTGATTTTATAAAAAAACCGCAAACTTTGCATAAGTTTACGGTTTAAGTAGACTAATTAATGAAGAAAAACCCTGTGGCAGGCCAGTTTATGCGCGGCACTGCGTTAATTTTATCCGTTTTGGCTGCCTCCTGCGCCACAAAAAAACAAACGGCAAATCAAACTCTAACCCTTAAAACAACAGCTGGCCCCGGTGGTACAACTGCTACCGCTACCGTTGGTGCCCCTAAAAAAGAGGGTATCAAGAAATTCAGCGACCTGATTACAGGCAAGATAAAAGCTGATAGCGGATTGTTTAATACCTATAAGGTTGATGGCAAGTATTACTATGAAATTCCGGATTCGTTACTAAGCCGCGAAATGCTTGTTGTAACCCGCTATGTAAAAACTCCGGCCGGTTTAAGAACATTTGGTCAGCAATACGGCGGCGAACAGCTTAACGAACAGGTTTGGAAATGGGAGCGCCATGATAAGCAGGTCTTTATTCGCGTACCCAGCTATAGCGTAAGGGCCGATAGTACATCTGATATGTATCAATCGGTTAAAAACTCAAACCTTGATGCGGTTTTGGCCTCTTTTGATATCAAGGCTTTTAATAAAGATACTACCGGGGTTTTAGTTGATGTAACAGATTTTTACAATGGAGATATTGCAGCGATAGGCTTATCTGACGATGTGAAAAAAGCCTATAAAATTTCGGGCGTTGATGGCGCACGGTCTTATATAGATACTATCAAAAGTTTCCCGATTAACCTGGAAGCACGCACGTTAAAAACTTACCGTTCAGGCGAGTCGCCGACGGATAATTCAAACGGCGCGGTAACGTTCGAGTTAAATACATCAATGGTATTACTGCCAAAAACACCAATGAAACCACGCATCAGCGATGCAAGGGTTGGTTTTTTTGGCCAGCGTCAAACCGACTATGGTACTGATAAACAAAAATCGGAGGTTACAGCCTATATTCACCGCTGGAAACTGGAACCAAAAGACCCGGCAGCTTATGCCAAAGGTCAACTGGTTGAACCTAAAAAACAAATTGTTTACTACATTGACCCTGCCACACCAAAAAAATGGGTGCCATACTTAATTGCCGGTATAAACGACTGGAATAAAGCGTTTGAAGCCGCAGGCTTTAAAAACGCCATTATTGGTAAAGAAGCACCTACAAAAAAGCAGGATCCTGAATTTAGTACCGAAGATGCGCGCTACAGTGTTATCCGCTACTTTGCGTCTGACGTTGAAAATGCTTACGGCCCGCACGTATCCGACCCACGAAGCGGCGAAATATTAGAAAGCCATGTTGGCTGGTACCATAATGTAATGAATCTGCTGCGCGATTGGTACCTGATACAAACTGCAGCTGTTAACCCTGCCGCACGCAGAGCCCAGTTTACCGACGAGCAAATGGGCGAGCTGATTCGTTTTGTATCATCGCATGAAATTGGCCACACGCTTGGTTTGCCCCACAATTTTGGTTCAAGCTATGCTTATGCTGTCGATTCGTTACGTTCAAAATCGTTTACGGATAAGCACGGTACCGCGCCATCAATTATGGATTATGCCCGTTTTAACTATATCGCCCAACCTGGCGATAACGTAACGCACCTTTATCCGCAAATTGGCGAGTACGACCTTTGGGCTGTAAAATGGGGTTATAGCTGGTTCCCCGGCAATAAAACTGCCGATGAGGAGAAAGACATACTGGCCGACTGGACAAACAAAAAAGCAGGCAATCCCCTGTACTATTTTGGCCGCCAGGGAACATCAATTGATCCGCGCCTGCAAAATGAAGATTTAGGCGATAACGCGATGAAGGCAAGTACCTATGGTATTGCCAACCTGAAACGCATTTTGCCAAACCTTGAAAAATGGACCTATCAAAAAAATGAAGACTATGGTGATGTAAGCGAACTTTATAACGAGGTTTTAGGCCAGTATTACCGTTATATGGGCCATGTAACCACCAACATTGGCGGCATGAACGAAAACTTTAAAACATATGATCAAAAAGGCCCGGTATATGATTTTGTTGGTAAAGGCCTGCAACATGATGCCGTTGAATTTTTAAATAAACAAATATTTACCACACCTTACTGGCTTATTGATAAAGCCGAGTTGGGCAAGTTTGATAATGGCGTAATGTATAACCGCATTAAAGGAGTGCAGGTAGCGGTGCTTGGCAACGTGCTTAGCCAATCAAGGCTGGCCCGCATGTATGATAACGAAGCCAAAAATGGTACAGCCGCGTATACAGTAGCCGATTTACTGAATGATTTGCGCCCGGCTATTTTTGCAGCCGGCAAGCCAGATGCGTTTAAACGCAACTTACAGCGCGGTTATGTGGAAAACCTAAGGAGTTTATTAACTGATGATTTCAGGGGCTTCCCCGGCTTTCCACCGCAGGTATTGGCTTCATTTGGATTGACGCCAATTAATATGGCATTATCAGATATAAGGCCTATGGTGCGTGCCGAGCTAAAGAAAATTGACGCCGGCTTACCAAAGGGAGGCGACGCATTAACAGCAGCGCATTATGCTGATTTAAAGCTGCGCATAAAAGAAGCCTTAAACCCAACAAGGCCAATAGTTAACCTGCCCGGTGGTGGCGTTATACGCGGCATTAATGGCGAAGAAATGCCGAAAGAAAATACCGGTAAAGGATACCTTAATTGCTGGCCAAGAACAAATGTGGATAACTAATTTATTTCTCCAATAAAAATGGCCAAATAAAAAAGCCTGCTTAAAAATTTATTTAAGCAGGCTTTTTTTATGATTTTGGCATGCGTTGATGCCGTTGAAATATCTTTTACTATCGAACAAATAGCGGCAATAAAGCAGGTATTATTTAAGCTGACTTATGTTTTCAAAAAATGCAACCTGTATATCGAGCAGCGATTTTACATTTATTTTTTCGCCATAGGCATCAAAGCAAAGAAATTTGGCACTTTCAGGGTGATTTCTGGTGGCTTTTTCAAAAAAGTTGAAAGTTTCAAAAAAATAATGATTGATTGTAACATTATTTTTACCATTTGTTTGCGAAGCGTTGAGCCTAAAGCCGATCGCATCCATCCAATTATGGACCCGTGCGTGTAAATTGTTGCTTAGTTTGTTCATAGGTTAAATGTTTTTTAAGTATAACGAAACCATTAAGGATTTTGTTGCACTGTCTTTTATACATTTGTTTAACAAACTTGTTGATAACCTTTTTTTGCTAAAAAATTAATTAATAATAAAAAGAGTGCTTTGTTTCGCTGTTTTTTGAAACTAATTATCCACATATCCGTACTAAAGCTACTATATACTACTAAAAATATATTTTATGGGAAGACTACGACTTTTATTACCCGTTTTATTGCTTTGCATGATCAGTGTAAACTCATGCAAAAAGGATAAAACACCCGGCCCAACCGGGGCAACAGGTGCTGATGGGGCACAGGGGCCAAAAGGAGATACAGGCGCAACAGGGGCACAAGGCCCACAAGGAGCAACAACGGGCATACCCGGCCCAACAGGTGCCACCGGCGCTACAGGAGCAACAGGGGCAACGGGAGCAACAGGCCCTATTGGCCCGGCAGGCCCAACAGGTGCAACAGGTGCAACCGGCGCAACGGGGGCTACAGGTGCAACGGGTCCAATAGGTCCGCAAGGCCCGGCAGGCGCTACTGGCGCAACAGGTGCTACTGGTGCAACAGGCGCCACAGGTGCGGTTGGCCCGAGAGGCCCGGCTGGTCCAACAGGAGCTACAGGGGCTGCTGGTGCTACGGGAGCAACCGGTGCTACAGGAGCAACTGGCGCTACAGGAGCTACGGGAGCACAAGGCCCGGCAGGACCGCAAGGCCCGGCAGGAGCCGATGGATCTGTTAGCATAAAGAGCTATATAATAACCAACCAGAGTGTGAGCTCGGCTGCGGCAACTAAGCTTAATGTACCGGCAATTACACAATCAATTGTTAACAGCGGCCTGGTATTGGTATATTTAAGGGTAACAGGAACAACAAGTTTCTACTCCCTGCCTTTCATCAGAATTACCAATGCCATATACCAATCAGATGTGGGCTTGGGTTTTGTAAACATTATAGCCAATTTTAACTCACCGGGCTACGATTTTAAAGTTGTAGTAATCCCTGGCGGTAGCGTAACCACTTTACAGGTTACCCACCCGGGCCTTAACTTTAAAAATTACAACGATGTTGCATCGGCATTAAACCTGAATTAATTAAAAACTGACTGATCTTATAATAACACCGCAGAGGCTGCTTTAAAAGGGTAGCCTCTTTTTATTTAAGAATGATTTTTCGTGGCTTAAGATTAAGGTATTGAATAAGTTGAATATTTAATGGGTATCAAGCAGCAATCGCTTTTAAAAAACTCAAATAAAAAGGGGCGTAAAAAAGGATGACTTATTTCACGCGAAGGCAGTAAGAAGAAAAGGCGCAAAGACTTGAAAAACTCAAGTAACAGAAATGCCCGGCTAAAAAGCCGGGCATTCTATATATACAGAATATCAACTATATGTGGCGAAGCTGCGTATCAAAAAGCTCCCCCTTTAGCGGCCTGCGGGGCCTCGGCCAGCAAATCATCGGTTAGTTTCTCAAATTCATTGATAAACTCTTTGTAATACTCGCCTGTACCCGGCCCGCTGAAGCCGGTGTGTATTTTGCGAACATCACCGCTTTTATCAATCATGATGGTTGTAGGGAAGCCAACTACTTTTGATAGCATGGGCAGGCTTTTGGATGTTTCGGCTTTATCGCTGGTATAGCCGGTTATTAATAACTCATAAGGTACGTTAAAGCGGGTTTTTACCTGCTGTAAAGCCTTTTGCGATTTGGCAAAATCGCTGCTGCGTTCATACGCCAAACCTACCACCTCAACCCCCTTGCGCTGGTATTTTTTGTAGTAATTAACCATGTAAGCGGTCTCGTCCATACAATTGGGGCACCATGAACCTAATATTTGTACAATAACCACTTTGTTTTTGTACCGGCTATCTTGCAGGGAAACTGTTTTGCCTTCAATGTCTTTAAAAGTAAAATCTATTTTTTTAAAACCGGGTTTAAGCGCGGTTAACGAGTAGGCGTCAGGCAATTTTGCACTGGCGTCTTTTACAGCGGCCCAGCTTTGCACGCCCGAGTAGCCTGCGTAAAACTTACCGCCGGTAAGCGTTTTATCATCCTTAATGGTTGCTGTAAAGGTGTAGGCATGCCCACCATCAAAGCAAGACAGGAACAGCTTATCGCCGGCCACAATACCTTCCAGGTAGCGGTAATCGCCGGTGGTGGTTAAAAACGTGCCGGTTAGTTTGGCGCCAACCTGTTTAAACTCGCCCACCGTGGTATCGGCACCTTCGCCTTCGCCAATAATGGCCGACCATCGGCCGCCTACGTTATAAGCCGGTTTTTCGGGTGCTTTCAAAAAACGCCAGGTAGTATTAGGCGTAGCTGCAAATGGGGTTAAAACATCCTGGCTTGCCAGGTGCTTTATCCAGTTGCCCGTTAACTTATCGCCATCCAGCTTTAGTTTAAATTCCGAATTAAAGAGCGGCATGTGTATAAAAACAGAATCGCCCACGGTAGCAACGTCGGTAACCTTAAACCTTTCGGCGCCGTTAATAATAGCTAATTGCTGTTTACCGGCGGTATCCTTAACATCAAAGTTAAACGGAATCTCGTTTCCCGATTTGGTACTTAGCGCTCCGCGCCATACACCCGTTTTAAGTTTGGTTTGTGCCGATGCTGCCTGTATAAACAGGGCGCATGATAAAGTTGCTATGATGGGTTTTAATTTCATACTGCAATAAAAATGTCTACCAAACTAATAGACTATCAAAAGTATGAAATTTAGGCAATTATTTCAATATCTCGCGCGAAATTACAATCCGCTGAATTTCTGATGTGCCTTCGTAAATCTGGGTTATTTTGGCATCGCGCATCATGCGCTCCACATGGTACTCTTTTACAAAGCCATAGCCGCCATGAATTTGAACAGCCTCAACGGTGGTACGCATGGCTACGTCTGATGCAAAAAGTTTGGCCATCGAACTGGCCTGCGCGTACGGATGGTTATGGTCTTTTAACCAGGCACCCCTCAGGCAAAGCAGGCGCGCTGCTTCAATTTCGGTAGCCATATCGGCAAGTTTAAATTGCGTAGCCTGCAAATCGGCCAGGGTTTTACCAAAGGCCTTGCGTTGTTTGGAGTATTGTAAGGCAAGTTCATAAGCGCCGGATGCTATCCCCAGTGCCTGCGCGGCTATACCTATGCGCCCGCCTTCCAATAATTTCATGGCAAACTTAAATCCGAAGCCCTCATCGCCAATGCGGTTTTCTTTAGGTACTTTAACATCATCGAACATAATAGAATGAGTGTCTGAACCGCGCACGCCCATTTTATTTTCTTTTGGGCCAACGGTAAAACCTTTCATGCCTTTTTCAACAATAAGCGCGTTAATGCCGTCGTGCCGTTTGGCGGCATTGGTTTGCGCCATTACCAGGTAAGTTGAGGCGGAACTGCCGTTTGTAATCCAGTTTTTGGTGCCATTAAGCAAATAGTGGTCGCCCATATCTATAGCGGTGGTGTGTTGCGATGTCGCGTCTGAGCCCGCTTCCGGTTCCGACAGGCAAAACGCTCCTATGCTTTCGCCCTTAGCCAAAGGAATTAAATATTTTTCCTTTTGAAATTCGTTGCCAAATTTTTCGAGTCCATTGCAAACCAACGAGTTGTTTACCGAAAGGATCACTGCCGTAGAAGCATCAATTTTCGAGATCTCTTCCATCGCCAGTACATAAGATATAGCATCCATGCCGCCGCCACCATATTGCGGGGCAACCATCATCCCTAAAAAACCAAGCTCGCCCAGCTTTTTAATTTGCTCAGCCGGGAATTGCTGATGTTCATCACGCTCAATAACGCCGGGTTTTAATTCTGTTTGGGCAAAATCTCGGGCAGCCTGCTTAATCATCAGCTGCTCTTCTGTAAATTCAAATAGCATAGTATAATAAAAAGCTAAATATAACAATTTACTATGCATGCATAGTAAAAAATTGAACATAAAAAAAAGAGAGCCTTTTTTGAAGCTCCCTTTCCCCTAATTAATTTAAACTATTGATTAAACCCAAAACAAAGAACAAAAAATCTCAACTTGGGCGTCTGAGAATTCAAAAAAAGTTTTTCACAGGTAGGTGATTTAATTTTTTTTCACAGATCGTATGCAGGGCGAATTGTTTTAAACAAATTTATTGCCAGTATTTATTATTTTGATAATTATTGGCAATAAATAATAGTTACGTCTCAATTATTTAATCCGATATTTTTTACGAACTTTAATAATCAAACGCTAAATTATTTTTTGAGCCCCTACTAAAGATAAATTTTAAAATTAATCTTATTTTTTATGCTACTTACTGATTTTGAATACCTTAGCACTTCTGACGAGGCTTTTAAAAAGAAAATTGCACTACAGATCAAGAACCTGAGGCGGCAAAACCAGGTTACCCAGGAGAAGTTTTTTACCGAAACCAATATTAATATTGCCCGGTTGGAGTCTGGAAAAATTGATATCAGGCTGGATACCCTCCGAAAAGTTTGTTATTATTTTGATGTTTCATTGGCCGGTTTTTTTCAGGGCATCTATTAAAAGCTGCCAGTTTTAATAAAATCGCTGTCCTAAATTCTATTATTCAATACAATCGTTGTATTTTTTTACATACACCCAAACAACAGATGATCAAAAACACTACACCTGCCCTGTTGTTGAGCGGGCTCATCGCAATTGCGCTGCTTCCGGCTTGTAAAGACAAGACAAAAATTTATGCCGACAACGACCCCGTGATTAAAAACATGGATACCAGTGTGAAACCCGGCGACGACTTTTTTAAATACGCCAATGGTACCTGGTTAAAAAAGAACCCCATTCCCGGAGCCTACGCGGCCTGGGGGATAGGCAACGTGGTACAGGAGGAACTGCGCGACCGGATGAGAAAAATTAATGAAGACGCACTAAAAGCCAATGCGCCCAAAGGCAGCAATACCCAAAAAATAGGCGATTTTTATTACAGCGGTATGGATACCGTTGATATTGAAAAGCGGGGCATTACGCCGCTTAATGATGAACTAAAAAAGATTGAGGATATTAAAGATGTAAAGGGCCTTATTGAGGAATTTGCCCACCTGGATGGCATAGGGGTAACCACACCTTTAGGCACTTATGCCGGGCAGGATAGCAAAAACAGCGATAAAATAATGTTGCAGTTGGGCCAATCGGGGATAGGATTGCCAAACCGCGATTACTACTTTAATACAGATGCGCATAGTGTTGCCATCCGTACCGATTATAAGTTAACGCATTTGCCAACAATATTCAGGTTAAGTGGCCTGCCAATTGACGCCGCCGGTGCTGCCGCCAAACAAACTTATGCCCTTGAAACAGCGCTTGCCGATAGCAGCCGTAAGCTGGAAGATTTGCGCGACCCTTACCATAACTATAACAAAATGACGCTGGCCGGTTTAAGTAAACTGGCGCCGGATATCGACTGGAAAGCCACGTTCAAAAAAATGGATTATAAGGATGTGGATACCGTGATTGTTGGCCAGCCCGAATATTACCGCGCCCTAAATAAGGCTTTGCATGATTACAGCATTGCCGATTGGAAAAATTACCTGCGTAAAAACCTGGTTACCTCGTTCGGATCGTACCTGAGTAAACCATTTGACCAGGAACTGTTTCGTTTTTATGAGATGGTACTTTATGGCAGCAAGGAACAATTACCACGCTGGAAAAGGGTGCTTGACCTGGAAAATGGTGTAATGGGCGAAGTGCTTGGACAGATATTTGTGAAAGAGTACTTTCCCGAAAAAACAAAAGAACGCTATGTAAAACTGGTTGAGGCCATGCGCGAAACCTTTAAGGAGCATATTGAAAAGCTTGACTGGATGAGCCCGCAAACCAAAGAGAAAGCATACTATAAACTGAGCAAAGTAATGCCAAAGGTTGGTTACCCCGATAAATGGAAAGATTTTTCGACCCTGGAGATTGACCGCGGCCCGCTTGCGCAAAACATGATGCGTGCCAACAACTGGCAGCACAAGTTTAACGCATCAAAACTGGGCAAACCTGTTGACCGTACCGAATGGGGGATGACGCCGCAAACCTACAACGCCTACTACAACCCATCAAATAATGAAATTGTATTGCCCGCCGGTATTTTTGCCATACCGGGCTTTAAAGACGAGAATATTGACGATGCCATCATTTACGGGTACGCAGCCGCATCTACCATCGGCCACGAAATGACACATGGCTTTGACGACCAGGGCCGGCAGTTTGATGCTAAAGGAAACCTGAAAGCCTGGTGGCTGCCCCAGGACTCGGTTAAGTTTACCCAGCGCGCGCAAATGCTGATTAACCAGTTTAATGGCTATACTATTTACGGCCTGCACGTAAACGGCAAGGCCACGCAAGGCGAAAATATTGCCGATTTGGGTGGTATTGTAATTGGCCTTGATGCGTTCAAAAAAACCGACCAGTATAAAGAAGGCAAAACCATCAACGGGTTTACCCCGCTGCAGCGCTACTTTTTAGGCTACGCCTTGGGATGGCTGGGGCAAGACAGGCAGGAAGCCTTGCAAAGCCAGATATTAACCAACGAACATGCCCCAGGCTTTATGCGCGTAAATGGCCCCTTTACCGATGTGCCCGAGTTTTATGAGGCGTTTGGAATTAAAAAAGGAGATAAAATGTGGCTTGATCCGGATAAGAGGGTGAAGATTTGGTAAAAACGAAGCCGCCCAGCCCCCTGAAGGGGGAGCTTTTGATTTGCATGCGAAATGTATTTACACAACACTGTTACAAACGCCTTTTAATAAGGCGTTTGTTTTTTTAATAAATTTGATGCAAACGTATTCTGCATGACAAAAACGTACAAAAAATTTATTTTAGGTGGTGCTGTATTAACTACAATGGCATTAAGCGCATATATAGCAAAACCAAACGATCCTGTTTTTGATAACCTGGATCAGTCGGTTAGTCCCGGTGCCGATTTTTTTAAATACGCCAATGGCGGCTGGCTTAAGCGTAACCCTATCCCGGCAGCCTACTCCAGCTGGGGAATTGGCAACGTGGTATCAGAAGAATTGCGCGACAGGCTGAAAAAAATCAATGAGGATGCTTTGGCCGCCAACGCCCCTAAAGGCACAACCACCCAAAAAATAGGCGATTTTTATTTTACCGGTTTAGATACCGTAAATATTGAAAAACGGGGCATCGACCCATTAAAAGCACAATTAGCTTTGATAGACCAGGCCAATGATGAGCCTTCAATTTTAAATGCCGCGGCTGTATTAAGTACTACAGGCACCCGCAACGTATTTGGTGCGCGGGTTGGGCAGGATGCCAAAAACAGCGCTAAAATGATGTTGCAGCTGGGGCAGGCAGGTTTAGGCCTGCCAAACCGCGATTATTATTTTAAAACAGACGCCCGCACGGTTAAAATCCGCACCGATTATACAACTAACCACCTGCCAACTATGCTCAGGCTTACCGGCTACGATGAGCAGCAGGCTAAAGCCGGTGCCGAAAGTATTTTTAAGATTGAAAAATTTTTGGCCGATAGCAGCCGCAAACTGGAGAAACTACGCGACCCTTATGCCAACTACCACAAAATGACACTGGCACAGTTGAACGCGCTTACGCCGGATATTAACTGGAACACGGTTTTTAAAACCATGGAACTGAAGCCTGTAGATTCGGTAATTGTTGGGCAGCCGGAGTATTACAAGGCGTTGAATACGGCGTTGAAAACATTTCCGGCTGCGGATTGGAAAGCTTACCTGCGCTGGAAACTCATTTCATCCTACTCGCCGTATCTTAATAAGGCGGCCGACGATGAAAGTTTCCGTTTTGGCGGCAAGGTAATATCGGGCCGTAAAGAACAGCTGCCCCGCTGGAAGCGGGTATTGGATACCGAAAATGGTTTAATGGGCGAAGCCCTGGGCTTTTTGTTTGTAAAGGAATATTTCCCGGTTACGGCAAAGCAGCGTTATACAGATATGGTTGAGGCTATCCGGCAGGCTTATCGTGAGCATATTGCCAAACTGGATTGGATGACACCCGAAACCAAGCAAAAGGCGCTGGTGAAATTGAACGCCATTCACCCCAAAGTGGGTTATCCTGACAAATGGAAAGATTTCTCGACACTGGTGATGGACAGGGAATCATACGCGGGCAACGTTATGCGCGCCAGGCATTGGGCTTACCTGGTTAATATTAACAAGCTGGGCAAACCGGTTGACCACACAGAATGGGGCATGACACCGCAAACCTATAATGCCAGCTACAGCCCGTCGAACAACGAAATAACACTGCCGGCTGCGCAGTTTACCATTCCCGGCGTAAAAGACAGCGAGGTTGACGATGCCGTAGCTTACGGCTATGTAGCTGCATCAACCATTGGTCATGAAATTACCCACGGGTTTGATGATGAAGGCCGCCAGTTTGATGCCAAAGGCAATCTGAAAACCTGGTGGACACCAACCGACTCGGTGAGGTTTACCAAACGGGCCAATATGTTGGCCGACCAGTTTAGCAGTTATATAGTGCTTGATAGTTTGCACGTAAACGGCAAAGCCAGTTTAGGCGAAAATATTGCCGATTTGGGCGGGATTGTATTAGGTATAGATGCTTTTAAAAAAACCAAACAATATAAAGAGGGTAAATTAATAAGCGGCCTTACACCTATGCAGCGTTTCTTTTTAGGCTACGCCCTTGGCTGGCTTGGGCAGGAACGCGACGAGGCATTAGCCAACCAGATACTAACAGATGTGCATGCCCCCGGCTTTTTGCGGGTAAATGGTCCCTTTAGTGATGTGCCGGAGTTTTATGAAGCTTTCCATATTAAAAAGGGAGATAAGATGTGGTTAGATCCGGCTAAGAGGGTGAAGATTTGGTAGGGGGATAGGCACGCTGAACTACCGTATGGCCACTGCATTTTTAGTTATAGAAAAATGTCATTTCGAATGAGCCAGCGGGGGAATTGAGATAGTTTCTCCTGGTACCTCGTTCGAAATGACAAAAGGTGGAGTATAAGGTAGGCCTTAAAAGGGGAGTTTTTGATTAGCAGAGTTAGGTAGCTTTCTGCGATTTGCGTTAGGGGGAGTAGCGGATACCGGCCAATGTGGATAAGGCCTGTGCAGTATGAGCGGATGACCCGGGCCGCAGGCAACGCCCAAATAGTAGTAAGTAATAAGTATCAAGTATCAAGATTTTTAGCTGGAACTAGGCCAAATAATTAAAGGATTGATATCTGTTTTCGATTTTGCCTTGATATGTTAATGTCTACCAAAATAAACTGTTGCTAAAATTCAATTAATCACCTATTTTTGCGGGGTTACAAAACAACAAATATGAAACACCAAGAAGAAGTAAAAGAAAATTTAGATTATATATACTACCTGGTAGCGCTTGTATCGGGTGCATTTGTAGGTGCAATAATTGATAAAGGTTTAACCTGGATTGTTGTTGGTGGTGTATTGGGCTTATTAACTGCCGCTTTCTTCCTGAATGTTTTGGTTAGGGGCCGTGGCGAAAAAATCTGATCCGGATTTACCATCATTTATAAGTAATTGGAACCAGTTTTACGGCATAGTAGCCGCATGGCTGGTTTTTTTAGTTTTTGTATTTTGGCTCATTACAAAATATTTTGAATGAGCTTACCCGACTGGATTGTTTTAGCCCTCACCCTTTTTGGTATAGTTGCCTACGGCATCTGGAAAAGCGGCACCAATAAAAATATCGACCAGTTTTTAATGGGCAACCGATCGTTGCCCTGGTATCATGTTGGTTTTTCGGTTATGGCTACGCAGGCCAGCGCAATTACCTTTCTTTCGGCCCCCGGCCAGGCTTATGCTGATGGGATGCGTTTTGTGCAGTTCTACTTTGGGCTGCCGCTGGCCATGATTGTGCTGTGCGTTACGTTTGTACCCATGTTTAGCCGGCTGAAGGTTTATACCGCTTACGAATTTCTTGAACAGCGTTTTGATTTGAAGACAAGGGCACTAACATCGTTCTTGTTCCTGGTATTAAGGAGCTTATCAACCGGAGTGGCTATTTACGCACCGTCTATTATATTATCAACCATATTAAACATCAATACCGTTTATACCACGCTGTTTATAGGTGGCCTGGTGATATTTTACACGGTTTACGGCGGCAGTAAAGCGGTGTCATATACCCAGCTGCTGCAGATGAGCATCATTTTCGCGGGGATGTTTTTGGCCGGAATTTTGGTGGTTGGCCTGCTGCCAAAAGGTGTTGGTTTTACGCATGCCTTAAAAATGGCGGGCAAGCTTGGCCGCATGAACGTTATTGACTGGAAGTTTGACTGGGACAACCGTTATAATGTTTGGAGCGGGCTTATAGGGGGCTTCTTTTTACAACTATCATACTTTGGTACCGACCAAAGCCAGGTTGGCCGCTACTTAACGGGTAGCTCTATTGGGCAAAGCCGCCTGGGGTTGATTATGAACGGGCTGATCAAAATCCCTATGCAGTTTTTGATCCTGCTGATTGGCGTATTGGTATTTGCCTTTTACCAGTTTAACCGGCCGCCCATGTTTTTTAACAATTACGAGGTGGATAATGTGCGTAAAGGCAGCTACGCCGCAGCATACAACCAGCTTGACCAGCAATATACCCAGGCCTTTGAACAGCGAAAAGCCAAAACCAACGACCTGATTAAGGCTTTTGACAGTAAAGATGCCAGCCAGGTAAGCCAGGCCCAGGCCGCCCTTAAAAAAGCCGATAAGCAAGCTAAAGACATCAGGAAGCAAGCCATTGATGTGATGAAGAAAAGCAACGCCGGTGCCGATGATAACGATACCAACTACGTGTTTCTGACCTTTGTAAAGCAATATCTGCCGCGCGGGTTGGTGGGGCTATTGATAGCCATCATATTCCTGGCGTCGATGGGTTCAACAGCCAGCGCGTTAAACTCGCTGGCATCTACAACAGTGGTTGATATTTACAAACGCACCATCAATAAAGATGCATCCGACCAAAACTATTTGAATGCCTCGCGGCTGGCAACGGTATTTTGGGGGGTAGTGTGTGTAATTATGGCCTTATATGCCAGCAAGCTGGGCAACCTGCTCGAGGCTGTAAACCAGTTGGGATCATACATTTATGGTACCGTGCTGGGCGTATTTGTGGTAGCCTTTTATATGAAACGCATAAACGGCAATGCTGTATTTATTGCCGCTATCATCAGCGAAGCTACCATTATCTATTTAGGCCTAACAAAAACTGTAGCCTACCTGTGGCTTAACCCGATAGGTTGTTTCCTGGTAATGATTTTGGGGCTGGTGTTGAACAGGTTGGTTGGGAAAAAAAGGGTTGTTGCTGAGACAACCTAAATCTGCTACCCGGAACGCACCCCTGCTTACGCGCTATGCCGTCGCGCCCACTGTCGAGGTACTGTGTGTACGCATCTTTTAGAATCGTATCACTAAACGAAACTGATGTCATTTCGAACGAATCAGAGGTGGATTTAAGTGGGGGGGGGGAGGAGAAATATTATACGTCCTACATTTCGATAGGCTTTTTGGGATGTAAATCGTCTAAGATTTCTCTTTCGCCCCCTCACTCTTGCCCCCCACTGCTCTATCGAAATGACATTTTCTTTTGTTTTAAGGATGTGTACACACAGTAGCTCTCGAGAAGGGAATAGAAAAAGGCTCTTTGCATCAAGCAAAAAGCCTTTTATATGTGCTATTTAAAGCCCTCTCCTTTGGAGAGGGTTTGGGTGAGGCTCTTTAATCCTTCGCGTGATCCAGCGCTTCTTTATTTAAACGTTCGTATTCATCGTCTTTACTGGCTTTAGATAGCGCTATACCCGCTTCGGCGGCGGCAATAGCGCCTGCTTTATCGCCTTTGCGTAATAGCAAGCGCGATTCCCATAGTTTATACCAGGGGCCCTTGGGCTCAATTTTTTCGGCCTCGTAAACCCAGCCTAAAGCTTTATCAACATCCTTGTTGTTTTCATAGTAATATTGGATGGCGTTGAAATAGTAAGGCTTCCGGTCGCCTTTCATCAGCTCATCAATATTGGCGGTTATTTTGGCATCATCGTCTGTTTGTAAATGAATCATAACCGAAGTATGGTCCCAAACCAGGTACAGGTCAGAAAACTTGGTGGTTGAGTTAGCAAAAGCCATAGTAAAGGTTTCGCGTTTTTCGCTTACGCGCATGGGTTTCAGGGTAAAGCGTAAAAAATCTTCTGATTGTTTATAGCTGTAGGCGCCCCATTGTTTAACTACTTTGTTTAATATAATAGTCCACTCATTTTTTTCGGGGATGCTAAATAGCGAGTAGCTGCCTGCGGGTACACTATTGCCTTCAATTAAAACTTTTTCAGAAAAGGTAATTACAGTGGCTGCGTTAGCGCCGGTGCGCCAAACCTCGCCCCAGGGAATGATGCCGCCAAAAATTTTGCGGTCTTTAACATTTGGGCGCGAGTAAGTAACGGTTACTTTACCCAGTCCAAAATCCTGGATAATGGTTTGCGTAGAACTGGCCTCAGGAATGCGGGGCACCTGGGCATAGCTTTTATAGCTACAACATGCCAATAGCACTGTAGCTACCAATAGGTAAATTTTTCTCATGTTTATGTTTCGGATACTAAGATACCAAATGTTTTTAATTGGAAAATATTGTGTTGGAGTAATAAAATGACGAATGGTTTAATGGGCTTAAAGCTTAAAGCAAAAAGCCGAAAGCATTTTATAGCTGCAATCATAGCTTTTAGCCTTTGAACTTTCAGCTTAAAGCAAAAAGCTCAAAGCATCGTGCAACAGCTATCATAGCTTTAAGTCTTAAGCTTAAAGCAAAAAGCATTGTGCAGTTGCCATCATAGCTTTTAGCCTTAGGCTTTGAGCTTTCAGCTTTTTACTACCTTTGCACCCATGATTGACGTTGTTTTAAGTAAAGGCAAAGAGAAAGCTGTTGTACAAAGGCATCCCTGGGTGTTTTCGGGAGCTATTGATAAAGTAAAGGGTAAGCCCGCCAATGGCGATGTGGTACGCCTGCTTAATGCCAAAGGCGAATTTATGGCCTATGGTTTTTATAACGATCAATCGAGGGTTGCTTTACGTTTGTTGGAATGGGACGAGGCAGCTGAAATTAATGACGACTGGTTTCGCAGTAAATTGGCAATGGCAGTTAAAAGCCGCGCCAATGTACTGGAAAACGGTACCAATACCTGCCGCCTGGTTTTTAGCGAATCGGATTACCTGCCGGGGCTTATAGTTGATAAGTACGCCGGGCATTTGGCGGTGCAGGTACTTACATCGGGTATGGAACGTATGATGCCGGTAATTATTGACGAATTGCAAAAGCTGCTGAACCCCGAAAGTATCTCGGATAAAAGCGATGCAGCATCCCGGGCGCATGAGGGCATGGGCGAAACCGAGAATAAAGTATTAGCCGGCAACCCGCCACCCGAAATAGTAGAGGTGCTGGAAAATAATGTGGTTTACGGCATCAATATCACCGAAGGTCAAAAATCCGGTTTTTATTGCGATCAGCGGGATAACCGCCACGTAGTTGCCACTTATGCCAAAAACAAAAAAGTACTGGATTGCTTTTGCTATACAGGCGGCTTTACCCTAAACAGCCTTAAAAACGGCGCTGCATTTGTAACCAGTGTAGATAGCTCGGCCCTGGCCATTGAAACGCTAAAGGAAAACATCCTGCTTAACAAACTGGATGCTGATAAACATACCTCCATTAAATCCGACGTTAATACCCAGCTCCGCAAATTCAGGGACGATGGTGAAAAGTTTGACATTATTGTACTCGATCCACCTAAATACGCACCATCCCGCTCCGCGCTAACGAGAGCGTCACGCGCTTACAAAGATCTGAACCGACTGGGCATGCTGTTACTGAACGAAGGCGGCCTGTTGGCCACTTACTCCTGCTCGGGCGCTATGGATATGGAAACCTTTAAACAGGTAATAGCATGGGCTGCTTTAGATGCCGGTAAACAGGTGCAATTCATATACCAGTTCCACCAGCCGGAAGACCATCCCGTAAGGGCTTCTTTCCCGGAGGGGGAGTATTTGAAAGGGTTGCTTTGCCGGGTATTTTAAAGAAGAAGCAAGAATTAAGATAGAAGGAAATTGTTTTGCTATGCCGGGACAAGACACAGTTATCTTGATTCCTGGCTCTTGATTCCTGATTCTTTTCCCTGGCTTCGCCACAGCATCCACCACGGCGTTCCCGGCGAATGGTGGTGCTCATAATGATAACCAAAAAAGTAGCAGCTAAAAAATGCCAGTACGTGGTCTTTCTTTTGGCTTCGGGCAAAATAGATATTATCATGCTCGCCTTTGTGGGGTTGGTAAGTGCCAAAATAAAACAGCTGCAAGGTGCTGAGTAACGATGGCGCTACCCAAAACAGCAGCAGGTTTTGCTGGGGAATCCAGATTTTTAATACGTTAAACAAAGCCGCCATTACTACAATTTGCCATATAGAAAGATAGTTGCAGATAAACCTTACATACCAGCTCCAGAAACTGCCGTTGTGGTAATCCGGGTCGTGGGTGGTGTGTACATGACTGTGGTGCAAATGATGCTTGGTGTACAGTTGCGGATACCAGAATGACGCGTAAAAAAAAGTGCACAGGTAACCAATAAAGTTATTGATGCCCCGGTTGGGCGATATGCTGCCGTGCATGGCGTCATGCGCGGTGATAAACAGGCCGGTATATAAATGCATTTGTACCAAAATCAACAGGTAAACCAGCGGATTGGTAAAACTAAAATGCCATTGCATTAATAAAATAATAGATATTACCCAGCAACCTATTACCGCAAGGGCAACCAGTAAACCGATATTAGAAGGGCTTTTATGCATGCGGGTTATACAACAGCAAAAAGCGTGCTGTTAAATACTTTCAATAGCTTCTTTTACCTGCTGCATCAGCCACATGGGGGTTGATGTTGCGCCGGCAATGCCCACGGTATCATTTGGCGAAAACATGGATGGCTCCAATTCGGCCGTCGACGAAATGAAATAGGTATTAGCGTTATGCTTGCGGCAAACCTCAAACAGCACCTTACCGTTTGATGATTTTTTTCCGGATACAAATACTATTTTATCAAAACGGGTAGCAAACTTAGGCAAATCCTTATCCCGGTTTGATACCTGGCGGCAAATGGTATCATTGGCTTTCAGGTTATACCCGCGGGCTATCAACTCATCTTTTACGTTGTAAAACTTTTCCATGCTTTTGGTGGTCTGGCTGTACAGCGTAATGTTTTGCGGTAGCTCCATATTGTCCAGTTCCGCAATATCCTGAAAAACCAGGGCTTCATTATTGGTTTGCCCCTGCAGGCCAACAACCTCGGCATGGCCATGTTTACCAAATATCAGGATCTTCTCGTTTGAATCGTACGATGTTTTAATCCGGTTTTGCAGTTTTAGCACTACCGGGCACGATGCATCTATCAGGGTAATGTTATTCTCTAACGCGGTGCGGTAGGTGTCGGGCGCTTCACCATGGGCCCGGATAAGTACTTTCTCGTTACGCAGGTTTTTCAGTTCGGCGTGCTCAATAATGCGCAGGCCTTGTGCTTTCAGTCGTTCAACTTCTTCGTCGTTATGCACAATGTCGCCCAGGCAGTACAGGTAGCCATCTTCGGCCAGTATCTCTTCTGCCATATCAATGGCATACACTACCCCAAAGCAAAAGCCCGAATCCTGATCAATAGTAACCTTTAAATTATACGCTCCCATGGTGTTGCAAATATACCTATGATTTTGTTGATTATTTAACAGGATTGTAAAGATTAGGTTTGATGGCGTTATGACGAATTTTATGGTTAACGGTTTTTAATTATTTTACCGGCATGGGTTAATTTGCCCCTCAACCATAAGGAGGGTTCGGAGCCGAACCCAGCAGTTAAAAGGTAAGATTCCCGATTTTTCAAATTGCTTTTTCTTCGTTTTTGTGAAAAAAATCTTCGTTTTGTTTTTGTATTAATTAATACACGTTTTGTTTCAATAAATGACACATTTGTTGCAAAAAAGTTTGAATTAATAGCCTTGTTTTTACCTGTTTGTGCATGAATAAAGCGCGGTTTTTAAATATAAAAGGAAGCGTGTAAATTTGTAGTGGTTATCACAAATAAAAACGATTTCCAAGTTACTTTACAATTATTGCATTTGTAAAATCCGCTTTGATTTGCGTGGATTATTATCTGTCAACTTTGACGCCCCACACTACATATCACAGATCCGTTTTGATTGACAGGCTCGTGTTTCAAATTAAATTCCATAATTTGCGTATTACACGCTCAGATAATACCGCAGCCGATCATGAAATCCTCTGCACATTTGAAATCTGAAATTTGCACATCAATAAATTATTTCCCCGTTCCGTGCAACGTTGTAAAATAGCTTGCGTCTATTAACCTGAAGCTTAACGCAATTGGAAGCAATATTTATAGATAAACATTATAGCCTGGTGCTGGAGTGCAAACAAGGAAGCAAAAAAGCTTCTTATGAGCTATACCGCCTTTACTCAAAAGCGATGTTGAACGTCGCCTTTAGGATAGTGGGCAATATTGGCGAGGCCGAGGATGTTTTGCAGGAAGCCTTCCTTGATGCTTTTAACAAGCTGAAGGATTTCAGGCAGGAAACCACATTTGGGCTTTGGCTCAAACAAATAGTGGTAAACCGGTCAATAAATTTGCTCCGTAAACGAAAACTGGAGCTTATTGAAATAGAAGGTGATCACCTGGAAAATATTCCGGATGAGGAACCCGAAGATGAGGACGACGTGCAATACCAGGTGGTGTTGGTTAAAGAGGCTATGAAACAATTACCGGATGGTTACCGGCTTGTGTTATCCCTTTACCTGCTTGAGGGTTATGATCACGAAGAAATAGGACAAATATTAAATATATCTGAAAATACCTCGAGAACGCAGTTTTTGAGAGCAAAAAGAAAACTAATGGAAATTTTAAAAGGAAGAGGAAAAGTGTCATGAGCAAGCGATTTGAAGATTTCATGAAAAATAATCACGAAGAATTTGACGAGATTGAGCCATCGGCAGATCTGTGGAGTAAAATAGAGGCGCGTTTAGATACGCTGGATGCGCCAAAAAAGCGCGAAGCCAAAACCTTTTCGCTCACTTTTGTGCTAAAAATGGCCGCATCTATCATCGTGGTGATGGGTATAGGTTTCGGGGCATATCTCCAAAGCCAGAAAGGCGTAAAAAGCGTTGACCTGGCTGCTATTAACCCCGAATATGCCAAACAACAGGTGCATTATGCATCATTGGTTAAAACGCAGCTTAGCCAGCTTAAAACAGCATCAAAGGGCGACCCGCAGTTGTTTAAAGAGTTTACTGCCGAGATTGCCAAAATGGATTCGACCTATAAAAAACTAAATAGCGATTTAGCCACAAGCCCTAACCAGGAACGCGTTTTACGTGCAATGATCCGGAACTTGCAAATACAAACCGATGTGCTTAGTCAGCAATTAAATGTAATAGAGCAGTATAACGAGACTAATAAAGATCAAGAAAATGAAATCAAAAATATTTAAACCTTTCCTGTTTACGCTGATGGTTTTATTAACCGTAGGCAACATTGGCTTTGCGCAACAAAAACCGGCTAAACCAGCTAAGCCAGCAAAACCTGCCGTAGCGCCCAACGCAGCCCAAACCGCTGATGATGACGATGACGATTCGGACATGGATTCGAAGGATTATCAGCAAAAAATGAAAGATTTGCAGGCCAAAATGCATGATCTGCAGGTAAAAATGAACTCGCTTAACAGGCAAAAGTTCAACAAAGCCATGAAGCAGAACATGAAGCAGCTGAGCAAAAGCTTTAAGGGTTATGATAAAACGTTCAAATTTGACAGCCTAAAAGGTTTTGCCTATAAGTTTAACGACAGCATGCTAAACTTTGCTTATAAATTTGATACCCACATAGCCCCGATGATAGCCTATGGTTTTAAAGATTTTGATAAAACCTTCAACTTTAATTACAATATTGATGGTGATGATGATACCAAAGTACAAACCGGAGATGAAGTTGTAAAAACCAAAAGCTACAGTAAAAGCTATAGTGTTGATGGTAATGATATAATTAACATTGACAATAAATTTGGCAAAATAACGGTAAACACCTGGGCAAAGAACGAGGTAAAAGTTGATGTACAGATAAAGGTAACCACCAACGATGCCGATAAAGCACAAAAAATGCTGGATAACGTAAACATCCAGGATAGTAAGGACGGAAACGGAGTTTATTTTAAAACCTCGATAAACTCCAATAACGACAACAACGGCTCATGGGGCGGCTTATTCAGAAGTGGTAACTCGGTGCGGTCAATGGAAATAAATTATACCGTTTACATGCCTGCCAAAAACCCGCTTACCATCAGTAATAAGTACGGTGCTACCGATCTGCCCGATCTTGGCGGCAAGCTCATCATTAGTAACTCATACGGTAGCCTGGTAGCTAAAGCACTAAGCAACAATGGCAACCAGATAAGGGTAAAATACGGCAATGCCACCATTGGGAACTTAACCGGCAGCGATCTTGATGTAGCTTACGGCAGCTTAAGCCTGGGCGATTGCGATAAGCTTAATGCCAACCTGAGCTATAGCTCGGCAAAAATTGGCCGTATTAAAACATCGGGTACCATCAACGTTAAGTTTGGTGGCGGTATCAGTATTGAAGATGTTGACAAAAACCTGAAAGATCTTTCAGTACGATCGTCATATTCAAGCATAAAGCTGGGCCTGGGCGATAACCAAAGTGCCGATTTTGATGTAACCGTGCGTTACGGCAGCTTTAACTATGGCAACCACGATGTAAGCCTTACCAGCAAAAGCCCAGCCGATGGCGAGCGCGGATTTAATCCCACCAAAAATTATAAAGGTCATTTTGGTAAAGGCGGTACCGATAAAACGATCACCATCAATTCAACCTTCGGAAGTGTAAACTTTGATTAAGCGATAAATTCATCCTTTTACGCAAGCCCTTGCCCTAAAAAGCAAGGGTTTTGTTATTTTTGGGCTTAACCACATCGCGCACAAATGGATTTATCAATATTTGCCCAGGCCGAAACCTGGATCTCCCTGCTTACACTTACCGTTTTAGAAATCGTTTTAGGTATAGATAACATTGTGTTCATCTCGATATTATCAGATAAGCTGCCTGCAAAACAGCAAAGCAAAGGCCGCCGGGTTGGTTTAGGTATGGCCATGATTACCAGGATATTATTGTTGCTATCCATTAGCTGGGTAATGACGCTTACCGCCCCCCTGTTTAACCTGAGCCATTTATTAAATATTACCGACCCTGATTGGGCCGAAAAATTGGCTATATCCGGCCGCGACCTGATCCTGATCATCGGTGGCCTGTTCCTGATCTATAAAAGTACTGCCGAAATTCACCATAAAATTGAAGGCGAAGAAGAAAACAGCGAAAATGTAAAGCCGCAGGGTTTTATAGCCACCATTATCCAGATCATGTTGCTGGATATTGTGTTCTCATTAGATTCTGTAATTACTGCCGTAGGTATGGCCAGCCACGTCGAGATCATGATCCTGGCGGTTATCATTGCTGTAGGCATTATGATGTGGGCATCAAACAGTGTATCGGGTTTTGTAAATAAACACCCTACGGTTAAAATGCTGGCACTATCTTTTTTACTGCTGATAGGCGTATCGCTATTGGCCGAGGCTTTTGAACAGCATATCCCCAAAGGGTATATTTACTTCGCGATGGCGTTCTCGGTTTTGGTGGAGCTATTGAATTTAAAAATGAAAGCGAAGAGAGCCAAGAATCAAGAGGCAAGAATCAAGAAATAGATAGGTGTTCACCTTCGCAACATCGCAAAACGATTTTTTTCATGAATTCTTTCTCGTTATACTTTTGTAATTTATTTACGCCGTACTCCATTGCCAGGTTAAATTTATTTAATTTCGCTCACTGAAAATTATGGGCAAAAAAGGTGTTTTATTAGTCAACTTAGGTACACCAAACAGCGCTGCGACGGCCGATGTACGTACCTACCTCAATGAGTTTTTGATGGATCCGCGGGTTATTGATATTAACCCGGTGCTGCGTACTTTACTGGTGCGCGGGTTAATTGTTCCGTTCCGTGCACCAAAATCGGCCAAGCTATACCGGGCTATCTGGAGCGACACCACCGGTTCGCCGCTAATGCATTATAGTATTTTGCAGCAAGAGGCTTTAAAACAACGCCTGGGTGATGAGTATGTTGTTGAACTGGCCATGCGCTACCAAAACCCAAATATCGAATCGGCATTGAACAGGTTGAAAGATGCATTGGTTGATGGTATACAGGTGATTGCTCTTTTTCCGCAATATGCATCGGCTAGTACTGGCTCTGTTTATGATAAGGTGATGGAACTGCTGATGCAATGGCCTACCAAGCCAACCATATCGTTTGTCAACTCGTTTCATGATAACGAATTGATGATTGCCACTTTTGCCGAAAACGGTGCCAAATATGATCCCGAAAAATTTGATCATGTGCTGTTTAGTTTTCACGGCCTGCCGCAAAGGCAATTGATTAAAGCCGACCATACCCATAAACACTGCTTAAAGGTTGATAAATGTTGCGAAACCATTACCGATGCCAATAAATTTTGTTATTCGGCGCAATCGCATCAAACCGCAAAGCTGATTGCCGAAAAACTGAATATCCCCAAAGAAAAATATACCATCTGCTTTCAATCCCGCCTGGGTAACGATCCCTGGGTACAGCCCTACACCAGCGAAATTGTAGCCAACCTGGCCAAAGCCGGCAAAAAAAGCCTGTTGGTGTTTTGCCCCGCCTTTGTGGCCGACTGCCTGGAAACTGTTTACGAAGTAACCACCGAGTATGGCGACGAGTTTAAAGCCCTTGGCGGCGAACGTGTACAACTGGTGGAAAGCCTGAACGATTCGCCAACCTGGATTTCGGCACTGGAAAAAATGGTGAGGGATAACCATATTTCGGCCTGAGGGTATTAATAGTCACCTGCCAAATTCCTGTACCCAGTAGCCGTTATAGCTGTAGGCGCCCATTTCTACATAAAGGGTGTCCATCATGGCTTTGCAGTGGTCGTCGCTCTTTTTCCAGGCTTGCATTACCTGGCCAATAGTAGTATATCCTTTGCCAATGTTTTCGCCTATATACTGGCCTGTGTACCCCGCAGCTATTGCCCGTTGTATGGGCGAGGTTCCGGTGGGCGAAATATGGTCGAAGTAGTTATTGTTATTCATATCAAGCGCATGGCCTTGCGCGGCAGTAGCCAGGATGTTATTCCACGTTATTTTTTTTGCCGGGGGCATAAAATCGGTGCCGCAGGTACAGCCGGTAGCACGTAATTTATTTACAGAATCGAGCATCGATAATTCCACCCGCCCTACTAATATGGCATTTTCCTTTTTACATGCTATAACGCCGGCAAAAAGTAGGTACCCGAATAAAAACAGCCAACCATAAAAAACACGCTTTACCATTTTATTTCCTGTTAATATCCTGATGTTTCTGATTTCCTGATAGCCCTGCCAATGTTTTAGCCTGCAGAACAGCAATAAAAGTATAACAAATATTTTTTAACTGTAGCGAAAATGGCTAAGGTTGACATTTATACCCCTAAGTATCCACAACGGCAATTACCTTGTTTTATAGTTTTGGTTTAACCAATTGTTAAACAAATGCCAAACGGCAGCCGCCCGGGCTTTCGCAATTTTTTGCCTGGGCGTTAATAAAATGCATCACCATTTTCTTATACATCAAAACCAATATAAACCATTAAAAACCAAAATTATGAAAATGAAAAAACACGTAGTTCTGTTTATCGCTGTTGCGGGCTTAGCCCTGGGCTGTAAAAAAAACAATGCTGAGTTACCGGCTGCTAACGATGGAGAGGTAAAAGCAAACTGGTCGTCAAGTGCAGCCTACGGGTCATGGTCAAACGGGGGCTATACGGTGTATAACGATGTTTGGGGCTCGGGCGCCGGCGGGCAAAATATTTGGGCAAACTCCTATAGCAATTGGGGCGTTTGGGCCAACCACCCTAATACCGGAGGGATTAAATCATACCCCAACTCCACAAAATATGTGGGTATAGCTTTAAGCAGCTTAAACTCATGTACAAGCAGTGCCAACTTTACTGTTCCATCAAGCGGTGCGTGGGAGGCAACTTACGATATATGGGATAGCGGCAACCAAAATGAAACCATGCTTTGGTTAAACTACACCGGCAGCTCCAGTGGCAGCGGTAATGTTAAGCCAATATCGTATAACTACAATGCCAGCGGCGCGGCGGTGCCTGTGTACACCAACGTTAGCGTTGGCGGCCATACCTGGAATGTATTCAGGGGAAATAACGGCTCAAACAACGTTTACTCGTTTTTACGCACAAGTAATACTTCATCAGCAACTGTTGATGTTAAGGCTATTCAAACCTGGATAAAAAACAAGGGTTGGTTTGGCAATATTACACTGGGGAATGTGCAGTTTGGTTTCGAGATCACTTCATCGTACGGAACCAACGGGGGCGGCTTAAACTTTACCTGTAACAGCTATTCGGTTTCTTATAATTGATACGCGCTACAAGTTATTCACCAATCCCACACAGCCTTTGGTCGATTGATCAAAGGCTGTGTGGGGTTTCATAAATGGCATGTTACCCAGCTCTCAATGTTGGATGGTTATAATGAGAAACATCGCGCATGCGGTGGTTTTATCACCCCTAAAACCCATCAAACACAAACTTTTCCTTTACCAGCGGTTTGCGGGGCAGCATATCGGGGCGCGTGGCGGTTTGGTATACAAACGACGCTACAATGATGGCAGCTTGTTTAAGATCGTCAATTATCAGGTGGTCATAATCGTCCAGGTTGCTGTGGTGGGTGCGGGTTTCGTAATCAATGGGGTCCTGCACAAACTGAAAACCAGGGATGCCTGCCCAATCAAAACTGAGGTGGTCTGTTGAGCCGGTATTACTCATGGTTACGGTTTGGGCGCCCAGGTCTGCAAATGGTTTAAACCATTCGGCAAATATGGGTTTTACGGCCTGGTTATTTTGAGCATAAATACCCCTGATTTTGCCGGTGCCGTTATCGAGGTTAAAATAGGCTGATACTTTTGCCTGCTCGGGTTTTATGGCGAATGTTGTACCATTTATAAAATGATTTTTTACATAATTAAAAGAACCTAACAGGCCCTGTTCCTCACCGCTCCAAAGGGCTATGCGGATGGTGCGTTTAGGCTTAAGGCCCAATGAATCCAGCAAGCGTACGGCCTCCATCATTACGATACAGCCGGCAGCATTGTCAGTGGCGCCCGTGGCAGCCTGCCATGAATCAAGATGACCGCCAAGCATTACCAGTTGTGGTTTCAGTTTGGCATCGGTACCGGGAATTTCGGCAACCACGTTGTAGCCTTTGGTATCGTCGGTTTTGAGGTTGCCGCTGATATTCAGGGCCAATTCTACTTTGTGACCAGATAGGATGAGCCTTTTTATTTTTTGCCCGTCTTCTGCCGACATGGTTACCTTGGGTACGGCTTCGGCCACTGTTGTTTTGTAGCCCCCATAGGCCTGCACAACTACGGTTCCGTTATGGTTATTGCTGCCGGTAGTAATATAGGCCAGCGCACCGGATGATTTAAGCAATTCATCAACCTTCGCAAAAATTTTGAAATAACCTTTATACATCTGTATCGTCGATTTATCAATCATGTAGGCATCTTTAAGGTTGGCCAGGACCGTATCTGCCAATCGCGTAGCCGATGGTTCAAATCTTTCGGCGCTGCTGGCGGCACCGCCGGTTACCAGTACAAATTTGTCCTTAAAATCGGCTGCATGGCTGGCCAGGTAAACGGTATCCATGGCGTTTGCTGGTGTAAGCAGTATAACCTGCCCCTGCTGTAAGCCTTTGGTATTAGCACTCCATGGGCCAGGATATGCCCGCACAGATTGCACATAAGGCGCACGCATTGATATGCTGAAATCCTGCACTTCCCACTGCTTGCCAAATTCGCCCCAGGGTTCCATTTTGGCATTGGTCAATCCCCATTTTTTCATGGTTTCGACAGCCCAGGTAGCGGCCCGCTTGTAACCCGGCGAATTGGTGAGCCTCGGGCCCGAAACATCGGTAAGGTAATGTGCAATTTGCGGAATTTGCGAACTGTTAAGCTCTGCATTCCTGATTTTACGGAAGGCAGCGGTGTCAATAGTTTCCTGCTGCGCATAAGCTGCGGTGCAGGCAAACAGGCTAAGGCCCAGTAGCGTTTTAAAGCTCAAATGTTTCATAATTTGGGAGTGATAGTTAAAAGTAGAGATTTTTTTGATGATATGGTTGCTGAAATAATTTATGTATCTGAAATGTGAACCGTTGACAGGGTTGAGGCTGTTTTTTATATAAAACCACAGTGTAAACTTAAATTTTGATGCGCTTTATGGCTTAGGTTTCCGTTATTTGTTATCCAACCAACAGAGCTATGATGACATTTGATTTTACAAATAAACGGGTTTTAATCACCGGCGGCTCGCGCGGTATAGGGCGGGCTTGTGCTCAGCTATTTGCGGCTGCAGGTGCACAGGTTGCCATAACCTACTTAAGCAACCAACAGGCAGCCGACGAAACACTTGCCCTGTTGCCGGGAACCGGGCACAGCGCATGGCAACTGCAAATACACGAGGCCGATGCGGTTGAAACCTTTATGAAGGCTTTTATAGCAAAGTATAACGGTATTGACGTATTGGTAAACAATGCCGGCGTATTCCTGGAGCATAAGATCATGGATGCTGATTATACTCACTGGCTGGCCATGTGGAAACAAACCATTGATGTTAACCTGGTGGGCGCTGCCAACCTGTGTTACTTTGCCGGTCGGCAGATGGCGGAGCAGGGCGGTGGTAAAATAGTAAACATTTCATCACGCGGGGCCTTCCGTGGCGAGCCTGATTGCCCTGCCTATGGTGCAAGTAAAGCGGGGTTAAACTCGATGAGCCAATCGCTGGCTATTGCATTGGCGCCAAAAGGTGTAAGTATACATGTTATAGCGCCGGGCTTTACAGAAACAGATATGACTGCCGACATTTTGAACAGCCCCGCCGGCCAGGCAATAAAAAACCAAAGCCCCTTTGGCCGCGTGGCAAATACGCAGGAAGTAGCAACCTTAGTGGCTGTTTATGCATCACAGGGGATGGAATTTAGCAGTGGTGGTATAATTGACATTAATGGCGCATCGTACCTTCGCAGTTAAAAAATAACCCCGGCCTGTTTTGCAGACCGGGGTTGAAATTTATTTAAAATAGCAGGTTATATTGCCGTATCCCTGCGTAAAAAACCGAGTACTAAAGCTATAATAGCAATAACCAACAGGATGTGGATTAAACCACCTACAGAGTAAACAAACGCGCCAATTGCCCAGCCTATGATCAGGATAACAGCAATGATATACAGTAATGAATTCATGATAGATTTTTTTAATTGTTTATAAAATTGTTTTTCAAATGATGTATTAAACCAATTACAATTTAAATACCAACTCTATTTTCTACCTTAAATCGCCGTGAACCGCGCTCTCATCTCCTGTTTTCTGTACTTAAAACAAGGTAAATAGGTTATTATTCTATACAACTATCGGTCTGCATATTAATAGATGACATTTTTGCCTCTGTAAATTTATCTTGTAATTTATAAATTATCTTTTTTTGATAATTCAGAAAGCTATTTGGCATTCAGTTCCAGCTTCGCAAAAAAATCATTAAACATCAGGTTGATATCCAATCGGGTGTATACGCGGATGTTGCGGCCGCCGGCATTGTAATCATAACCGCCCTGTGCATTTATCTTCGGACAATTTTTAAGCACATATTCGCTGCTCGAAGGGTCGGCCTCAAACGATGATTGCAGGGCGGTAAGCAATACCAGGGGACTATCGCCTAAAACATACGTTTCGCCAATATTCAGGTGCCATTGCTGGATGCGGGTCATCAACCCTTCTATCACATTAGTTAAATATTTGCCGGCCACGCCATGGGGTTTAATTTTTAGTTGCAGCTGCGAATATGGCAGCAAAGCCTGGCGATAAGCATTGCGCGGCACCTGCCACAGCTTTAACTGCGAATGGTTAAAAATTGCCCTGGCAGCAGCGATATCGATATTAAGATTGTATTCGGGGTTGGAGTAATTGGGTGGGGGCAAGGCCAGGTCGGCATATTCGGGGCCGCCTATCCATATCAGGGTAAGTTTGCCGGCTATTGCAGGGTTGGTTAAAACCGCAGATGCAATTTCAGTAAGCCCGGCGCCGCAAATTACGTACAGGGGCAATTGAGTATCGGTACGCGAAGCCTCGTTGATAATCATATCAACTGCTGCGCTTTTAACCGGGGTGGTATCGTTCAGCATCCCGGTGTTTGAACCTGCCACTACTGGTACCCGTCCCGTCATTTTAAGGATGGTTAATAGTTCTGCCGCTTTTTTTGCGGCATTGTCAGCCTGGGTTTTTGAAGGATCAAAACCATCGCCCACTTTTAGATGCGAGCCTATGATGCCCCTGGCATCTACCGATTGCGATAACATTAAATGGGTAAGGGCAAATAAGCCGTCCGGGTCGCCGCTAAAATCGTTATCCATTATCACCCGGATTCGTGGCGAAACCGGCTTATTGGCGGCTGTTGCTTGCGCGAGAGCAACACGTGGGATAATAAAAGCAAGCACCAGGCAGGCAAGGATAACACGTTTAACCATGATTTTTAGGGTTGTTAATTGGTAACGGCAATATAATGCTTTTACCTTTCAAATAACCGGGCCTGAAATCATTTACCGCAGCCTATTCATCATCGGCTGTTTCTTTACCTGTTAAGATGCCAAGCTTTTCCATTTTTGCCTTGCAAAGTTCGCGTATGGCTACCTGGATACCAAATTGATCGGTCATGTTATTTTTGATGATTGCTTCCATATACATATCGGCCGAGTCGATATTATCAACCGCTATAAAATAGCGGCACATGCAGGCATAGTAATTTGCAGCTTCGGTGAGGTTAAACACCTTACGGTCGCGATAAATATATCCCAGGTCTGGCTGGCCGTTAAATACGGCAAGTACACCTTCAGGCTCTTCGGTATCAATGAGCATATTGGCATAGCTCACTTTGGCAGGCAAATAATCGGGAAACATAGTGTACATTACTTCGGCTACCCTATAGCTCTCATCATGCTGCCTGTCGGCTTGGAGCGCCGAATGCCATAACATGTACCATGGTGCCGAACCGGTATATTTAGCAATGGCTTTTTGTACACCGGTTATTACCAGGTCATATTCATGGTCAACCGACGCGAGGTTTAGCAGGCGAAAGTATTCCTTTTCTTCCGCTGCACTGTCAAATTTCATATAGGCGGTTTCTTTGGGATCGTCACTAAGGCGATATTTTAAGCCAATAAAAGGTTGGTTAAGCACTTTCCTGGCGCTGTCTGTTCGCAAACGTTCGTCATATACCGCGCTTATTTTTTCATAACCATCCAGTAACAGTTCATTTATAGCTGCCTGTGTTTCGTCAAAATCATTATCATCATCTTCTTCATCGTCATCATCCCAATCCTCGTCATCAAAATCGTCCCAGTCATCGCCATCGCCTAAAAATGTGTAATTACCCCGGCCCGCGGTGCGGTCAAGCGTATTGATGATGGTTTGAACCTTGTGGTCGGAATCATAAGGGCCGGGTACATAACAGGGCATGCCATCCATGCCAAACTTTATTTCTACCAGTTCTATATCCTCGCTGTCCTCTTCTAAAATATATTGGGCAATTTCAAAGTCCTTATGCGGTTTAAATCCAAGGTCTTCGGCATACGCAACCGCGCCATAAATAATGTTGTGAGCTAAAACATAATCGCATACTACGCCACCAACTAATTTGCCTTTCCAGGCATCATATTCTTCTGGATCCAGGTTAAATTCATATAACACATCCTTAGGACCAAGGCAATACATATCAACCAAAAATAGCCCAATGGTTAAATTGCCGTTTTTGTGCTGCCTTGCAACAAGTATATTAGCTATTCCGGCGGTTTCCCATTCGTTATTTATAATGCATTCGACAGTGGGTAACAGGCGCGCCTGTGTTTTTATATATTTTTCGGCACTTAGCTGAACCGGCTTCAGTGCAACAACCTTGGCTTTTTTCTTTTTAGACATAGCAATCGGGGTAGATGATTAATAGCAAAGATAATGAATTGAGTAATTCCCGCAGATATTTGCACTTATGCGGCGCAAGGTTAACTACCGCTATTTCGGCCCCTTAATCTAAATTCATTTAAAAAACAGTTCGAATTTGATGTTTACATTTTATATTTAGCTTTATAAACCAAGCATAACCAACTATGTCATTCCAGGGATATTTAAAAACAATAAAAATCAAAACGGGCAAAGAGCCCGCGTATTTCAGGGCGATAGCCGAAGAAAAGGGTTTTACACAAAGCGGCGAATTAAAAGCAAAAGCGGGCGATATTGTAGCCTGGCTGAAGGCCGACTTTGATCTTGGCCACGGCCATGCCATGGCAATTTATGCTTTACTAAAAGGCATTAAGAACGAGGATAGTGAATAGGAATAGACAAAGAAGCGATATATTCAATAGCTCCCTTGCCTGGCAATCTGACTTTTAGCTTTCAGCCTTAAGCCTTTGGCTTACTTACATTTTTTGCTTCATGTCAAAGTGCTCAACGGTTTTAACGCCCGTCGGCCATTCGTTAAAAGCAGAATACAGCACGTATTTATTATCCTTATCAATGCCGGGGATAGTTTTATCTATCACTTTCCTGATCACTTCGTTCTCTTTTTTGACAGCTGTAGTATCGCTTAGCTTGATATTGGTTAGGTAATATATCATCGGGAATGTGCCTTCCTTATCTTCCTGGGTAAAAATGCGTATAATTTCAAGGTGGGTTGGCGCGCCTTTAATGGGCAACGGAACCCGGTATTTAGCGGATACCTGGTTTAAAACGTTGCTGTAAAATTCACCGGCTTCGGCTTCATTATCATATTTCCAGAGGCTGCTTGGGCGTGAACAATTGATAGCCGAAGCCCCGTCATTAAGTGCGTTTACCAGGAAGCCTTTTGTGTAAGCAGCCTTAGCATCGGCTAAAAGCGCTGTCATGCTTTTTCCGTTTTTGGCATAGGCGTTGGTTTCCAGCTGGCTAAGTTTCCAGCCATAATCGTATTTGCAATAAAGTGCCGTTATCATATACTGGTTGGCAATATGTTTGGGCACAAAAAAGGCTATGTACATCTCTTTAACACCGCCGGGGCAGTAAACGGTGTATTTGCCGCCAGTTAAGGCCGATTTAATGGTATCGCCATGAATGTAGCGGTTAACCACATAATACTCGTCAAGTATTTTGTAATCATCTTCCTTAAAACGATTACTTACCAGTTCAACAGCGCGTTTCCTGTTGGTAACGTCAATAAAATCCTGCGACATGATGTATTCCAGCTGAGGTTCGTCATCGGTTTTCAACGCTGCAAACAGTTTGTCGTTTAAATCGTGGAAGCGGCTTTGATCGCTTGAGCTTATTTTTTCGTTTTTATAAATACCTGGGCCGCTGGGACTACCACAACTTTGCAATATGGCTATGAAAAGTAAAAAGACGGATATCTTTGTAAGATGTTTAATATTGTTCATTTTAATTGTAAAAGGTTCCTGTTACGATAATACTGATTTTTTAATTATTGACCAATAATTTACTGTAGCATTTTCGTTATTGGCGCCGTAATAAGCTTAATAAACCTGAGTATCAATGAAAAAAATATTACCCGCATGCGCCATTGTTTTATTTTTATTTGCCTGTAAAAAAGATAATAGCGTTGGTATTAGCCTTAACGGTACGTGGGAATACCGGGGTACAACCTGTTATTGCGCACCACCAACCGACAGCAGCGCGTATAAACCGGGCAATGGTACCGTTTACAACTTTTCGGCCACCAATTACAAATACTATCTTAAACACGTGTTGAAAAAAAGTGGCACTTATAAGCTGTTTAAAGAAAACGTAAACGGCGCCGAGCGTAACCGTATTGTTTTTGATAATGATTACAACAGCGAGGCAAAATATATAGACCTTGCCGGGAACAAATTTAGCCTGGGCGGTGCTATAGGCAGCGCAGCTGATGCACCGGTGGACTACTTTGAAAAGGAATAAAAGCCACTTGCCGCGCCTTTTTACAGGTATATGGTGCCTTCCATAACGATAACTGACGAGCCGCTTACCCAAATACCATCGCCTGCAACGTTGATATGGATTGAGGATGGGTGCTTAACGGCTGTGCCCTGCAATATCCGATAGTAGTGCCCCGTCTTAATATACCCCAACTTTTCCAGGTAACCGGCCAGTGGTCCCGCAGCCGTACCTGTTGCAGGGTCTTCATCAATCCCGATACCGGGGTTGAAAAAACGTGTTTCGGCAATATAACCGGCATCCTGGCCATCTGTGGTAAACAGGTAAAAGCCCTCAAATTGGTATTTTGCCGAGAGTTGTTTTAAAAGTGCCTTATCGGGCACCGCACGTTGTAATGTGTCCAAATCTTTTACGGGCACCATCAGGTGGGCAACTTCTGTTTCAACAACGTTGATTTTCCAGTTGTTTAATTCTAAATCTTTTAAGTCCAATCCAATAGCTTTTGCAACCAGGTGGGCAGGCAATTCTGTTATTATCCTGGCCGGCTGCTGTTTCATGGCCACGTACGGAAGCCCGCCATGTTCGGTAACCAGCAACGGGATTCTTGTATCTTTGATTATTACAGATGGCGGCCCGCCCTGGTGTTTAAAAATGTCCCAGCCCTTTATTAAAGCCAGGCACACGGCACCCAACAGGTTATGGCCGGCGCCTACAACCTCAAATTCTGCCGGGGTAAAGGAGCGTACCTTCAACGCGTTTTCAATTGTTGAATAATTTACGAATGAAGTTTCGGAGTAACCGAATTCCCGGGAAATGGCATGGTACTGACTCAGCTCAAGTTCATCGTCGGTATAAACTACCGAGAGCTGATTGCCTTTATATTTCTGATTGGTAAATACATCCAGCACGTAATAATTAAGTTTTTTCATTTTTATTTAATTAACATGATGCCAAAAGTAAGGCCCGGTAGTTTATTTTTGTTATGGGTTAACCAAAGGTAACTGGTTACCTTTGGTTAACTATCAAGTATTATGGCCACTATCAATATCAACGGAAACATACAGGAAGCAAGCTGCGACCAGGAATTGGCTGCCATTAAAGACAGCCTGGAAATATTGGGCGGAAAATGGAAATTGCGCATTATGCGGCACCTGAATATACACGTTGGCGAGAAAAATACATTTAAAAAGCTCCAGCGCGAGATTGAAGGGATTTCGGCCAAGATGCTGTCTAAAGAATTGCAGGACCTGGAAATGAACCTGCTTGTTTCCAGAACAGTGATGGATACCAGGCCTGTTACCGTAAATTATTCTATCACCGATTATGGGCTGAGTGTTTTCCCGGTTACAGAAACATTAGTGCAGTGGGGGTTAAACCACAGGCAAAAGATCAAAGCCTGATATTAAAAATAGAACAGGCAGTATAATTTGTTAAATACGTCAATAGATGGCGAACAATACGTATTTATAATTAAATATACGTATTTTAATAAATGAAATACATAGGTTTTCCTGCATGGATTCGAACCACGATTAACTGAACCAAAATCAGTTGTGCTGCCAATTGCACCACAGGAAAATAAACAGAGGCTGGTACAGGATTCGAACCTGCGAACATTCCTTTTGCAGAGGACTCCCTTAAACCACTCGGGCAACCGGCCA